>Ga0213870_1001013_pt1 | contig 12945 bp, 12 predicted proteins | sample WICALVC2017_Meta_FD_160119 | JGI IMG/M metagenome (GOLD analysis project Ga0213870, IMG submission 160119) | Freshwater microbial communities from subterranean cave lake in Wind Cave National Park, South Dakota, United States - WICALVC2017 | ecosystem: Environmental > Aquatic > Deep subsurface >... | reverse complement strand
TGGTGTTGGGCTTGCAGTTGGCGAAGGCGTGGGAGAAGGCGATGGTGTTGGTGTTGGGCTTGCAGCTCCAGCCGCCTGAGCAATCGTAACGTTGGACGGGTTTGTGGAAGCCAAGACGTTTTCGTTGAATTGGTCAGATGAGGCAATGGACAAAACTTGAGTCTGCCCGCCTCCTACAAAAGTAACCTGCGTTGGAGTTCCTGCTGTTTGTGCCAAGGCTGTAAAAGAGATAGTTGCCACTCTTGTTGTCGATGAAATTACCCTATTTGGATCGGAGCCGACAGAAAGAGTTACAGATATTCCTCCCGGCGTATATGTTGGACCCTGAAGGGTTGATGGGAAGGAAGCGCTATTTGGAGTCAAACCCGAAGACGCAGTTGCAAGTTTGGTTTGGTCATAGTTTATAACAAGCTTAACAAAGGAAACCTGATTTGTGCCTGGATTTAGGGAAGCGTCAAGGTTAAAAGACTGTCCAACACTGCTTGAAACGGTTGCTGGGACTAAAGAGAGAATACTAGAAGGAGCTGCTCCTATCTGTGTTTTTTGTTGCTGCTGGACAAGATAAACCGTTAGAGGAATAATAATCAAAAGAACAATAATAAAGCCAAACAACAGAAGCTTCTTGCCCGTAAGAAAGGCCATAAATCAATCGTATAAGACTAGCTTCAAGGTGTCAAGTTCGCTTATAAACCTCTTGACAAAATTAAGACTTTTCTGGTATAAATTCTAGCAGTCGTTTTGAAAGAGTGATACCCGCCTGCCGGCAGGCAGGTTTTTTAAGAGAATATGAGTTCAAAAGTAAAATCGAACATTAAACCACTTTTTGACAACGTTCTAATTAAGCCTCTTGAGGCACAAGAACGAACTGAAAGCGGTATTATCCTTCCAGATACTGTTAAGGAAAAACCTCAAATCGGAGTTGTTATGGCTGTAGGCCCTGGAAGGCATGAAGACGGAAAATTAGTTCAAGTCTCTGTTAAAAAGGGGCAAAAAGTTATGTATAAAAAGTGGGGCGGGAATGAAGTTAAAGTCGGATCGGAGGAATGGACAATGGTTGAAGAAAAAGATATATTAGCCGTAATCGGCTAAATTCACCTAATTAACCTAATTGTTCTAATTGACCTAATTGGGAATTGTTTAGAATAATTAGAAATTAGAGTACTTAGAAATTTTCAGGATATGGCAAAACAAATTAAATTTTCAGGAGAAGCAAGACAGTTACTCTTAAAGGGGGTAGAAACCTTGGCCATGGCTGTAGGAACTACATTAGGACCAAAAGGCCGCAATGTAGCTTTGGATAAAAAATGGGGAGCTCCGAATATAGTGCATGATGGTGTAACGGTTGCAAAGGAGATAGACCTTAAGGACCCATTTGAAAATATGGGAGCACAGCTTGTTAAAGAAGCTGCAAGTAAAACTAATGATGAGGCTGGAGATGGAACAACAACAGCTACCATTCTCGCTGAAGCAATAATTTCTGAAGGTATAAAAAATATAACTTCAGGAGCAAATCCCATGATTCTTAAAAAAGGAATAGAGCGAGGTGTAGAGATCGTAACTGAATATTTACGTTCTGTGAGTAGGAAAGTTAAGAAGGACGAAGTTTCTAAAGTTGCTACAATATCTGCCGGAGATGCAGTGATTGGTCAGAAGATTGCAGAGGCTTTAGAAAAAGTTGGAAAGGACGGCGTGGTTACAGTTGAAGAAGGAAAAGGGCTTGAACTTTCAATTGACTACAAAGAAGGAATGGAATTTGATAAAGGCTATGCTTCTGCCTACTTTGTAACCAATCCCGATAAGATGGAGGCAGAGGTTGAAGATCCCTATATTTTAATAACAGATAAGAAAGTTTCGGCTCTAAATGAGTTACTGCCTTTCCTTGAGAATTTAGTTAAAGTTTCAAAAAATTTGGTTATTATTGCAGATGAAATAGAAGGTGAAGCATTGGCAACCATGGTTGTTAATAAACTTAGAGGTACTTTTAATGCGCTTGCTATTAAAGCTCCTGGATTTGGGGACAGAAGAAAAGAAAGCTTAGAGGATATCGCGATTTTAACCGGAGGTGTAGTTATTTCTGAAGATACGGGTAGAAAATTTGAAAGTGTTACTTTGGAAGATTGCGGACGGGCGGATAAAGTTTGGGCGGATAAAGAAAACACAAGAATAATTGGTGGAAAGGGGCTCAAATCGAAAATTGATGGTAGGATTGCTCAGATCAAAAGAGAGATAGAACATTCAACCTCGGATTTTGATAAAGAAAAATTACAGGAAAGACTTGCAAAATTATCAGGCGGGGTTGCAGTTATAAATGTTGGAGCAGCAACCGAAATTGAAATGAAAGATAAAAAAGAAAGAGTAAACGATGCGGTTTCTGCAACAAAAGCAGCTTTAGAGGAAGGAATAGTTGCCGGTGGAGAGGTTACGCTTCTTGATGTAGCTCAAGAAATCAACAACAAACATCTTGAGAATGCTAAGGCTGGCGACGACGTGCTAACAGGACTAATGATATTTAAATCTGCTCTCGAAAAACCCTTTAAGAAACTTATGGAAACCTCAGGCTATGATGGAGGTTCGATGACTGATAAAGTAAGATCAGCAAATAAACATGGAATGGGTATAGACGTTATGTCTAATAGTCAAGAGCCGGTGGATATGATTGAAAATGGTATTATAGATCCAGTTAAAGTTGTTAGAACAGCAGTTCAAAGTGCTGCATCGGTTGGAATGATGGTTTTAACAACAGAGGCTCTTATAACTGATATCCCAAGTCGTGAGGAAAAAACATCTCAAATACCAGGGGGAGGAGACATGGGATATTAGAAACTAACCTCTAAAGTAAACTAATTGGCTTGCCGTAAGGAATATTATTTCTATAAACAATATTCTCTTTTGCTCTTAATAATGAACTCAATTTTGCTTTGTGTTTTATAAAAGGCTCGAGTAGCTTTAATAAGCGCCATAGACTGTCTTTGCGATAAATACTAATTCTCCAAGAATCTTTGTTTCGTCTTATTCCTCTCTTGTCATATCCAGCTTTAGTAGAGATATAAGGATAAGGAAATATAATTCCAAGATTTTTTAAATATACTCCTATCTGTTTAATAATATTTTTATCATACGTTTGCAATTCATATCCTGCAAAAGGTCTTTTATTACCATTATTTGATTTTCTTACGAGAATACAGCCTTCTGCATCAGTATACCCAGCCAGAAAGGACAGAAAAAGTTTTGTATCTGCGAGTATCCAATCTGCAATCTTGTCATTTTTAGGTAAAAGAAAATTAAAAGATTTATTTAAAAGAACTATTATTTCAAACGTTCCTCTTTTCGCTTTCCAGATATGTACATTTCCATATCTTTTAAACAAGTTTTCAAGAAGATTTACCTGATCCTTTATTGTTGTTGAACACCGTACTTGGACTAAGTCTCGAATTTTGTAGACATTCAAATCACCTAATCTAAAACCAACAAGATATGCTTTTTCAAGCAAACCATCATTAAAATCATATTTTGGATATTTAGTGTTAGCGATTGAATAACTTCTCGAACTAATATTATAAATTTTCATCCATCGTTGTATTCCATAACGGCTATGACCAAATTTATCTGCAATTTGTTTATGTGTGAGTTTTTTATTATGATAAAGATCAAATAAAACTTCCTTTGATATGCTTACTGCTTTTCTGTTGCCCAATTTTGATCGTCGGGGAATATTATATTTCCTGAGATAATTTAAAATTGTTACATGGTTGCATTTAAAAATCTTGGAGATGGCGTTAGAAGATAGTTTCTGTTTTACGTAAAGATCAGCTAATTGTTGATAAGATATGTTTAATAAATGAGCAGGCATAGTAACAACTGATGCATAAATTGAATTTAACAGAAAAAAAGTTTATTTGCAACGAGGAGATCATATGCCTCCTTCGGGGATGGACTACTAAACTAATTTTTGGTATATTTAAAGCTCCATGAAAAGGGTTTTTCTAGCTGCTCTTTTTATTTTCGCAAGCATTATTATTTTTACCGCGGCGGTTTTTCTTCTTAATAGAAATTCGGGAGAAGGAGGTCTTCAAGTGACTTCACAGCCTAAAAGCCGAGTTTATTTAAACGGGAAATTTATAGGTGAAACCCCTCTATCCAAACACCAGCCTGATGAAATGATAGACGCCGGGGAATACAAAATTAGACTTGTGCCGCAGGAGGAGGAATTTGATCCTTTTGAAAATAAAATAACTATAAATCCAAAAACTCTTACTGTTGTTGACAGGACATTTAATAAAGACGGGGCTGCATCGGGAAGCATTATAACTCTAACAAGACTTCCTGGTAAAGAGGCGGTTGAGCTTGAAGTAATTTCCTTTCCTGATAAGGCAAAATTTTTTTTAGACAACAATGCAACAGGTTTTTCGCCCCTAAATCTTAAAAACATATCGGAATCGGATCATGAAATAAAGTTAACGCGGGAAGGATATCAGGATAAAACTGTAAGAATAAGAACTGTTAAAGGTTTTAAACTGGAAGCTTTAGTATTTTTAGGAATCAACCCGTCTTTAACAGAAGATAGCGGTGAGGAAGATGAAATAATTGAGATTTCACAAGTCTTAATCCTCCAAACCCCAACAGGATTTTTAAGAGTAAGAGAAGATGCAACCGTAGCTTCAAGAGAGATAGGAAGAGTTAGCCCCGGAGAAAAATATGATTTACTTGAGGAAGGTAACGGTTGGTTTAAAATTAAATTTGAAGACAATGAAGAAGGTTGGGTAAGCGCTCAATACGCGAGGATCGATTAACCGATTACATAAGTTATTACAATTACCAGTAAAACCCAGAGTAAAACCGTAAAAAGCAATGGTTTATCCGAAAGTAAAACCTTTTCGGGACTTTCCCCCTCGTGTTTTTCATAAATATCTTGAAGGTACCTCATAAGTCCATAGACAACAGGAAGTATTGTTATCATTAACCATTTTTTATAAAAGAATGTTGGAAGAAACTCAGGCAAGAGAATTCCTAAGGAAAGTTTAAATCCTTGAGGTTCTTCTAAAAAAGTAAAAAGCGAATAGCTTATAAAAGTAGATGTTGCAAAAACCGAGGCATATACGTCCAAGAGCCTTCCTGAATAATGCGATAAGGATTTTCTTATCTCTTCTATATGGGCGCCTTTTGTTTGAGAAACGAGAGTAAGTTCGGATCTTCTTTTTCCAACTGCCAAAAATAGCGATATGGAAATAGTTGTTAAAAGAAGCCAAACAGATATATGAAGTCCTGTTGCAAATTCTCCCGCATAAACTCTTAAAATGTAACCGGCCGCAATTGCCAAAATATCTAAAACCGCTAAAGACTTTAAGAAACTGGAATAGAGAAGTTGAATAATAAGGTATACAAGAATAAGCAGGAAAAAAGCAGGGGTAATTGTTGAACCTAAAATAAGAGATAAGGCTATCAAAAACAATGCAAGTCCGCCCGCAAACGAAGGTGAGATATCTCCGTGAGGTAAGGGCCTAAATCTTTTAAAAGGATGAAGCTTGTCTTTATTTATATCGAAAAGGTCATTTATTATGTAAGTTGCTGATGAGAGCATGCAGAAGACTATAAAACCTAAGAAAACCTTTTCAAAAAGTTCGGGGTTAAAAAGTTCTCCGGCAAAAAGAATAGCGGCAAAAATTGCAAGATTTTTTATCCACTGCCTGGGACGCAGTAATCTTATAACATCAAAGGCGAGTTTCATTATTTTTTCTTGTTAAGAAATGTAAAAACAATATTCCTCCTCCGACCAGTATCGCAAGCATTATTATTGCGAATGCTTTTCCTTTACTCGATAAAACAAGAGCAAGCGAGCCCAATATAGCAGAAAAAAGCCAGTAAAACAACGCAATTACTCTTTGAGAAAAACCAAGAGATAAAAGAAGATGATGTAAGTGTTTCTTGTCATGCCAAAACGGAGATTTACCGCTTAAAATTCTTCTGAAAATAGTAAAAACCCCATCCATCATGGGTACACCCATAACTAAAATAGCAGTAGCAAGTTTTGCCGAGGAAAGAATAGAAACGACGCTTAACAAAAGGTAAATCGAAGTCGCCGAATATCCCGGGAATATTTTAGCCGGATAGAAATTAAAAACTAAAAAACCTAATGAAGCACCGGCAATTATAAAAGAAAGCTTAGCGTTGACAATACTTGCTTCATCTAAACCTGGAAATCTTAAGCTTAAAATTCCAATCACAATTGCCGATATCGCAACTATCCCGGGCATTTGCCCGTCAACTCCCTTGCTCCAATTTAACATATTCATAACCCAGACAACCCAAAGTATTACAAGAAGATGAGATAAAAAGGGAGGGATATTTAAAATTCCCCCCAGTGGATTAGTTATAAAAGAAATTGCAACTCCCGACGCAACAACAATTATGGCCGATACAATATTTACTAAAAATCTAAAGTAAGGCGAGATATCCAATTTATCATCCAATATTCCAATAAGAAGAGAAATAAAAGCGGCACTAAAAATCGCAATTGTTAATTTTGTAATAGGTAAAAATAGAAAACTCGCAACTAAAACTCCGGCAAAAAGAGGAATTCCTCCACCCCTTGGGATTGGTTTTTTGTGTAGAATCGCCGGATGTTTATGTTTCCTCGGGTCGTCCAATATTCCGTATTTTTTAATAAATACCAAAGATAAGGGCGTTAAGATAACGGTCGAAAGGAAAGCAACTATAAGGGGCAAGAAAATTATAGAATTAGTGTCTATCATTTAAACAAGCTCTAATGTTCTCACAACAAAAAGCAAAGCAAGAATTGAAACTATAAAGCTTGTAACAACAAGTATACGCGCAAGGAGGGGAATTTTTTTATAAGTAAGTTCGGAATAAATAAGATTAAAAATAAAAATAAGAAAGGCGAGAAAAGGAATTACAAATATCCAAACGGTTTTTGCAATTCTTGCTTCCCCCCAGGGAAGTTGATTAAAAAGAGGGATAAAAGGAGGAAGACTTTGAAAGCTTAAAAGAATATAGACAAAAGTCAAAATAATTATAAAAAAATTTATTGCAAAACCCCTAAGAAGGACTTTGTCATTTTTGACGTCGTTAAATACGTTCATAAATAACAACTCCGTCTATCACGATTTTTTGAGCGTAACCATGAAGGACAAAAGGAAAAGTGCGCATGTAAGGCATAACTAATATTAATTTAGGCTTAACTCTTTCCAAATCCTCTTTAGTTTCTTTTAATCCGCCTCTTGTTCCTGTTATATGATATGCAACGGTGTATCTTCCGGGAGGAAGTTTGTCTGTTAGGGTATAAAGCTGAGCATTATTCCCCCATACAAATATTGAGTCTTCGGGACCAGTATGAATATTGATGTATGATGCAAGTTCGTAATCGGTTAATGTCCGCCTGTCAAAAAATTTATTATATAAATTTGCACTTTTGTCTCCCATTATAAAAGATACAAAGTTTTGGTAGTAAAAAAAGGTTTTTCCATAATAGCCAAAATTGGTAAGTATAAAAAATAAGGATAGTAAAAAAACCGGAACGATAACATTTCGAAACTTGGTATTAAATAAAAGACCGATTACTAAAGAGAAACTTGGAAGTAAAACCAAAAGATAGTGGGTATAAGGACGTTGGGAGAAAAATGCATTAAAAAGCGAAAATCCAAACCATATAAGAATAAAAGCAACGTCTTTTCCTAAATCATTTTTTCTTCTTAAAACAAAAAGCGTAAATATAAAAAGAACAGCAAGTTTTAAGAGCAGCAAGCCCTGAGGTATAATTAACCTATTCCCAAAACCAACATAAGAAACATTGGCAGAAAAAGTTGCTCTCAAAAAGTCGGAGAATGCCCCGTTTATAAAAAAATATAAAGAAACTGCCGCAATAGGCAAAATAAATCCTAATACAAAATTGCCTACCTTTTTTATATCAAAATTTCTCTCTTTTACATTGTGAATAAAAACTAAAAATATAAAGAATGCCAAAAAATCAAAAGCTGCAACTATTTTAAATAGAAAAGCCAGAGAAAGGAAAAACCCTGCAACAAAAAGAGAGAAATAGTTTTTAGTTTTATAGTTTAGGACTAAAAGTGAAGCGGCAATAACAGGCGCAAGCATAAAGTTTTCCGAATTTGCAATATTACCTTCAATAATAGGAAGCCCGAAAAGAACTGCAAAAATAATAGTTGTTAAATATTGAATTTTTTGATTTTCAAATAACTTTCGTGAAAGAAAAAAGAAAAGTACAACCGTTGCCAGCCCGGTCACTAGCGATACAAGTCTTATTAGAAATTGGTCCGAATTAAAAATAAAGTAAGTTAAATATAAAAGAGGAGGTTTATTATCCCAGATATCTTTATATAAAATTCTTCCTTCTCTCATCCCGTCTCCTAGGACATGGTAAATTCCTTCGTCTCCATACCAGTAAGGTTCAAAAAGAGAAGGGAATCGAAGGAGGAAGAAAAGAAATGAAATAATAAAGAGAACCCAGAATGTTTTACTTTGTTCAAGCTTACCCAAGATCCTCATATTTTCTCTGTCACTTTATATTCTAGTCTTTTTCCTAGCATAAGGTGAGTGTGCGAGAGTATTGCTGGCAGGGCTGATAAGAAAAATCCCACCAAAGGAAGAAGGAAAAATTCGAAAGGGAATAAAAGTTTTCTCAAAGTTGAATGGCTATGTTTGGGATTATTTCTATAATCTATTACAATCATAGCAATAAGAGCAACAATAGATAAGGTGAGAATAAGAGAAGCAAGTCTTGGAAGACTAAATCCTATGGCGGTTCTTGAAAAAACTGGATTTATGAATGGCATTATGTTTGCCGCAACCGTAATAATAAACCAGTTAACCGGCCACAGGAAATGTTCTTGCAGAACATTAAAAAGAATAATAGTTTTCCTGAAAAAGGACACATTCGGAACAGTAAACCACCATTTAATAAAGAGTGGGTCATCTGATACTCCCCATGACCAGCGCTGTTCCTGGTGATATTTATTTTTAAGGCTTTTTAGGTAACCCGAGGATAAGGGGGCGTCCATGGAAGTTTTAAGGAAAATAGGATCGACCCAAACCTGGCCCTCAAGCTTGTAAAATGCTTTAAAGAAAATTCTATAATCTTCGGGTATTACATCAGTATCCCAAAATCCTATATCGGCAAGCATCTTGAAAGATAGGGAATAAGTAGAGTTAGAGATAAGCCTGTCTTTTTGGACAAGAACGCCAATTCTCCATAGGCTTCCAAAGAAGGAAATAATTCTGGTAGGAGCCGGCACTCTCCAAAAATTATTGTAATAAACCGTTGCCGATTGCCAGAATTTGTGGTAGCGTTTTGGGTCTTCCAGGAATTTATAACTTAAATAGCTAAAATATTGCCTGTCAAAGATTGAGTCGGCATCTACAGAAGATATAGTTGCATAATTTATGTCAATTACTTTATTTTCTACCAGCTCTTTATATGCGATTTTTGCGGCATACGATTCATTTGATGACTTACCTTTTACCTCTCCTTCGATATCCGGGTGGTAAGTAGCAAATATGCTTCCAAAGTCGTCTTTAAACTCCGAGATTAAAGTATCAGCCCTTTCTTTTGCACCTTTTTCTCTCTCCTCCATACCTAAAACTACAAAGATTCTTTTAGTTAGAAAAGTTTGTTTTGCTAAAGCTACTAAAGTTTCCCGAAGCTTATGGACCGATTCGGTGTAATTTGGAATAACCACAACGTGAGAAACTTTGTTAAAATTTCTAAAATTTTTGGCACTCTTAAACCAGTCAACTTTTTCGGCTTTTTTGATTTTTTGCGAGGCAAGATAGCTGGTAAAAACGAGAGAGAATGATTTATACACCCAGTAAACATCAAAAAATATAATAAAATAAGCAATAAAATAGGGAATAAAAATCGATGCCCATATTGGAGAAAGGATAAGTGTCCATGAAAAAAGTCCCGGCAATATTTCCAAGGCCCGCCTACTTTTTATAGGATACCGGGTAAAAACCGTATGGAAAAAAGTAGTCATAGATTAAAAAGTGAATTCGCGTTTTTAACAGTCTCCCGCCTAACAAAATCTTTCGGAAGCCCCTTAATTTTAGCTATAGATCTACCTACGATTATAACATAGGAAGGTAAATTTCTCTCCCCTCGGTGAGGCTCCGGTGTTAAAAATGGCGCGTCTGTTTCTGTAACAATTCTGTCAATCGGAGCGAATGCCACAAGCTCGGATAGAGAAGCCTCCTCTCCCTTAGCAATCCCTTTATAGGTAATATTTCCGTCAAAACCTACATAAAAACCAAGTTCTAAAACTTGTTTTAAATGTTCAATTCCTCCTGAAAAACAGTGAAACATTCCCGGCGGGTTCAAAAGTTCATTTTTATAGCTTTTGAGAATTTCAGTAATGTCTTTTCCGGCCAAGCGGTTGTGAATCTGAAGAGGCAGCTTAAGTTTACTTGAAAGTTCAATCTGCTTTATAAAAACTTCTTTTTGAATTTTAGGGTCAACAATTCCGTTTGATTTATATTCATAATAATCAAGGCCGCATTCTCCAATGGCAACAACCTTCGGATTTCTAGCGAGTCTTTCTAAATCATCAATCCAATTTTTTTGAACTTTATTTGCGTGATGGGGATGTACTCCGACAATTGCGTATAAATTCTCGTATTTTTCGGCAAGGTCCAAAGCTTTTTCACTTGAATCAATCTTTGTCCCGACATTTATAATCTTCTCAACTCCATCCTTGAACGCTCCCTTTATCACTTTATCAGAATCTTTCTCAAAGGCGTGGAAATTTAAATGGCAATGAACATCAACCATAGGTTCATATTATAGTATAATGAGGTGAGTATGGCTTTAACACCTTCTACAATGCTTTCGTTGGGCACGAAAGCTCCTGATTTTAGCTTGCCGGATGTCAGTTCCGGGAAAACAGTATCGTTGTCTGATTTCGACAACAAAAAAGCACTTCTTATTATGTTCATCTGCAGACATTGTCCGTATGTGCAGCATGTCAAGAAAGAAATTGCCGCAATTGCGAAAGATTATGCCGACAAAAATCTTGGAATAGTTGCAATTTCATCAAATGACACAGATGTTTATCCCGAAGATGCTCCTAGTAGTCTTGCGGAAATGGCAAAGGAGGAGAACTTTAATTTTCCCTATCTTTTTGATGAAACTCAAAAAGTTGCAAAAAGCTACACTGCTGCCTGCACTCCCGATATTTTCTTGTTTGATAAAGAGAGAAAACTTGTATATAGAGGACAGCTCGATGATTCAAGACCCGGTAACAATATTCCTTTAACAGGTAGAGATTTAAGGTCCGCGATTGACGCTGTTCTTTCGGATAAGGAAGTAGATCAAAACCAAAAACCAAGCACAGGCTGCAGCATTAAATGGAAACCTTAAATTCTTGGGAAAAGAGGTTTGCCGGATTTTATTTCCGATTGATTAAACTGTTCTTCAATTGCCTTTGAGGTTGATGGTAAAAAAGGCTTAAGCAAAATACCTATTTCCTGTATCTGATCTATAATATGGGAAAGAACCGCCTTTAATTTATGGTCATGGGTTTTTAATTTTTCCCATGGTTTTTCGGAATTTATATACTTGTCAAGTTCTGAGATTTTACCCCAAACAAAATACAACGCATCGTTAAAACGAAATTCCGACAATGCCCTTTTGTATTCTTCACTCGATATCACATGAGAGTTATTTTCCCTTTCAGGTTGTGAGAAATTTGCCGATTCCAAGAGTTTTGCCGATCTTGCAACTAAATTTCCTAGACCGTTTGCCAAGTCCGAATTATAAGCCTCCTTAAGTTTTTCTTCCGAAAAATCACCATCCTGAAAAGGAGAGACTTTTGCCAAAAGATAATAGCGCAATGCATCTTTCCCAAATTTATTTATTAGTTCAATAGGGTCAACAACATTTCCCAAGCTTTTGGACATTTTCGCGCCATCAATATTTATGTACTCATGGATAAAGAGTTTTTTCGGAAGAGGAAGTCCTGCGGAAAGAAGAATTGCCGGCCAGTAAATGGCATGAAATCTGGTTATTCCTTTTCCGATAACGTGTAAATCAGCCGGCCACCATTTTTTATAAGTTTTTTCATCAAATCCGAACCCAATCCCACTTTGATAAATGTTTAATGCGTCAAACCAAACATAAATTCGCTGAGTCGGATCATTAGGAACAGGGACTCCCCAGTTTTTCGCTCTCTTGTTTATTCTTGAAATAGAGAAGTCTTCCAAGCCTTGTTTAATAAATTGTATTACTTCATTTTTCCTAAATTCAGGAACTACTTCAAATTCATTACTCTCAATTAATTTCAATAACTCACCTTGATATTTTTTTAGTTTAAAAAAATAATTTTCCTCTTCAACTTCTTCCAATTTTTTTCCGGGATGTTCAAAACATTCCCCTTTTTCATTAAGTTCTGATTTTGTATAAAAAGCTTCACATCCGACACAATAAAGCCCTTTATATTTTTTCTTATAAATATCGTGCTTGCATAATTCCCAAAGTTTTTGTGAGGATTTATGATGGTTTTCCGAGCTTCCTTTCTGGAAGACGTCAAATCCGACATCCAGTTGTTTCGCTAGGTTTTGAAACAATCTCGCATTTTTATCTACTAATTCCTGAACTCCTATTCCTTCTTCTTCTGCAGCTTGAACGTTTTTCAACGCATTCTCATCAGAACCACAGAGATACAAAACCTCATCTCCCAATAACTTATGGTATCTTGCAATGGTGTCCGCCTGCACAAACTCCAAAGCGTGTCCAATATGAGGTTTTGCATTTACATAGGGAATAGCACTAGTTATATAAAACTTATTCATAGTTTTCCAATTTTATCTCCTTTGGAAGAAAAACTCAAAGATTATAAAAAGCGCAATAAGGAAAAGTGGAAAAATAACATGGGTAAGTCCGTTAAGCCGAAGAAGCAGATATACTATTATAAAAGCTGC
>Ga0213870_1001012_pt1 | contig 12964 bp, 14 predicted proteins | sample WICALVC2017_Meta_FD_160119 | JGI IMG/M metagenome (GOLD analysis project Ga0213870, IMG submission 160119) | Freshwater microbial communities from subterranean cave lake in Wind Cave National Park, South Dakota, United States - WICALVC2017 | ecosystem: Environmental > Aquatic > Deep subsurface >... | reverse complement strand
AAAATTGTTGGGTCGTCTTCCCGATTCTAAAAATGGCAACTATCGAGTAGGAGCGGTGCTTTTGGATTTAAAAAATCCTCTTCAAGTTATCGGCCGCACCGATAGCCCCATTTTTGAACCAGAAACCCCGTATGAAAAAGAGGGCGAGATTCCTAATGTTGTTTTCCCCTGCGGAGTGGTTCTCATCGAAAATAAAATATTTATGTATTACGGGGGAGCTGACAAAGTAGTGGGTGCGGCAACTATGGAGCTCGAAACGCTCTTAAAAACTTTAGAATCGTGCCAGTGCTGATATGAATAACAAGGAACTTTTATGATTACTAAAAATTCACCAGCCATATTTAGATAGCGTGTTTTAACATATAAAAAGACATGCAAGAGAATATAAAAACAAAAGAAAATTGGTCTCGCAAGGCCGTAGTCTATCAGATCTATCCACGGAGTTTTAAAGACACGAACGGCGACGGTATCGGCGACCTTAAGGGCATTATAGAGAAGCTGGACTATTTGAACGACGGCACGGATGCGTCTTTAGGCATAACCGCCATTTGGCTTAATCCTATTTACAAATCACCGATGAAAGATTTTGGTTACGACATTTCGGACTATCATGACATAGGTTCTATTTTTGGAAGTTTGGATGTTTTTGACCAATTGGTAGCGGAAACGCATAAGCGAAAGATTAAAATAATTATGGATTTTGTTCCCAATCACACCTCGTCGGAACACCCATGGTTTCAGGAATCAAAAAGATCAAAGGATAATTCCAAAAGAGATTGGTATATTTGGAGAGATCCGAAAATCGACGGCAGTCCGCCGAACAACTGGCTGTCGGTATTTGGAGGATCGGCCTGGACACTGGATGAAACAACGGGGCAGTACTATATGCACAGTTTCTTACCCGATCAGCCTGATTTAAATTGGCGAAATAAAGATGTCCGCGATGAAATGGCCGATGTTTTGAGGTTTTGGCTCAAAAGAGGAGTGGACGGCTTCCGAACAGATGCGATCTACCATTTGATTAAAGACGACCAATTTAGAGATGATCCGCCTAACCCAAATTACAATGCCGGCAGAGACGAACCCTACAACGCCTTTCTTCACGTGTATAGCCAAGGCAGGCCGGAGCTTGTGGGGACGATCAATGCCTTGTGTAATGTCCTTGGCGAGCATAGCACGGACGTCTATATGGTGAGCGAAGTCTACTTGGGACTTCCCCAAATGTTGGAACTTTATAAGGCCTGTGACAATAGTTTTCACGCGCCTTTTAATTTCAATTTGATGATACTCCCGTGGAATGCGGCGGCATTCAAAAAATTCATTGATGAATACGAGGAAAAGCTCGGACCAAGCGATTGGCCGAATTATACGCTTGGCAACCATGACCGTTCGCGTCTTGCTACGCGACTTGGACAGAAGCGAGCGCGACTTGCGGCCATGCTTCAGTTTACGCTTCGCGGCATGCCGTTTGTGTACTATGGAGATGAACTCGGGATGGAAGATGTCAAAATTTCTGATGAACGTTGTCTTGATCCCTGGGGCAAGAACGTTCCTGGATTTAACGTTGGTCGTGATCCGGAACGCACGCCGATGCAGTGGGATTCAAGTTCCAATGCAGGATTTACGGACGGAGTACCGTGGTTGCCGGTATCGCCGGATTACAAAGAAAAAAATGTTGAAAACGAATCTCACGACTCAAATTCCATGTTATCCTTTTACAAAGAGTTGATTCACCGTCGCATGGGTTCCCCGGCTCTTTTAACGGGAATGTATAAATTGATGGAAAGCGGCAATGAAAATGTTTTTGCATTCGGACGAGAATGCGCGTCCGAGAAATTGCTGGTCGCGATAAATTTTTCTGACATGGAGCAAACGACCAACATATCAATAAACGGGACGCTTTTTTGCAATACGCACCGAGGCAAATACGGCGGCGAAAAAATTCAAACAGCGCAATTAAAACTTAATCCGTACGAAGGGTTAATGGTAAGATTAAATCAATAACTATGTTTTGTAGTTCAAATTTATGGTAAATCATTCACAAGTTAAAGAATTGGATTATAATGAAAGTTATTAACCGAACGCGTGTTGGCTGGAAATATTCTAAAGAAATCACTGGATAAAAATTGGTTTGATAGTATATGAAAAACTAAAATTATGTTCGAGAAAGATTGGGAAAAAGTCAAACTTGATCAAATAAATCAAATAAAAAAATCTCGTAGCAGAGAGAGAAATAAGCTTGATAACATACTGCTCACCCTATCTGCCGGTACACTTTCGTTGTCAGCAACATTTGTGGGAAAGTTCGCACGCAATCTTATAGATAAGGAGTTTCTTTTTGCATCGTGGTCCTTTTTGATATTAGGGCTTTTCGGAATTCTTTTAGCATATATTTTTGCAGAACTTCATTTTAAGTACTACGAGAGCGGTGTTAAAAACGACCTGTTTAAAAGCGTAGATGAAGCAGAAAGTAATTGGAGGAATAAATTAGTTGATATCTTCAATTTATTCAGTTTTGTAGCGATCGTTATAGGAATTAGTATCTTTGTATATTTTGCTTATTTAAATATTAAGTAAGGATCAATAAACTCTGTATTTGTTGCAACGAAACCCCGGGAAATTCAAATAATTCCTCCCATCTAATGGTTCGAAAATCGTCCCATCGGGGGAGTTGCTAAAAATAGCCGTGAATACTCACGGCTATTTTGCTGATCTAAAACAAGATTCTAATTTTTATCCGGAAATGGTATAATAGAAATATATGCGTAAAAGAATCTCTTTCTACTTATTTTTTGTTGGAATATCAATTTTTCTTTCAGCGGAATTTACTTTGGCTCAAAATATTTCTTTTTCTAAAACACTGCGGCGGGGCTCCTCCGGCAGCGAAGTTACGACCTTGCAAACATTTTTAAAAACTATGCCTGATGTTTATCCGGAAGGTTTAACGACCGGTTATTTTGGAGCGCTAACTGAAAAAGCTGTTCAGCGCTTTCAAGCAAAACACGGGATTATTTCTTCAGGTACTCCTGGTACTAGCGGTTACGGATTGGTTGGACCGAGAACTAGAAATGTCCTCAATAATAATTTTTTAGGAGGACCACCACAACCCCCAAAACCAATAGACACGGAAAGATCTTCCGCAAGCCCTCAATTAACGCTGACAGCGGTACCGGAAAAACCTTATTTTACTTACAGCTGGCGCGCCGATGACACTTTAACGGGCGAAGTTAGTTTGCCAACGCCAGTAGCCCGTCCAATAGTTGTCTTAAATGGGCAAAAAACTGTTATCCCCCAAACATCGCCGGCGTTGCGTCTTGCGGAAGTACATAAAATTGCGTTGGTTGACAGCGAAGAAAAATGGGATGAAGAAACCGCCGGCAAGCTATTGGTAATAATGCAACGACTAAAAGACATTCTCTACAAATTTGGCTATAAAAAATCATGGACGGTTATTTTAACAAATCAGCCCTTATCAGGTGACGTAGAAATAGTAACAGAAGCCGGAGATGACCAAGTAGGAACAGCGCGTTTTTATAAGGCGGTTTTTCAATTTTCTAACCCTGACGAAAACTTTTACTCCAATCGTCTTTATCGGGCCGTTCTCAAAGGATTTTTTAATGATCGCATTTTATTGGAGAGGATTTTAAAAGAACGTTATGGTGTGGCGGCGGGCTTCGCTGATCCCCGCGATGAATTTCAGGATTTTACCCTGGACGAACTGCAATATTTAGGCACCGTTTTTGAAGATCTGCCGACCGGTTTTCACCATATTCCAGGTTTGGAGAAGGTAGTGAGGCGAAAAAACGGATTGACCAACCCCCTGCATCCCATGGCTCCGGCCATTGCTTGGGTGAGTTCGGGGTATATTGAATTTATGGATTTTGCTTTTCAAAGCGGCAGTGAAGATTACATTCGCAGATTGATTGCTCACGAAATGACTCATTTTGTCTGGCATAAAATTATGAGCGCGGAAACTAAAAGCCAATTTATGAAATTTTCCGGCTGGTCAAAAAACAGACCGGCGGGAGGAGTCTCGGCTTCTTCCGGCAAAGCCAGTGATCATCCCAAGGCATCTTCCATTGCCGATAAAATAGAATTCTGGTATCGCACGACTACCACTAACTTTGTTTCTGACTATGCGGCTTTGTTAAATCCCGATGAAGATTTTGCCGAAACCGTTTCTTATTATGTTTATCAGCCGGACAAGGTCAGGACTTTAACTCCAGAGAAGTATAATTTCGTCAAAAACGTGGTTGACGGCTATGAGTATGTGATTTTAGTCGATGAAAAATATACCTTTCAGGTATTCAACTTAGAACCCGACACCACTTTTCCCGGAAAAATTATTGGCACCGATATAGAAGTTTACAAAATAGCCGGAGGCGCCAATAGAGCGATCCTCACTTTGCATTTATCTCAAAAATACGGCGATGGAGCCAAGGAAGCTTATGCCAGAATTTTTTCTTCTGCCGATACTTTTTTTGATGTTTACTTTTTCCCGGTTGCCGGCGATCAGTTTAAATTGCGCACCGAACTGATTATTCCTAAAACAGCGGCCAGCGGCTATTGGTTGCCTGACCTGATTACCGTTCAGGACAGAGTGGACAATCGCCGCCAAGAGGGTCAAGCCCAATTTGGCTGGCTGTTTTATATTAATAACCCTAATGAAGACCTAAAGCCGCCCGTTCCGGATATTGATCATATTACTTACACCAGAGAGGAAAAAAATGGCGATACGGTAATTAGAATTTTTGTTCCAGTGACCGATGAGTATGAAGAAGGATTATCCGGCTACGCTACCTTACAACAATATGACAGCAATCAATACCTTGAAAATTATGCTGAGTATGATTATCAAAAGAAGAGTCTAATTTATGAATTTACCATAAGAAAATATCGTGCCAGCGGCCAATGGACGTTTCGGGAGCTCTACACTACTGACTTGGCGAAAAACAATGGCCGTTACGATTTGAAAGAAAAAGCATTGACTTTTTCTGTAACTACCAGCAATCCCGATAGCAAAAAACCAGAATTAGATCTTAGCGCTATTCGTATTAAAGCCGTGCCGCGGCGACCCAAAGCTCCCAATGGCGAAACAGATGTTACTATTTGGTATGCGGCGCGCGATGATAATTCGGGTTTGGGATGGGTGAATTATCAAATTCTTAAGCCAACGGGTGATACGCTTTTTGATTATCACTATCACGAAAATTTTCATACCGATTACTTTATCGGCGATCCGACTAAGATGCAGACTTACGAAATAAAACTTACTCTGCCGCCGGGATCGCCGCCAGGCACCTGGATATTACAACAGCTGGTTTTAAAAGATAAAGCCGGAAATACTCTAACTAATAATTTTATAGAAATAGGCATTTCGCGTCCTTTTGATGTAAAGTAAGTTACTTTATTTGTAGGTTTCGTGGCAGCAGGCTCTGTATTTGAGATAGACTCACTTCAGGAAATTCAAACAATTCCTCCCATCTGATGGTTAGGAAATCGTCCCATCCGGGGAGTTCATAAATTGAAAAACCCCAATACAGGGGTTTTTCAATTTATGAACTCCCGAATTAAAACCTTCGCAAACCCCGAAGGAGAACCCCGAAGCACAACAAGTTGGCTACGGGGCGAGCAAGTTCCCTACGAGGCATACTTTTGAAATTATTTTGCCAAATCTGATTCACAAGTCCAAAAAGCGGAATCTGAAATGAGCCGCCTCGCTATGCTCAGCGGAACGCTTGGACGGCTCGGCAGGATGCCCTCCTGCGCTAAAGCTACGGACGGGGAACGGGTGGAGGAGGCCCCGAAAGAGAGCGAACTCGCTACGGGGTAAAAATGCCGAGCTGTCCGAGCGAATCCCGCCGCCCGCGCGTCAGCGTCCCGCATCGAGCTTCGCTCTGGTGCGGGATAAACTCCGCCGAGCAGAAAATTGCCTTTACATTTTTTGAATTTTAAGATGAGGTCTGTTTAAAAACTTACTCCCTGTAAACGGCCACTCTGAGTATCTTTGTCATACTGAGCTTCAATTAATTTGGTCTGATCTTCATGAGCGCTAGCCATCGCGTTGTATGCTCGGTCAAACTCTTCGCAAGTAACGTACGTCGGTAAATTTTGAAGCTCTTTTAACATAAGTCCCGCCCGCTCGACTTCAATCTTTGCATGCCCTTCTTCATGAACTTTCAAGGCAGCGATGAATTGATTCCATTGTGATGCAAGTTCTTGAGAGATATTTGGCAAAGAAGTCAGGCGAGGGTACGTATAGGTAAGGCCCAGATCAAATTGGTCCATAACGGTCTCGCATCTGTTCGTGCGTTGTCTCCGTTTAAAGTTGATGTTTATCTCCGCGGTAGTAGCCGCGTCGTGCCCTTCAAAAAAACTCCCCTTCCTTGCTTGAGCCTTATTGGCTCTGATCTCTTCTTTTGTTAAGCCGGCTAGATCGTAGTAAGCGGTGTCGTAGGTAATAGTTGGCCTTTTTACTTGAGTTATTTCTGACGGCTTTACGGTCTGCGGGACCTTATTTTCAGCTTCAGGCGGCGCCTCTTTTTCAACCACCGGATAATCCGAACCTTTCTTAAAAACGGAATTCAGCCCGCCTCCCACGAGAACCACTATGACGCCCGCGACAAAAATAAAAACAGGAAGCAAAAGTAATCCGACAAGAATTTTTTTGAACATATGTTGTTGATTTATTTATGAATGTTACTCCTCTTAAAAATGTTGGCCAGCGCACCCTTTTGGCGATACATAAAATAGGCGATTCCGCCAAGGGCCGCAACGGCCACAGCCCATAACAAGAAGGCTGACGATCGCCCTTTCTCCTTTTTACGTTGCGCGAGGAAATCTTCCCACTCTGACTGCGGGATGGCGATTTTTTCAACCATTACTTCATTGTTTGCAATCTCAATTCGTTTTATCGGAGAACCATACGATGAAGAAATTGTTTTTATTTCATCGGTTGTTGTGTTTGTGACTTCAATGCTTCCGTTATAAATCTCCCATGCCGTAATGCCCGTTTCTTTATTATAAGAAACACCAAAATCAGTGCCTTGGGGGCGCCCCGATGAGTTAGGGGTAGACACTTCCAAATCGCTTTGAAATCGGGCCTCCAACACTTTAAAACGTATCTCTCCGACACCAAGGTTTAAGTTTGTCTGGTATTGTAAAGGATTTTTATCAAACTGTTCGACATTAAGTTCGCTTAATGATCTAAGAACTATCACAAGATAATCAGAAAATCGGAGCTCCACATGAGAGGCAAATCCTGAAAACACCGTTGCTCCGTATGGAATAACAGCGCCTTTTTCTACGATAACCCATGTGCCATCCGGCAACTGCATATCAGCAGTTCCATCAAGCTCCGTCACAATTGCCTGAATTCTTCCCTGCTCGTCATAAGAAACGGGCCTTGCTTTTATGGAATATTGGATAAGGTCTTTTTCCGTCGGAGGCTCGGAAACAAGAGCCTGAACCGGCTCTGGTGATAATGCTGGCGCCAAGGATTGTTCTTGCGCCGGGGTTTTCGCAGAAGGCAAATCTTGCCTTGGGATTACAGGATCTGTCTGCGGTGCAGACATGGATTTTCTAGATGCTTCTGGGAGCGGCTCGGCTTGCACATCAAATTCTTCCGGTCTCTCACACTTCTGCCAGTTTTTGTGACATTCGTCTTTGCATGGCGCGCCGCATAACGCGCTATAAACACAATTCGGCGGCAACCCCTCTATTTTTGCCGGAGTGCAAACCCGGCAACTCGCTTCGCAATTTTGCGTGCAGCTAAGTAATTGGTCCAGACAAAGCTCCTTATGCTCGGCATTGCCAAACACTGGTGACAACAAGAAAACCGCAAAAACAACAGAAGAAATAGCTTTTGTAGATACAATGTTCATAATGGGTATAAATGGCTCCAGCTTTATTGTATTATAGCAATTATTTTGATGACAACAACGTTTCGTTGAATTCTCGCAAGCGCCGCCCCACCATCCCGCGCGGTTGAACGCGGGCTGCGGGATTCCATTCGCTCGGGTGCGGCGGGATTCCTTCCCACACCCAGCTGCGCCCGAGCGAACCCTCTCGTCTTCAAAATCCGAGCCTGCCCCGTACCGAGCTTGCTCTGGTTCGGGGTTCGTATCTAATTTCTTGGCTCGCCTTGAGGGACGATTTTAGAACACTGGATTGGGCGGAGGTGTACAAACCTGCCCCGTACCGTGCTTGCCCTGGTATGGGGTATCCGACCGTAATGTTGGAACAAATGCAAGAGCTGGTTGGCACTACACAGAGTCAGAAGTAGTTTATTAACCCGGGCCTGCCCGCCGAAGCCTCGGCGCAGGCGGGGAAGAAAAAATCCGGCGCGCGCAAAATCAGAAAAGCAGAGAAAACTTTTTTGCTGACTGGCGAGCGTTAGCGCGCGGCGGCGGGGCGCCTGCCTACCGGTCAGGCAGGGCTTCATTCGTTGTGGGTTTCCCGAAAATGCGTTCGGATTTCGTTCAGGGTATGGAGCCAGATGGGATGAGTGTCGCCTAAAGCGGCACTTTTCTCTTTATTGGTGGGCTTTTTCGCAGGCCTGCCCCGCACCGTGCTCTGGTGCGGGGTTCGAAAGTGGTTTCTTGGTACACTTCGTAGGTGCGGCCTGAATTAACGCGTGTTAACCATTGACATGGCAGTTAACATGGATTATCATTTAACAATATGGACAAAGACTTTTTCTCTACAAGCGAGGTGGCGAAACTGTTGGGCATAAGCCGAATAGCGGTTTTTAAGAAAATTAAATCGGGCGCCATAAAAGCCAGGAAAATTGGCCGTAATTTTGCCGTGGACAAAAAAGATTTGCCAGAGGTGCTCGGCTCGGTACTGCGCGAGGATAAGAAACAAGAAATAGAAAAATCCGTTAAAAAGACCGTTAAAGAATACGGCGAAACACTAAAGCTTTTGGGCAAAGAATGAAACCACTCACAATCGTTGAAGTAGAATATGTGGCGCATAGCTTGGCGCGTGAAATGATGAACTGGAACGAACCAATCCCGGATTTTGGCACGCGTCGGCCAAATATTCTTGAGGGATGCCTTATATCTCCGTTTCAATCATTCGACAGAAAAAAATTATACAAAGGCCTTATCGAAAAGGCCGCGATTCTTTTTTATATTATGGTTAAAAATCACCCTTTTCAGAATGGTAACAAACGAATTGCGATGACCACAATGCTTTATTTTTTATACAGAAATAAGAAATGGTTGCGGGTTGATAACCAAGAACTATACAATTTCGCGAAATGGGTAGCAGAGTCAAATCCAAAACTTAAAGGAGAAACAGTACACGCAACAGAGAAATTTATTAAAACCTATCTGGTAGATTATGAAAATTAAAACCAAAAAGGAAGTTTACCCCCACACCTTAATGCCCTGCGCTCCTGCACGGGGTTGTGGACGCGAAGAGCACCATTGCCTTGCCATAGGGGGGCCTAACGCCCTGCGGCAAGGTGTGGGGATTTACTGGCAATGCAAAAAGTGCGGCGATGAGATTTACTTGCGGCTTATCGGCAATAAAGCCGATCGGGAAGAAATTAAAAAGGTAGGAGAAAAATGAAAATGAATATGAATTCTGATCTAACACCTGTCCCGTTAGAGGCCGCGAGGGCTCGCAGCGAAGAGCCTCTAATGGGATTTATCACCCCGATACCATCGCCTTTGGCGAGCTACGGGGCAAGAATTGACCAGCTCGCCCGCCTGCGCCAAGCAAAGCGCGGCAGACAGGTCTATAAACCCTACGTCTTCACCCCGGAGGAGATTAAAATTGTTGAAAACGACTAAAATATTTCTAACGAGGCAAGAAAATCAGGAGAAACAACATTCCAACATTCTGCAGAATGTTGGAATGTTATAAAATAGTTCAACAAGCTCTCGTATGATTTTTTCCGCGTTCAAACATGGGCAATTCACCACACCGCAAATACTCGCCATCTCTGTGAGCATCATCGTAGTCGCAGCAATTTTAGAACGGCTTTTGGGCCATATATGGATTTGCGAGTGCGGCGCCATAAAACTCTGGTATTTTATAACCGGAACATCGGAGAATTCCCAACACATCACCGACTGGTACAGCTACTCGCACATTATCCATGGTTTTGTTTTCTACTGGCTGCTCACGCTTATTCCCGCAACACGGAAGCTGCCCATGGGTACACGGTTTCTAATAGCGCTTGGCGTGGAGGCCGCATGGGAAGTATTTGAAAACACCGACCTCGTCATCAACCGCTACCGCACCGCCACCATCTCGCTTGATTATTATGGTGACAGTATTATAAACTCGATCTCTGACATTCTTTATACAGTTCTCAGCTTCTGGGCCGCGTGGAAATTCCCTGTCTGGAGCATTGTTGCCGCGATGATTGCCTTTGAGCTCGTGGCGCTCCACGCCATACGCGATAACCTTCTCCTTAATATCATTATGCTTATCTATCCGGTGCCGTTTATTTTGGAATGGCAGTCGGGATAGTGCGTTATAATAAAATTATACGAATGCGTAAAGCTACGGCGGGCAAGGAGGACCCCGGTAGTACACTTCGACAGGCTCAGTGACTACGGGGCAGGGATTAAGATTGTTGAAAATTCAATAAAAAACCATGAAAACAAAGAAAACAAATCGAGTACGCGATATAGCTAATAAAAAAGTGAAACAACTCACAATTAACGAAAGAGGCGGCAATCTTATATTTGAAATTGTGGTGCCAAAATCAAAGAAGCGGTCTAATCCATATATGGAAGAAGAATCTGCGCGAGGTGAACTTGGCTCATATAACACAGTAACAGGAATTATTGATGGAAAAACAAGCGAGTATGGACTCGCGTTCACGATTGACATGTCTTACAAGGGCAAAGATGACCAGTTTTCTGATTTCTCTCTTGAGGTGAGCACGTTTATTGAACAAGACGAATTTTAAAATCTATGTAAAAAGCATCACATTAATTTTGTGGTTCTTCCGGCTGATTATTAATAGTAAGCATGTTCAAGAATACCAAAACTTTCCCTTTCCCCTCTCAAAATCCAAAAAACGTGCCAAACTTTCCACGGCGCAGGATTATAAAACCCAACTTCTCGCCCAAAAATCAAAACTCAAAGAGCTTTTTGATTCAGCTTTGGCCAAATCAATGAACAACAAATAACATCCTTATAAACTTGAGAATGTAAGTATGTATTTGCATCTATGCGACCAAAATACGATTTAGATAAAATTAAATTTGCGACGGATGCGCCGACTTTTGAAAAGGCGGTTGAGCTATATGACAAAGGCAAGGTGACGCAATTTAAGGAAGAACTTAATGGATTTTTTGCGACTGTTTTGGGAACGAAACCGTATAAGGTTTATGTAGATAATCGGCATTATGATCAAGGTGATTGTGAGTGTTATCTCGGCCAGAATGATACGCTTTGCAAGCATATGGTGGCGGTGGCAATTCACGCCGTGATGGGCGGTAAAAAGTTGAGCGAAGAAGATAAACGACTTGTATCTCAAGTTGCTTGTAGCGGCAAATTGGGAAAGTTGAGTAAGGGTGAATTATCCGCGATGAAAAAGTCAATCACCGGCGCCATGCGGTATATTAAGCCATACAACGGCCCTTCTCGTACTTGGTTTTCGTATCAAAGCTCGCTTTCGGAAGGATGCAACCGCTTATCAAAGATCGTCTCCGATTTGCCGGTAAGCGAGCAGACAGCTAAATTATTGGTTGATATGCTCTTGCGGCTTGATAATAAACTCTGCCGAAGCGGTGTTGACGATTCTGACGGCACTGTTGGCGGATTTATCGAGGAGACAGTGCATGTGCTTAAAGAATACGCAAAACTTGATTCTTCTTGCGTTGAAGCGTTCAACGAGCTAAAAGGTAAGGAAACCTGTTTTGGCTGGGAGGAGCCGCTTTTGGAATTCGTTACAATAGTGAGTTGAGAAGTGGGGTAAAAAAATATAAAATGGTTTTATGCTAAAAAAATATCAGATCGTTGCTTTATTGCTTTTCGCTGTTTTGTTGGGAACGGCGTTTTTTTCTACGAAAAAGAACCAAGAAGCAGAATCAAGGCCGCATATTGCCGCTGAAGCACTTGCGGCGAAGTTTGACCTTCTTTCCCAAAATGGCAACTCATCTTGCGCGCTATCGTTCAAAGATTCTATACCCTCAATGGCTGACGATGGCAGGTTGATGGGTTCTTGCTGCGGGCCTATGAGCATGCATCGCTATAGCGAGCAGGTAGAGGGTTTAAAGAAGTACGGCAATATCCTGGTGATACCGCCTGATCCTTATGACATTGACGCGGGCCTTGCAGAGAAACTTATGGCATATTATGACATGGAACTCACGCCGGAAGAACAGAAAGCATATGACTATGCGATGGAGAATTCTCACGAAAAAGGTCCGTGTTGTTGCAAGTGCTGGAGGTGGTATGTTTACGGAGGTTTAGCCAAACACCTGATTCGCGACTATAACTTCACAGGGGAGCAACTGACCGAGGTTTGGAATTTATCTGATGGGTGTGGCGGTGATGAAGAACATAATCACTAAAAATAAACATCTCGTCTAATTCGGGTCAGCTCTGTATAACTGGTACAAAGCTCTGGCCCGTGGTTAATCTCTCGCCACGGGGCAATCGGCTGGTAAATCGGGCAATTGTGGATCGATGGGCATTGTGTCCTTTTTATTTTTTCGTTATCATTTGAATAAGCATGCAAACAAGAGATATCAAACATATCAAAAAGGAGCTTAGGGACCAGAAGGCGCTCACGCAATGCGCCAATGAGTTTAATATGGTTGGCGATCCTACCCGGCTTAAAATCTGCTATCTTTTATGCCGGCACAAAGAACTATCAGTGGGAGAAATCGCCGAGATCATTTCCGTTTCAATTTCCGCCGTATCGCACACGCTTAAAAAATTGCAGGAGGCAGATATTGTTAAAAACCGTCGAGATTTTCGCAATGTCTATTAT
>Ga0213870_1001011_pt1 | contig 12973 bp, 12 predicted proteins | sample WICALVC2017_Meta_FD_160119 | JGI IMG/M metagenome (GOLD analysis project Ga0213870, IMG submission 160119) | Freshwater microbial communities from subterranean cave lake in Wind Cave National Park, South Dakota, United States - WICALVC2017 | ecosystem: Environmental > Aquatic > Deep subsurface >... | reverse complement strand
TCTCTAAATCGGCCTTCAGGTCGGCGATGGTCTCTTCAATAAAAAAATAATCGGGCAGGGACTTAATAATTTCAAAGAAAACCGTCTCCTCACCGGAGCGGCTTTCCCGAAGGACTAATTTCTTTTCCATAAAGCGGATAGAATTCGGGGTCAATGACGCGGCTAAAACAAGCGCGGCCGGCATCGTGCGGCCAGAGTTCTGAAGAAAAATAGGGCAGTGCCGGTTTGGGGGTGGAATCGGCGCTCTCTTTATTGGAGGTTTTGAAAGCGGCGCAAAGCTTAAAAGACAAATCCCCGGCCGGCCGATATTCATAGGCCTCGCTGGTTTCCGGATCGCCGGGCGGAATAAAGCCGCGGATTTCGTCTTTTAATTGCTCCAGATTATCGGGCAATGTTCCCTTTCTCTGCCAGTAGTTGATAATCTCGCTCTGAATAATTTGTAAATCGTTCACCCGCCTTTCATCAAAACGGCGCAGCCGTTCGGCCAAGGGCGAACCGGCGGTAAAAAAACCAAAGATAACGGCGACGGCCACGAGCGCCGCCACCAGCCAGTCAAAAATTTTCGGCTGCCGGAGGCAGTGGACGAAAACAGCGGCGGCAATTACGAGCACCGTGAACGCTTTAAGCAAAAATCTCAAAGTCAGCTCGCCGTTTAGAAAACTATAGATAACTGCGATAAAATCGCCGGCAATGACAATGGCCGCGAGAAACAGGGTAAAAGCGATCAGCCACCTTCTGATTTTTAATTCTCTTTTTTCCGGATAAAGGGCGAGGTCGCGGGCCAGATACCACGAGAGCCAGACAAAGAGCGGCCAGACGATAGTCAGGACCGAAAGCGGCCAGCGCAGCGACTGATAGGCGTAATGACCGAAAGAACCGCTCAAAACATCCGGCAGATAGAGATTGATTAACTCAAAAATCAGCGCCCCAAAGCTGATAACGCTGACATAAAGGCCAATGATGGAGAGAAGTTGTAGAAAAATATCCTTGGGGCCGGTTTTTTTAATCTCATTCATTGTCTTTAAACTTACCAGAAGTCAATACTTTTGAAAAGAGCTTGAAAGGCGCCGGCGACTATTTTAAACTAAAGAGTATGGCGCAATCGCGATTGACTCAAACCATCAAAAAAGTGATGCCGGCGGTGGTCTCCATTATCATATCCAAACAGCTGGCGCAGGTGGAAAAAAGTTTGGGACAGGAAATAATGCCCTATCTGCCTTTCTCCGGCGAGACGCCCAAAATTCCTGATGAACTGATTGATAGCCACGGAATGGTAAAGGTGGGCAGCGGCTCTGGTTTTATTGTTGATGCCAAGGGCATTATTTTAACCAACAAACATGTCATTGCCGACAAAGAAGCCGATTATGTGGTCTACACCGACGACGGCCGCAAATTCTCCACGGAGATTCTGGCCCGCGACCCGATAGAAGATGTGGCCATTCTCAAAATCCCAACCAAGGACCTGCCGATAGTCCGGCTGGGCGACTCCTCTAAAATTGAGCTGGGCGAACCGGTCTTGGCCATCGGCAATGCCTTGGGAATTTTCAAAAACACCGTCTCCTCTGGCATTGTTTCCGGTCTCTCCCGGGCCATTCAGGCGGTGGCGGCCTTAAATATTCCCCTGCAAGAACTGCGGGGATTGATTCAGACCGATGCCGCCATCAATCCCGGCAATTCCGGCGGGCCGCTCATCAACGTTAAGGGAGAAGCCATCGGCATCAATGTGGCGGTGGTCTTTGGCGCCCAGAATTTAAGCTTTGCCCTGCCGATTAACGCTGCCAAGAGGGATTTGAGGGATTTAAATGATTACGGCCGCATCAAACGACCGATGCTCGGGTTGCGCTATATCACCATTGACGATAACCTCCGGGAAAAAATGGGCTTGGCGGTTGACTACGGCGCCCTGATTTTAAACCAAGGACCCCACAGCCACGCCATCATTCAGGGCAGCCCCGCTTACCGAGCCGGCCTTCAGGAAAAAGATATAGTGCTGGAATGCAACGGCCAAAAAATCACCCGCGACAAAACCATTCAGGATTTTTTGGAAGAAATGGCGGTAGGCGATATGGTTCAGCTTAAGGTGCTGCGCAAGCGGCGCGAATTTGAAGTGAAGGTGGCGCTTTCAGAAAGGAAATAAAATAAAGACATAAGACAAAAAAATAAACCGGGCCGCCATCACAGCTATGACCCCTGATTTTTATTGCAGATTAGTAAACATACTCGTCGGCCAATTTTCCCTCCCGATCATATAGCCGCACCACATCATGCAGTTCATCCAGAAATTCTGCCATTTCCCACAACCGCCATTCGCGGCTTAAAAAATTATCATCCGGCCGGTGCTTATAAAAACAGCTTTTATAGTTAATCTGGTTCAAAAATTGGGCGCAGGCGTCGTTGAGCGCCACCGCCGGATTGGGCGGCGGCAGGCGGCAGCCGGTCAGGGAAATAATAAAATTCTGACAACCGCCGGCTAGGTGCTGAATCTCCTGTCTTTGAAAAAAAGGGCAATTCTGGGCCAGCGATTGATCAAGATAACCCAAGCAAACATTCAGCCGCAGATTACGGCTCAAGGGCGCCGGACCGCTGTAGATATTAACCCGCTCGCCCGCTCCCAGATAAAGATCTTGCGGTTCGTTTTGACTCTCCGGCTCAAAGACATCAACCGCCGGTGGAATAAAATAGGCGCCGTGGTTACCCTGCAAACGCCAGCCGGTAAGATTAATTTTCTCTCCGGCTTGCACCTGACTAGTGAGGCCTATTTGCCGCGGCCGGGCCGAATTGATTGTTACCGGCGGCCGGACCACTGAATCCCGTGTCCCCAATGGCTGAATTTCAGGACTGGCTCCCGCGCCGTTCCCGGTCGGCGCCGGCAAGCCGGGGGCAAACAGAATTTGGTCAAAGTTTTCGTAGATATAGATCAGAGTCACCAAACCAAAACTGATAACGATAAGGAGTAAAAAAGTTTTCATACGACAAAGTTAATTAAGCGGCCGGGGACAAAAATGGTCTTTTTAACCGGCCGGTTCTCCAACCATTTTTTCACCCGCGGCTGCAGAGCGGCCAGCTTGAGAATTAATTCACGGTCTAAATCGCGGTCCACCGTCATCCGGTCGCGGGCGCGGCCGGAGACCGCAATCACCAAAGTCATCTTCTCGTTTTCTGTCAGATGCTCATCATAAACCGGCCACGGCTCGCCATCCAATAATGTCTTTTTACCCAACCGTTGCCACAACTCTTGAGACAGGTGGGGAGCAAAAGGAAATAATAATTTAATAAATGAGAGCCGTAATGACGGCGATAACGGCGGATTTTTTTCTATCTCGTTAACCAGAATCATCAAGGCGCTGACAGCGGTGTTAAAACGGAAATTTTCAATGTCCCCGGTGACTTTTTTAATGGTTTGATGCAAAAGACGCTCTATTTTTTGATTCTTGGTTTCTTGGACGTTTCGCGATTTATTGTCCGCGGTTATTAAATTCCACACCCGGATCAAAAACCGGCGCGTTCCTGTAATCCCCCGCGCGTCCCACGGCTTGGAATCACCGAACGGCCCCATAAATATTTCATAGAGCCGGAGAGCGTCGGCGCCGTAGTCCCTGATTAAACCATCGGGGCCGATGACGTTGCCTTTTGATTTAGACATCTTCTGACCATCCGGACCTAAAATCAAACCCTGATTAATCAGCTTTTGAAACGGCTCCCCGGTGCCCACAACGCCGATATCATACAGAAACTTATGCCAGAAACGGGCATACAAAAGATGAAGCACCGCGTGTTCCACGCCGCCGATATACAAATCCACCGGCAGCCAGCCGTCTAATGATTTTCTATTCCAAAATTGTTTTGGGCTTTGGGTCTTGAACTTTTCGCTCAAGGCATAAGCGATGTAATACCAAGAACTGCCGGCCCATTGCGGCATGGTATCGGTTTCCCGTTGGGCCGGACCGCGACACTTGGGACATTTAACCCGAACCCAATGGAAAACGGCGGCCAAAGGCGATTCGGCCTCGCCGGTTGGTTCGTAACGTTTGACCGCAGGCAATTTAATCGGCAAATCCTTCTCCGGCGCCGGCACATTGCCGCAGGCATCGCATTTAATAATGGGAATGGGCTCGCCCCAGTACCGCTGGCGCGAAAAGATCCAGTCCCGGAGACGATATTTAACCTTCTTTTCTCCCAAAAGACGAAACTGCCGCGGCTCCAAGAGCGACGTCTGTTTGATGGACAGTTTGAACGTTTGGGCAAATTGACGGTCGCGCTCATCGTAAGCCGGCACCGCCATAATGGCGCCGGTGCCATAATGAGTGAGTACGTAATCGGCCACCCAAACCGGCATTGATTCTTTATTCCAGGGATTAATGGCTTTTACTCCTTGAAGCTCCACGCCGGTTTTATTCCTAAAAGCAGTTACTCTCGCCCGCTCTGATTTATTTTTGGCCTGCTCAACATATTCCGCCACCGCTTCATGATTGGGCAGTTTGAGCCGCGACTGCAAAAAGCGCCCCACCAACTCGTGTTCCGGGGCCAAAACCAGATAGGTGGCGCCGTCAATTGTTTCCGGTCTTGTGGTAAAAACCTTAACGCCCCAATCGGCGTTCTTCAGTTTAAACTCAATTTCCCAGCCGGCGCTCCGGCCAATCCAATGCCGCTGCATTTCTTTCACTTTTTCCGGCCAATCCAAATTTTCCAAGTCATCAAGAAGACGATCGGCATAGACGGTGATTTTTAAAAGCCACTGGCGGATGTTCTTTTTTTCCACTCGGTGATCGCAACGTTCGCAATGACCGTCAATCACCTCTTCGTTGGCTAAAATTGTTTTGCAGAACGAACACCAATTGACCGGCGCTTCGGCTTCATAGGCCAATCCCTTTTTAAACATCTGGAGAAAAATCCATTGGGTCCATTTATAGTAATCGGGGTCGGTGGTGTTAATCTCTCTCTGCCAATCATAGCTGAAACCCATCCGCGTCAGTTCTTTTTTGAAATTGGCGATGTTCTTTTTGACGGCGGCGCCGGGGTGAATTTTATGCCGGATGGCGTAATTTTCCGCCGGCAGGCCAAAGGCGTCCCAGCCCATCGGGTGCAGGACGTTTAAGCCCTTCATCCGATGGTGACGGGCGACGATATCCGAGCCGATGTATCCCAAAAGATGGCCGACATGCAGTCCCGCTCCCGAAGGATAAGGAAACATATTCAAGACATAACTTTGAGCTTTTGACTTCTGATTTTTGATTTTTTGAGCGGCGTGCCAGATGATAAATTTTTTCCTCGCCCAAATTTTCTGCCATTTAGTTTCAATTTGATGATGAGGATAAGAAGACGTCATAAAAATTATGATACGCTTCTTGGGCCGCTTTTTCAAAGGATATCTGTTTGATTTCCGCCAGTTTTTTAGCGATTTCAATCACGTAAGCCGGTTCGTTTCTCTCACCGCGATGGGGAACGGGCGCCACATAGGGAGCATCGGTTTCCAAAAGAATGCTTTCCAGAGGCAAAAATTTAATCACCTCATCGTAATCGCGGCTGAAGGTGATGACGCCGCCGAAGGTAAAATAACAGCCCATCTCCAAAAACCCTCTGGCCGCCGTCAACGATCCCGTAAAAAAATGAATAATGGGGCGACGGCTCCGGTCACTAATTCTATTAATTTCTGAAGTCAGCAGATTAAAAAGATCATCATAAGCGTCATCGCTTCCCTTGCTGGGCCGGCAGTGAATCATCAGGGGCTTAGACAGTTCTTTGGCGAGATGGATTTGCTCCAAAAAAATCTCCCTCTGTCGTTCCCTGATGGCCGATTCCTGATTCCTGATACGATAATAATCCAACCCGCATTCACCAATGGCCACCGCCTTTGGTTGTCCCGCCAAATTTCTTAATTTCTGAATATCAAATTTTTCCAGATTTTCATTGGGATGATAACCGACCGTCGCCCAAATATCTTCCGGGTATTTATCGGCCAATTTAATGGCCGAGGCCGCGGTCCCGGCGTTGATGCCGACGCAGAGCATTTTCACGCCGGCTTTTTGGGCGCGTTTAATTACTTCTTCGCGATCGCTTTCGTATTCCTCAAAGTTGACATGGCAATGGCTGTCGGCTAACATAAATTTGTCCTTAGGGCGGTATATCGTCGTATCTGCGGTTTTCTAAGTTGCAAATCTCCTTGGGAAAACCGCCGTTAGAACCAGAAACGATAATTACCGCCCTTATTTTTTTGGAAATAATATTCTTTCCTGACCGGTCTTTTCGGCGGTGGCCGGCAAAAAGGGCGCGATCAGCTTTTTTGTTGTCTGAAGAATGGCCAACAAATCCGGCAGACATTCCCTGTTTTTCCAAGCCTGTTTTTCATTAACCAGCCGGTCGCCAAAAGCAATCAAATTCCAAATGGCCGCCAGCGCTTCGTGAAATTTGAATGCTTCAATTTTCCGGGAGACCTTAATTATTGTTTCTTTGATAATCTCTGCTGCCTGCTTATTCCTTGCGTCTGATATCTGGCCGCCGTTTTTGGCGAGCGCCGTCACCCGGGCATTAAAATTTCCCAACCCGTCAGCTAAATCGGCATTATAGCGCTCTTCAAATCTATGATAACTAAAATCGCCGTCTTCGGCGGCCGGAATTTCTCGTAATAAATAATAACGAACCGCTTCGGCGCCGTATTTTTTGACCAACTCCGCCGGATCAATCACATTGCCCAACGACTTAGACATTTTCTGGCTTTCAACTGTGATATGACCGTGAACAAAGATGCTTTTAGGCAGAGGCAAGCCGGCCGAGAGAAGCATCGCCGGCCAATAGAGGGCGTGAAAGCGCAGGATGTCTTTGCCGATCAAGTGGACATCGGCCGGCCAAAGGCCTTGAGGATAAAGATAATTAGCCAAGGCATCAACCCAAACATAAATTGTCTGACTGTCATCGCCGGGCACCGGAATCCCCCAAACCAAATCCTTTCTCGGTCGTGAAAAACTGATATCCTCCATTCCCTGTTTAATAAAATTAAGAACTTCGCTGGCTCTGCTTTCGGGTATAATTTTTAACCTATTATTGACTATTTCTTCGGCCACGGCCGGCGCGTATCTTGACAACCGAAAAAAATAATTCTCCTCCTCAATTATTTCCGGCGCCTGTTCATGGTCGCGGCATTTGCCGTAAACTAAGTCTTTCTCCGTGACAAAGGCCTCGTGGCCGACGCAATAAAGGCCCTGATAATTCTTTTTATAGATATCGCCGGCGGCGGCAATTCTCCGCCAAAGACCAATCGCTTGCGGCCAATGTCTTTTTTGATCCGAGGTTCTGATAAAATCATCCCAAGATAAATTAAGAAGTTCTTTGAGCGCCTGAAATTTGGCGGCGTTTTCATCGGCCAATGCCCGGGGCGTCTTGCCGGCCGCCTCGGCCGCTTTCACGATTTTCGCGCCGTGCTCATCGGTACCGGCCAAAAAAAAGACCTCGTCGCCTTTTTGGCGCCGAAAACGGGCCAAGACATCGGCTTGGATTAATTCTAAGGCAAAACCCAAATGAGGCGGGGCATTAACATAGGCGATGGAAGTGGTCAGGTAAAATTTGCTCATTGATACTTAAAATGCTATCCTGTTATCAGGATGTTGACAATTGAATCTTTGATTAAAGGAGAGTCAAGATGAATCAGGCAGTGCTCGTGTCGCCGTCCCGGAAGCAGACGAAGAGGACCCGGACTTCGCTCGGAAAGATGAGCTATCAGCAGTTTTTGCGGGCCTTGGAAGAAACAACTTTCGTGATGGTGTGGCGAAAGCGTTCGCGACAGATTCGGACTTTAAAAGACAGACACTGTCCGATCACGGCCGTGGCTGAATTCCTCACCGGAAAAACCTTTTATGTAACAGATTATTTGAAGGCGGCCCGGATTATTGGTCTGCCGTCGTCTTTAGCCGCACAGATAGTAAGCGCCGCTGATGCTTCAATCACAATGAAGCAAGACATCAGAAAAGACCTGCTCCGGGCCCTCAATTTACAAAAGCCGGTCAAAAAACCGGCGCCTATTGACAAAAGATGGTAGATCTGCTATACTTATAGCAGATCATCAAAATCCCGTTTATAGAGCGCGCAGCCTCTTGATTCGTCCCAGTCCCCAGGAAGGCCATGGAGGGCGTCAGGACGAACTCTAAATTTCACCCTCTCTGATCGCGATCAGAGAGGGTTTGTTTTTTAACTTATTGATGCAACCCGCTCAATCTATCCGGGTTCTGGCCCTAGAGCGCCAGCCCCTTCCTCCGCCTCTTGGTCTGCACCCAGTCATCCACGATTTCCTGAATTAAAACCGCCAAAGGGACAGCGATAATCAAGCCCACAAAACCAAAGAGTTTGCCGCCCAAAAGAATGGAGATTAAAACCACCGCCGGGTTTAAAGAGGTGGTGAATTTCATCACCGCCGGCACGAAAAGATTATTCTCAACCTGCTGGATAAAGATGAAAAGAATGAAAGTGTAAAAACCCAAAATGAGGGAAGTGGAAAGAGCGACGAGCACCGCTGTCGCTCCGCTAAAAATCGGCCCCACAAAGGGCACGATCTCAAAGATGGCCGAGAGCACCGCCAAAAGCAAAGGGTATTTTACTCCCAAAAGCAGAAGGCCAAAAAACACCCCCGTTCCCACTCCCAAGCTCAAAATCATCTGCCCCTTGAGCCAGCGGCCGATTTTATGACGGGTGCGTTCGTAAACATCCAAAACATAATCTTCATAATCAGCCGGCACCACCGCCATCAAAAATTTCTCCACCCCGTCGCGGCCGACGGTGAGATAAAACGCCAGAACCAAGGTGGAAATCACCAGAAAGACACCGCCGAAAAAGTCGGCCGCCAATCCCACAAAAGAAGCGCTGCCGGCCAAAAGGGCGTCGGTTAACTGACTGAGGTTGCCCTCAATTTTGGTGATGACATCCGAGGTTTTGAAAAAGCCGAAAAGAGGGGTGGTAAATTCTTTGGCGCCCAAAAGGAGCTGGGTGAATTCGGTCAAAGCCAAGGGGACAATGGTGTAAACCAAAATGGCCACGACGAGAATGGCCAGAAGAAAAATACCCAAGGTTCCCAAGATTCTTGGCAGTCCCCGTCTCTCCAGCCACGAGACCGGCGCGTCCAGCCCGGCGGAAATCACCAGTGCCAGAAAAATCGCCAAGAGCACGTCTAATGTCAAAAAGGCGGCCAGAGCCAGAATGATAACCGTGAGAACCCGCCATAGTGTTTCCCAAGAAACCTCCATCGCTTTTAGAATAACACCGGGGATTTAATCAAGCAAACCTCAAAATTTTCCTTAACCGCTCCTCCTCCTTAAACGGCCCGATCAAAGCCAGATTAAGTTTTTTGTTTTGAAAAATCTCGTGAGCCAGATCTCGCAGGTGATGACTTTTGACGGTTTTTATTTTTTTAATCATCTGCTCGGGACTTAAGAGCGAACGGAGAGCAACCTCCTGTCCGCCATAAAAGAAAGCCAGTTTATCACTCGTCTCCAAACTCAAAATCAGGCGACCGATGAGATGGTCTTTAGCCTGACGCAATTCTTCCTCTGCCACCGACTGCGTCGCCATCTTCCGCAATTCCTCCAAAATGACGCCCACCACCACCTCCAGTTTATTATGGTCCACTCCGGCGGAGACCGCCCAATAGCCGTGGTCCGAGAAAAGCGAGGGGCCGGCGTTCACATAATAGGCCGCGCCCAGCTCTTCCCGCACCCTCTGCCAAAGTCGTGAACTCATTCCTCCGCCCAGAATATCCGACAAAACATCCAAAACATAGCGCCGTTGGTCAAAGACGGAGAAAGCCCGACAGCCCAAAACCAGATGGGTCTGATCCGATTCTTTGTGTTTAACCATTATTTCCGGTTTCTCCTGCTGTTCTTTGGTCTTTACCTTGCCAAATTTGGAACTGGCGGGAATGCCGGCAAAAAGCCGGCTTAAAATTTTCGCGGCTTTGACCCGGTTAAAGGCGCCGGCCAAAACAACGATGGTGGCCCCGGCCACATAGTGCTCCCTGCGGTATTTCAAAAAATCCTGTCTCGTCAGCCGCCGGATGACCTCTTTCTGGCCGCCGATCTCCCAGCCGGCCGGCTGGTCGCCGTAAAGCAGCCGGTCAAAATGTTCATGAACCCGCTGCATCGGTAAGTCCTCATACATATTGATTTCTTCAATAATCACCCCTTTTTCTTTTTCAATTTCCCGCGGATCAAAAGTGGGGTTGATGTAAATGTCGGAAAGGACATCCGCGATCTGGTCAAAATGATGGGCCTCGGCCTTGACATAATAGCCGGTGTATTCCTGACCGGTGAAGGCATTGTATTCGGCGCCGATGCCGTCCAGTTCCTTAGAAATATCAATCGTCCGCGGCCGCTTGGTTGTTCCCTTAAAACACATATGTTCCAGAAAATGGGAGAGGCCGTTAGTTTCCCTGGTTTCATATTTGGAGCCGGCTTCAACCAAAACGAGAAGCGTCACCGCCAGACCCCCGGCCCGCGGCACCATAATCAGTCGCAGGCCGTTTTTGAGGTTGGTTCTTTTGAAATCTCTCATTGGTAAATATCTTTCCTGCGGCCAACTGCCAAAATAATAATCTGATCATCAACTAAGTCAAAGATAACGCGGTAATCGCCGATCCTAAAACGAAACTCCCTAATTCCTTTTCTTTTATTGGTTCAGCGAACCGAAGTGGGTTGATGTTTGAGGTATAAAAATCTGGTTTCTCGATAATTCTTCTCTTTACGTACCGTGGCGATTTTCTTTCTCAAGGTTTTTGACCGCAGTATTTCCAAATCTTCTCTCGGCCTTTCATATTCAGCCAATGGCAGAACAACTGCCGGCTCCTTGCCTATTTTTGTTTTCAGTTGGGCGGACATAAATCAATTATACATTTTGGATTGCAATGACGCAAGCTCTGCTAAAAAAACAGCTCGGGCAGATGCCAAAGAATCCGTCGGGCGGCGAAGAATCCGCCGGGGCAATGGCTGGAAATCAAGGGGCTAAATCAGTTTGTATAATAAAACAAATTCCCGATGGATGCAAGCGCCAGCGGTCAGCCGTCCTTCGCGTCTTTAATTCCACGGCCGTGGAATTGAAGACGCGAAGCTGTTCCCCGCATTTCAGACCAGAGGAAGACGACACGCTTTTCTTCACAGAACGGCGCCGCCCGATCTTAGAATATTTGATTAAAACTATACCAAAATAAAAACGGCCGGCAACCTTACTTGGGGGTTGCCGGAGATAGAGTCAAGGAATCGACGGTTCTTCGGCCGCTTCGGGCAAGCGATACTCCATCCGAACCGCGTCCTCGCCCGTATCGTCATAGAATTCCCGGGGTCCCGACCGTGCGGAATCCGCCGGATGTGGGACCGCAGTTCCTGCCCCGACATCATTTAAACATTGACCGATTTTAATTTATTGGTTAATAAGGCCGGCAATTTTTTTATTGCTACCCGTTCCTGCTTCATGGTGTCCCGGTCACGAACCGTAACTTTCTTATCCTCTAAAGAATCAAAATCAACAGTCACGCAAAAAGGCGTGCCGATTTCGTCCTGTCTCCGGTAGCGCCGGCCGATACTCTGGGTTTCGTCGTATTCGCAAATATAATCCAGCCGCAATTGATCATAAATCTGTTGGGCTGTTTTTATCAGGTCCGGTTTCCGCAGTAAAGGCAAAACGGCGATTTTGTAAGGGGCGAGCCAATGGGGAAATCGTAAAACCACCCGTTTGTCGGTCTCGTCCGTTTCGGCGGTCGGCGCCTGTTCTTCATCGTAGGCCTCAAGCATGGCCACAAGCATACTCCGCTCCACTCCCCAACTGGGTTCCACCACATGGGGAGTTAATTTTTGATCTGTTTCCAAATCGTGATAAATCTGACCGTGGTTTTTTAAATCATAATCGCCGCGATAAGCCAAACCGTAAAGCTCTTTTTGACCAAAAGGCCAGCTGTATTCTATATCCACCGTTCGTTCTGAATAATGAGCTCTCTCTTTCTTGGGTATCTCCCGATATTTAATTTTGTTGGCCCGGACGCCCAAATCGGCCGCCCATTTTTTCATTTCTTCAAGCCAATGGTCAAAGTATTTTTTCCACTCCTCGGGCCTGACAAAATATTCAATCTCCATCTGTTCAAATTCCCGGGTGCGGAAAATAAAATTGCCCGGGGTGATTTCATTGCGAAAGGCCTTGCCCGTCTGGGCAATGCCAAAAGGCAGTTTCCTGCGGCTCGCGGAAACCACTTGTTCAAAATTGACAAACATCGCCTGGGCCGTCTCCGGCCGCAAATAAACTTCGGTGGAGGTATCTTCCACCGGCCCGCTATGGGTTTTAAACATCAGATTAAACTGCCGGGCGGTGGTCAAGGCTCCGCCGCAGAGAGGACAGGCGCTTTTTTTAATGGCTATGGGCGAGATATTATCGGCCCGAAAGCGCTCGTGGCATTTCTTGCACTCAATCAGAGGATCGGTAAAATTTTTCAGGTGTCCGGAGCGACGCCAGACCTCGCTCGCCATTATGACGGCCGCGTCCAGCCCGACGATGTCCGGCCGCTCGTGAACAAATTTTTTCCACCAGCGGTTTTTAATGTTTCTCTTAAGCTCCGCTCCCAGCGGACCGAAATCCCAACTGTTGGCCAAACCGCCGTAAATCTCGGAGTCCGGAAAGATAAAACCGCGCCGTTTTGCAAGAGAGGTTATTTTTTCCATCAAGCCCGACTGCGGCATATTCCTATTGTAATACAAGACCCGATTGACCGACAGTCGGGTCGTCCGGCAGAGCCGATGTTAAAGGCGGGGCAACGCCTGTTAAACGAAGCCCGGTGAATTCATCATCGGCTATGATTTGGGTCTCGCCTACGAGCGGCAAAAACTGGCCGGCCTGCTCCGGGGCGGGGACGGATTCAATCTGAAAAACCGCCTCCGGCGGCTTGTCCAAACTGCCGCTCGTGGCCAAAAGCCGCTCCACCCTCCAAATCAGCTCCCGGCTCAACTCGTTATAA
>Ga0213870_1001010_pt1 | contig 12978 bp, 12 predicted proteins | sample WICALVC2017_Meta_FD_160119 | JGI IMG/M metagenome (GOLD analysis project Ga0213870, IMG submission 160119) | Freshwater microbial communities from subterranean cave lake in Wind Cave National Park, South Dakota, United States - WICALVC2017 | ecosystem: Environmental > Aquatic > Deep subsurface >... | reverse complement strand
CCATTGACACCGGCGTCTACACATCCGAAGACGAGCTCGTCGAAGCGAAACAGAACCTCTTTGCGCACTATCACGCCTCGCTCTTTGGGGGTTGGCGGTTGCTGCGGGCCGACCGGATGCTCTCATGGATCGCTCGACTGAACCTTCGTATCGAAAACATCGTGTCGGAGGAACAGAAACTCTACGGAGAGAGCCTTGAGGAGTGGGGACGGATACTGCGCTGCCTCGAGGAAGGAGAAGTGCCCCTCAGAGAGTTTCTCTCGGATGTGAACCTTCAGACTCCGGAGGAATTCCAGAAGCGGACGGCGCAGATCGACATTTGCCTCACGGCTCTCCGCGACGTCTTCACCCAAGCGCGCACCCGGGAGGCAGAGCACGCTCAGGAGCAGGAACCTCCTTAGGGTGAATTCTCTGGCGCAGAGGTGCGCATCGGCTCAGAAACATCCGAACGCTTGCTCCCTTCCCGCGCCTGCCGCAGCATCTCGAAACGAGATTCGAGTGTGTTCGGAAGGATGTTCCGCAGGCTCTTGAGGCGCGCGAGGTCGTTGAGAATTCCAGTCCGCGGCTTTTCGTGGAGCTTCTCGCCGACGAGTGAACGACAGAGCTCGTAGAAACCGGGAATGTATTTCCGCAGGCTCTCCGGACACGTCCCAGCCCGCTCGTAGCGACGGAGAAGCTGCTTATCTTCGAGCGAGAGGTCGCTCATTTGAAGCGTGGAGGGCTTCGGCGTTTCTTCGGTCACCGCTGGAACTCCGACGGCGGGTGTGGCTCCTTTCAGGTAGAACTCCACAGTTTCCGGTTCATTGATGTCCGGCTTCACGAGTCCCTCCTCACCGCGTTTCCGGAGCTCGCGATAGAGTTCGATGGCTTGGTGGTACTGACGACGGCGAAGCTGCAGCGCCGCGCGATTCTGCCGCGCACGCTCCGTCTGACTCGGAACATTCTCATAGAGGAATCCACGCTCATCCTGTGAGCGGAAGATCGCGTACGTCGAGAGAGGGACAGCAACCGACGCGCTGAGAACGAACGCGAAAACGGCACTGAGGGTTCGCTGCATTGGCATGGTTGGTGTGTGCAGAAGTTCAATCATTATAATACCAAATTTCCTACCCTAGCGCAACCCTACGGCTTCCCGCACGCGCTCCATCGTCTTCCGGGCCACCGCAGAAGCCTTCCTGGCTCCTGCGGCCATGATTTCGTCCAGCACGTGCGGTTCTTGGGCAAGCTCCGTTCGCCTTTGTCGCATTGATCCAAAGACCTCGAGATACTTCCGGAAGAGCCGCTCTTTCGCCTCCCCGTACGAGAGCCCCTTGCGGTATTCCAGGGCGAGCGACTCTTCTTCGCTCTTGGAGAGGAAGAGTTTGTGGATCTGGAAGATCACTGAGGTTTTGGGGTCCTTCGGATCCGCCGCACCTTTCGAGTCTGTCACAATGCTCATGATGCTTCTGCGAAGCTGCTCCTCCTCGCCGAAGAGGGGGATGATGTTCCTGTAACTCTTGCTCATCTTCTGCCCGTCGATGCCGGGAACAACGGCCACCTCCTCACGAATGAGCACCTCGGGAACGACAAAGGTTTCCCCGAATGCGTGGTTAAACCTCGTTGCGATGTCGCGTGCCATCTCAAGGTGCTGCTGTTGGTCCCTCCCCACCGGCACGACGTTCGCGTCGTAGAGGAGGATGTCGGCGGCCATGAGCACCGGGTAATTGAAGAGCCCGGCCGATGCCGGCAGCCCCTTCTGAATTTTCTCCTTGTAGCTGACCGCCCGCTCGAGGAGGCCCATGGGCGTTATGGTGCTGAGGATCCACATGAGTTCCATGTGCTCAGGAACATCCGATTGGTAGAAGAGAATTGCCTTCTCGGGATCGAGTCCGCAGGCAAGGAGATCGAGCACCGCGTCCTGACGATACTTCCGCAGCAGTGCCGCATCCTGCAGCGTCGTTAACGCGTGGAGATCAACGATGAAGTAGAAGGACTGCTCCGCTTGCCCGATGAACTCGAGGTTCGGCCTGATCGACCCGAAGTAGTTCCCGAGGTGCAGTTGGCCGCTTGGCTGGATTGCCGAGAGGACGCGCATGCGTGCATCATAGGGCGAGAACCCGGGCGAGGGCTAGGGCAGGGCAGTTTCCCCTCCATCCCCCGAGAACCTCGCAAGTGCCGCAGCAATATCCGGATCACCCCCTCCGTAGATCTCTGCTCCAAGGAGAGCGTGTGCGTAGGGGGAATCACAGGGACTTCTCTCAAGTGACAGACCCAGTGCGGTGGCCAGTGCTCTTTCTCCCCGACCAGCGAGTTTGAAGGATTGTTTTGCCTTCAGACTCATCTCCACCCACTCTTTCCCGGTGCGGTAGCGTTCCTTCACTTCCCCCTTGAGGAGTTCCGGATCCTGCCCCAGCTTCTGCCACTCTTCCTCCTGCGCAAGGGCTATGACGATGTCAGGGTCGTCCTTTCCGTAGATCTCTGCTCCAAGGAGAGCGTGTGCGTAGGGGGAATCACAGGGACTTCTCTCAAGTGACAGACCCAGTGCGGTGGCCAGTGCTCCTTCTCCCCGACCAGCGAGTTTGAAGGATTGTTTTGCCTTCCGACTCATCTCCACCCACTCTTTCCCGGTGCGGTAGCGTTCCTTCACTTCCCCGCGGATCGTCTCGATATCCCTGACATCCACCTTCCGCATGTCTTCGGGTGACACGTCCTTCAGCAGAACACGGAGGACATCCTGCTCCCACTCCCCAAGTCCTCGGCTCGTAATGCGCGTAACCCCTTCCATCAACGAGAGCTCCTCTTTTGTCCGTGTGAGGTAGGTCTGGAGGCTCAAATGTCGGTAGCTTACAAAGGTTGCCTCTCCCACCTGATTACACAAAAGAACCTCCCGTCCAATCCGTGGAATCTCAATGAGGACGTAGCTCTCCTGACGTATCATGGAGGAGAGGACTATCCCGGTCGTGGCGATGAGATCATCGGTGAAGATGTTGTACTCCTGGAGAGCTTGAAGGAGCGCTTGCACACGCGGTTCTCTCTCGGCCGGCATCCGTTGCCCACTGCCATCCGCCCGTGGAACCTCTTGTGATCCGGGAGGAAGGAGGACTGCGCCGATGGTCGTATAGACAATGTGGAGGATCTGGAGAACCTCTTCGATGGTCTGAGGCTTCTCGATGAGTTCACGCAATTTCCTTGCGGCAAGATCGAGAATGCTTGAGATGGTGTGCTCCCTCTTTGTCCCTGCTGCTTTGGAGAAGGAGCGCTCCTCCTCATCCGTCGTTCTTCCCTCTTCCCTCCCATGGACACTCCGCATCCACTCCTCAAGCGCAATGTTCTTCTCCATGATCGCCCGGAAAGATGCCTCACTGCCGTCATAGTTCCGTGCGGCCTGTAGCGCCTCGAGGAGTCTTTCGCGGTAGTGTTGCCTCTGTTCAGGAGAAAAAGATATGCCCTCAAGAGTGCCCTCAGAGAGAAAATTTTGTGGCATACAGCAGTTCTTTAGTTTTAGCATAAATGCTTGCGTGGTGCAAGTAAGAACAGCCCCCGCAAGAGGTGCCGAAGTTTATTGTGCAAGTTTTCGGATTTTCAAGGGCAGGGCTTGTCACTGCGCGGTCGGGTTGCGCGCCCACAGACAACGTTCCCCCACGCTGCCCCTTCCTGTCCCCGGAGACGCACGAGGAGTTCCGCGAACACGCGCGGGAGTGGCGCGGCGATGGTCAGGCACTCTCCCATCCAGGGATGCGGGAACGAGAGGCGTGACGCATGGAGGAAGAAGCGGCGGTAGTGGAACCGGCGCGCGAAGGCGCGGTTCTTCTTGAGATCACCATACTCGGCATCGAGCACCAGTGGATGACCGACCGTTGCAAGGTGCTTGCGGATCTGGTGATGGCGGCCGGTCTCGATCTCCACCTCGAGGTACGAAACATCGCCGAGGCTCTGGAGAACACGGTAGCGAGTGGTGGCGGGGACGAGGCCTTTACCGGACCGCGCAGGGAGCGGAAGATCGATTTCCGCCTCCTTCGAGGGGAGCTTCCCGAAGACGAGTGTTCGGTAGACCTTCCGCATGGGCATTCCCTTCGCCTCACGCAACGCCTGCCGTGACCGCGCAAAGAGCACGACTCCGGAGGTCTCGAAGTCGAGGCGATGCACGGGATGGAGACCCGGATACTGCTTCCGAAGAAAGTCGAGGAGAGGAAGTGTATGCACCGGACCCTTCCCCCGCACGACAAGCTCACCGCTCAGCTTGTTGACTGCAAGGAAGTGCTCATCGCAGTAGAGCACGCGGCCAGCATGGATCGGCATGCTCCTACTCTACTGCACACTCAAACATCGAAGCACTAAAACTCACTGTGGAAGCCACAAAATCACTACCGGGAGATGCTGATGGTTTCTCCTTGTTCAGCCAATGGCGCCTCAACCGTTATCCGCCGATGAAAATTCTGAACAATCGTGTAGTCCGTGCCGGTCCCCGTCGCCTGCGGATCACTGGGAATCCGCACGACGTACGCTCCGGTGAGCATATCCAAGTTCACGCCACTGTTGCAGCTTATGGCATCCGTCACGCAGATCTCCTGTGGCACCCCGATGGGAATCCCCGACGGCAGAACATTACGATCGACCTGGTACTGATGAACGGCGTTGATGATTGCCTGCATATCGGCCCTCCGCTGCGCATTGCGCGCCTGGCCAAGCTGCCGTGTGGGGTTAATGGCTTGAATGGTGATCGAAACCAAGATCGCGATGATCCCGATGACGAGGAGGAGTTCGATGAGAGTGAACGCTTCTTGTGACCTCTTCATAGAGAAGTGCAGGAGTTTCGCCCAGTGTAGATCCCCGCCCAAGCACCAGAACATCCCCGTACATTGCTTATCGATGAGAAATATTGTGTAATTGTGTTCCCGCCAAGACTCTGCGGGGCACACTCTGCGCTTCGCATTGGCCCCAGTACCAGAACTCGCTTCGCTCGTTCGGTACGGGGCATGTCCCAGAACCTCCTCGGCCATGGCGGTGCCATGTACCCCAGCACCAAGCACTTCGTGCTGGTGCGGGGGCGCAGCCGAACACCGCATGAGAGCGCGCAGCGCAAAAAGAGCCTCGAAGAGGCCTGCGGGGTTCTGGTACATGGTGGGCAATACTGGATTTGAACCAGTGACCTTTCGGATGTGAACCGAACGCTCTTGCCGCTGAGCTAATTGCCCAAGGTGTTTTCCATGCTATCACGCACGCAGGATCGCGTGCGCGCATTGTTTAATAACGCCGCACACAGCGCGGCTAGGCCACTGAGCTAATTGCCCATGCCCATACCCATACCCATACCCTTATTCTACCTTTGCAAATTCGGGGTCGGAGGCTAGGCGGCTCTCCTCGGGAAGGATCTGACCCTGGTACTTGCTGAACGGCTTCTCGTCATAGGGAGTCTCTGCGGGGCTCGTGAGCTCCTCAAAGGCAATCTGGCAGATCCGCATTGCCGGATAGAGCGCGACCGGCATGCGGTTTAGGTTGCTGATCTCGAGAGTCAGTGTTCCCGAGAAGCCAGGGTCCACGTAGCCAGCGGTCGAATGGACGATGATGCCGAGACGGCCCAACGAGCTTCTGCCCTCCACACGGACGACGAGATCACGGGGAACAGTGATCTTTTCGAGCGTCACACCGAGGACGAACTCCCCCGGCTGGACGATGAAGGGGTCACCATCTTGTACGAGGATGGTGCGCATGTTCCCCTGGAACGTCTCCGGGCGTTTGGGATCAAGGATCGCGGACCTGCTGTGCTCGTAGAGCTTGAAGACGTTCCCGAGGTGCAGGTCCATGCTCGAGGCGTGAATGTGCTGGAACATCTCCGATTGCGGAGACTCCACCTTCACTCGCCCGCTTGCGAGGGCCTCCCGAATATCCCTGTCAGAAAGGATCATACGAAAAGAATACGGTATACCGCTTTCTGAGAAAACCCTAATGAAGCTATACTAGTGCCCCATGCGAGAGACGGATGCGCGAGCACGGCCGAATGCATTTTCCGCTGAGGAAGCAGAGACAGAGGTTGCAACACCCCACAATGGGAGGCAAATACGGGAGCTCAAGCATCTTCGCGAACAGTGCCTTGCAAAGATCAAAGCAGCAACACAGTCCACCATCCTCAATGAGGCGGACGTACGAGCGTACGAACAGATGGTGATTTCGGATGAAGCGTACGCCTCGGTCGGAGTCCACTCCTACGAAGAGAAGCTCCGGCAACTCCAGCAGCTGCGTGACCGGCTCATTCCAGACCTCATCGACGACGCGAGGCAGCTCGAGATAGAGTTCCTCGTGCTCCTCGGAATGGCACAGAAAGCAGGAGGGATCAGTGAAGGCGATGTCCATCGGTGGATGGATCGGTTGCACCGAAAGGACGTGATCTACTGGAAGAAAAAGGAATTCATCGAAGGGAAGATCAAGAAGGAGTACTTTCCAAACTGGCTCAAGCTCGGAAAGGATTTGAATGACATCGATGAGAAGCGCAAAAAACTCGGCCTCGAGCCGGACGAGCTTCCCGAACTTGCTCTCCTCGCGACGAAGGGCTTCCCCGATACGCACTTTAGCTACAAACGCGACACCGCAGACCGGGCACTCGCCGCGCTCGCCGCGTACGAGAAGAACCAGCTTGCCCTCTACAAGACCGCGAAGGGCCTCCTTGAGGACGCGGCGAAGGGTGAACAGCGGGTCCTCGCTCCATGGAAAGTCGGAGAGTGGCTCCGACGCATCTTCCAAAGCGGCGCGAAGCCGAATCTCATCAGGGAATTCGTTCTTGGAAACGGAGAAAAGAGTCTTAGCGGCCTCATGAGGCGATGGACAAAGGTCCGTGCAGGCTTCGATCACATCGAGCTAGTCCGGCGGGAGAAGGGATCCCCTCGCAGTTTCCACTTCGTCCACCTCGATGTCTTCCTCGGTTGGCACTACGAACAGCGGCGTGCCTACTTGGAGGAGGCAGAGCGGCGCTTCACGGACATCCACAGTGAACGCGGAGACTTCCTCAAGATCCGACACGCCCTCGATGCGAGGGATTGGGAGGAGGCCGACTGGTACCTGGCGAAGGTACCTCGAGGGGAGCTCTCCAGCGAAGAGACCGAAAAACTTCGCTCCATGGAGAAGTTCCTCCGCGAACACCGCGGAAAAACAACAAGGGGGGAAGGAGTCGAACAAACGCCGGGCCAGCTGATGAGTGAGATCGACGCACTCCTCCGCTACGTCCCGCACGACTTGCAAGAACTCTACAAAGATGAGCTTGCACGCGGCTACGGAAAGTTCTGGGTACTCTGTACCCTCCTCTACAACCGCAGCTGGTGCTTTGACCACCACTACCTCACCGAAGAGAAGGAACTACAACTCTACGATGAGTCGAAGGTGCTCACCGAGCAGCGGATCAAGTTCGGTCATGGAACCGGCTTCGAAGCGAATGACGTGACGCAGGGAAGAAATCAGCGGCTCCCCGCGATCCGGGACCAGAAGCACGTGCACTCTGCACAGGTGCTCTTCGTCGACGAGACAAGTCGCCCCTACGTCGAGGAGGCGATCGAAAAGCAGGGTGGAGACCGCCAGTTCTGGTACTGGACGAGTCTGATCCCCAAGGGTGTTTCCATCGAAAAACACAAAGAACTCACGCACCCAGGAGGTATCAACCAGCAACTCAAAAGACTGCTCCGGAAACTCGAGGCGCAGGGTGCGCGCTACGTCCGGAAGAGTGCTCGGTACGCGCACCGCGAAGGCTCGCGGCGCGCCGCATAGGACCTCTTGCCCACCCACTGCGCTCCCTCTACACTCCCCTTCCCTTTGCCATGAAACCTCTTGCCATCGCCGCAGGTCTCTCACTTCTTCTCGCAAGCTGCACAAGCGCCCCACCGAAACAGATCACCCTCGAGGAGCGACTCCAGAACCCTCTCTTTGCTGAACAGTACGGAGACCTCCTCGTCGAGAGCCTCGTGGAACTCGAGATTCAGAATGACCCTCTTCTAGAAGATACAGGGAAGAAGGATCGCGCGGACGATGCACGGCGGGAGGCACTCGACATCGCGAAGGAGGCAACGAAGAAGCAGCGCGACGGTACGATCGGGAATTTTGTTCCAGTCGCGGAGTTTGCAAAGGGAGAAGTCCTCTACCTCGAGAACACCCTCTACTTCGGACCGACGTTTGAAGTCGTGCCCGGCCCGGACCTCTGGATCTATCTCACGACACTAGTCGATCCGCGCGAAACCGCATTCCCCGATGAGACGAGCATCGAGGTTGCGGGGCTCGAATCTCCGTACGGAGACCAGTGGTATCCCGTGAAAAACATCGAGGATCCCCTCCTCTACCGCACCGTGGTGCTATTTGATCGGGATCTCGAGCGTATTCATGGGTTTGCCCAGCTCTCCAAATAGCTAGAGTCTCTGCTGCATCCCTTTGAGGGATGACTCGATTGCGGCACCGATCGTATCAAGACCGGTTTCGATCTTCTGCCCATTCACAAAGTAGGTCGGCGTGCCTTGGACACCTTTCTCTCGTCCTTCCTCGTAGTCACTGAGGATCGTGTCACGCTTGATCTTTGAGGTAACGCAGCGTTCGAAGAGCTTCGTGTCAAGCGCAAGACTCTTCGCCCAGTCACGCAGTGCCTCACTCTTGAGTTCCGGCTGCTTTTCGAATGCGATGTCGACGAACTCCCAGAACTTTCCCCGATCCGCCGCACACTCCGCGGCTTCTGCGGCTTCCATCGCGAAGCGGTGAATCGAGCGGAGCGGGAAGTGCTCGAACTCAAAGCGAATCTGTGTGCCGTACTTCTCGAGGAGCGGCGTCGTCACAGCGGAATGCGCTGCTCGGCAGGCCGGGCACTGGAGATCGGTGTACTCCTGCACTAGAACGACAGCATCGGGATTCCCCTTCGGGGGCCGACTCGATTCCCCCGAGAGCCCTGTCGTATCGACACACGCCGCAAGAAGCAACACGAGACCAAATCCGAGAGGTACTGACAAACGTCGCATAGCCTTAGAGTACTAGAATACGAGAGCTGGAAAATGATGTGTGCTTCCCTCCCCCGCATCTTGGTAGTCTAGTATTCTAGTACCCCAATGTCTCTCTACCGAAAGTACCGGCCGCGGGGCTTCGCCGATGTCGTCGGTCAGGACCACATCGTGACGACCCTCGAGCAGGCGATCGGGCAGGACAAGGTGGCTCACGCCTACCTCTTCTCGGGTCCACGCGGAACGGGAAAAACGTCGGTGGCACGGATCCTCGCAAAGATCCTCCTGACGCGTGGCATCGACGATGAGAACATTCAAAAGCAGATCATCCATGCTGTCGATGAGGAAAGTCTCGTCGACCTCCTGGAGATCGATGCGGCGAGCTACACACAGGTCGATCACATCCGTGACCTCATTGAAAAGATGCAATTCTCTCCTGTTGCCGCGCGCGCAAAGGTCTACATCATCGATGAGGTGCACATGCTCAGTAAGAGCGCCTTCAATGCGCTTCTCAAAACCCTCGAGGAGCCGCCGGAGTACGCGTTCTTTATTCTCGCAACAACAGAGCTCACGAAGATCCCCCTGACCATTCAATCGCGTTGCCAACGGTTCCCCTTCCGCAGCTTACGGGAGGAGGACATTATTCGGCGACTCCAGTACATCGCCGACCAGGAACGGATCGCGGTCGAGCGGCCCGGGTTACGCGCCATCGCTCACTACGCGCAGGGAAGCATGCGCGACGCGATTTCTCTGCTCGACCAGCTCCGGGCACTCGAGAAAATCACTCTGGAGGATGTGAAGAACCGCGTCGGAGAACCCGGACAGGAGGAAGTGGAGGCAATCCTTGCTGCGCTTGCTGCAAACGACCGCAAGGCGCTTCTCGACCTCGTCCGAAAGTTCGAGGATGCCGGGATTCCACTCGAGATCCTCTTGCGGCAACTCCTCGCGGCGGTACGCGCACGCCTGCACGAAGCCATTGAGCAAGGGCAACCGCTCGATGAACTCTCGCAGATGCTCGATGTCCTGCTCAAGGCTGTACGGGATATCCGGATTGCGCCGCTCCCCGCGCTGGTTCTCGAATCAGCACTTCTCACGCTCTGTGGGGAGCCCCAGAAAACCGAGCGTCGGGCTTTCTTCGCACCGCGACGAAAGAAGGAAAATGGAGAACGCGAAGAAGAAACCGAAGAAACTCCCGTGAAACCTGATACATCTGCGGACACGGGCAAGACCGCGACCCCAGAAGAAGCAGTTATTGAGGCCCCGGTCCTTTCCATCGAGAGTGTGCGTGATACCTGGCCGAAAGTCCTCGCTTCTACCTCCCCTCCCGCCGTGAAGATCTCTCTCAAGAATGGGCGTGTGCACTCCCTGAGAGACCTCACAGTCACCATGAGCTTCAGCTCCGCCTTCCATCGCGACAAAGTCGCCAACCTCGATGCATCCCGCCAGATCGAGGCGATCCTCGAGCGGATATTCCGCAGGAAGCTCAGGCTCGAGTGCATCGTCGAACAGGAGACGAACGGTGCTACACCTGACGAGAAGCTCGTCAATCTCGTTGAGGCAGCCGCCGAAGTATTCTGAGCCCATGGATCTTCTTGAACAGAAAGAAGCCCTGCGGGCGGCCATTCGAGAACGTTTGGAGCGCTACCCCGCCCATAAGCGCCTCGCCGAAAGCCGGAGTATCTGCCGCCGGATCTTCGAGCACTTGCCTCCCGCCCCGATCACACTCTGTGTGTTCTATCCCCTGCGAACGGAACCAGACCTTCTCCCGCTCCTCACGAAGCTCCTGAAGCGCGGCGACGCGCTCTTCTTCCCCTGCTTCGAGAATGGGAAGCTTGCTTTTCGTGAAGCTTTCTCCCTCGATGAGCTGAAGCCAGGACCCTTGAAGATCCCTGAGCCACCTTCGGGATCCGCCCACCTCGATCTGAAGAATGTCACCATCGCCCTCATCCCCGGACGCGCCTTCGACCGGAATGGAAACAGACTCGGCCGCGGGAATGGAGGCTACGACACGTGGATCGCAACGCTCCGGAAGCGAAATCCTACGGCACGCGTATGGGGCATCACTCTCGAGTGTCAGCTTGTCCCCGAGGTACCGCGCGAAGATCCCCGCGATCAGCAAATGGACGCGATCATTACCGCCCGCGGCTTGCTCTCCTGCTGATATACTGCGAGCCCATGCCGATCTATGATGCCCTCGCCGCACAGGATCCGGAGGTATATGCCGCGCTCATCGGAGAGATGCGCCGTCAGCGAGAAGGCGTCGAGCTCATCCCTTCCGAAAACTACATCTCACCGGCGGTGATGGAGATCATGGGATCGGTTTTCAACAACAAGTACAGCGAGGGATATCCCGGTCACAGGTACTACGGAGGGCAGGAGTTCACCGATGCCGTGGAGAGCTTGGCAATCGCGCGCGCAAAAAAGCTCTTTCGCTGTGCCCATGCGAACGTTCAGCCGCACGCGGGAGCACCGGCGAACATCGCAACATACTTCGCCCTCATGGAGCCCGGGGACACGATTATGGGGATGGACCTCTCGCACGGAGGGCACCTCACGCATGGACACCCCGTCACCTACATCACGAGGATCTTCAAGTTTGTCCGGTACAAGATGAAAGACGTTGAGACGGGCGAGATCGATTACGACGAGATGCGAGACGTTGCGAAGCGCGAGAGACCGAAGGTACTCCTCGCCGGCTACTCTGCCTACCCACGGGAGCTCGACTACGCGCAGTTTCGCGCGATCGCGGATGAGGTCGGTGCCGTCGCGATCATGGATATGGCGCACGTAGCCGGGCTGATTGCGGGAGGCGCGCACAAGAACCCCTTCGACTTCGGATTCGACATCTGCCTCACGACGACACACAAAACACTCCGTGGTCCACGTGGGGGCCTCATCCTCTGCAAAGACGAAGAGCTCGGGAAGAAGATCGATAAGATGATTTTTCCTGGTTTCCAGGGCGGGCCGATCATGCAAATGGTTGCGGCGAAGGCGGTCGCATTCGGGGAAGCACTGAAACCCGAGTTTCGAGACTACGCACACCAGATCGTGAAGAATGCAAAGCACATGGCGAAGTTTTTCATGGACCAAAGAGCGCGGCTCATTACGAATGGAACCGATAATCATATGATGTTGATCGATGCAATGACATCGTGGGGCGTGAGTGGTGCCGAGGTCGAGCGCCTCTTCGATCGGATTGGCATCACACTCAATAAGAACATGATCCCGGATGACCCACGCAAACCGATGGACCCATCGGGGATTCGTTTGGGAACACCGGCCGTGACAACGCGCGGAATGAAGGAGCTCGATGTAGAACAACTCGTTTCCTTCATGCTCCGAGCGATCGAGGTGAGACAAGACGATGCAGCGCTCGCGAAGCTCCACGAGGAGGTGAAAGCCTTCTGCCTCCGGTTCCCCGTCCCCGGCATTCCGGCCCTCTGAGCTACTGCCAGGTTCCTTGCTCTTCCAGCAGCCGCGTCAGGAGCTGGTAGACGGCGATCGCAAACTCGCTCCGCGTTAGAGGTTGTGCAGGCACAAGAGAGACGAGCGGCCGGTATGGGAAGAGATCGTACTGGACTGCGATTCCTACAAACGGCGCGTACCACTCATCGAGATCGATATCGGTGTAACGGTGAGGAAGCTGCTGGTTCAGATTGAATGCCAATGTGAGCATCTTGAGGAGTTCGACGGTGTTCACCGTATCCTCCGGCCTATAGAAGCCATCGGGGTGCCCATGAATGATACCGGTCCGCGCAGCGTAGATCACGTAGTTATGGAACCACGCATCGAGCGGCACATCAGGAAAGCCACCTCCCTCAGGACCAAATGTCGGCACATCACCAACGCGCGCACGGAGGACGATCTTGATCGAGTCCGCACGGTCCACACGATCCTCCCCATGGAATAGTCCATCTGGCCGACCGCTGATGATTGCCCGATCGGCGAGGTAGTTCGCTGCCCAGGCTTCGAGTGTATTCGGGTCAAGGTCGGGGAAGCGATTGAACCGCGGAGCACGACGGGCAGCGGGGGGAAGATC
>Ga0213870_1001009_pt1 | contig 12989 bp, 12 predicted proteins | sample WICALVC2017_Meta_FD_160119 | JGI IMG/M metagenome (GOLD analysis project Ga0213870, IMG submission 160119) | Freshwater microbial communities from subterranean cave lake in Wind Cave National Park, South Dakota, United States - WICALVC2017 | ecosystem: Environmental > Aquatic > Deep subsurface >... | reverse complement strand
CAAGCTTATTTATTGATCGACAGAAATAATGGTTCAATTCATGATTTAAGAAGTTTAATTCCTTCTGAAACAAAAGGCTATATTGTGGCCGACCAAGCTGATTTTCAAGGAGAGCGCAGGTTACGCTGTCAAGGAACAACCAATAAGGACAGAATGAGTGCGGGATTAATCACATCGGCTGATGCCTTCGGAAGCTTTCTTCATGAAACAGGTCACGCTAGATATTATAAGTTTCTGGAGAGTATTGGAATTCGTGTTCAATTTATGGAACAAGTTAATATGACAAAAGTAAATATTGGTAATTATCCGCCCGACGTTGCAATGAGGGTAGAGCTCTTAAACGAAGAAGCGGCAAGCGCGATTGGTGCTAGCCTGACAGGATTTATTCAGGATAATAATTTGCGGAGAGCAGTAAATACACGTATTACAGCGATTGCCGATAGAGAGAAGGTGAAAATAAAAAGAATTTTGGAAGATAGTGAATAGTTTTTTCAAGGCGAGGCAATAAATTTCGAGCTAAAGAAATATTTTATTAAATATTACAAATTTATTAATAAGGGAACAGATATTATTTTAAATCTTGAAGTGGAATTGATGAACCAGTTCGTTTAAACCCTATTGCGCTTGGTTTCATTGGATTAGGTACAAAAGGAGAATATGTCCAGACCTCATTTTTTCCGTCTTTAATTTGACCAGCGGTTATTACACGAGTGAGATTAGGGTAAATTCCGGAAGTCATTAAATTCAATACAGCTCTTCCTTCATCATCGAGAAGTTCTGGACCAATACTATTTAGTTTTATATCGACTAATTGTCCACTGGAGGTAATTGTAGCAGGATGGGCAAAACCTATCCCTATAACACTTCTGGGGTTTGATAAATTGGCAATGGTTGCCAATTTAGTAAAATCATCAATACTAAAATGAACTGTTAATTTATTGTCTTTATCAAAAGTAACTCTTGTCTGAGGAGGATGATCAAGTTGCATGTGTACTAATGATTGACAAATAGATCCATCACCAAGCAATAAGAAAGGTTCAATAGTTGTTCTTTCGGTAGCAGCTTGTATAAGTTCAATAATCTCTTCGAGTTGTCCAGCGCTCAATTCTAATGAATTGGGGGATGTTTCTTCAGAACCCAGCATGATGAAAATAGTGTATAACATGATATATAAGCAGATCAAGTGGGCATATTCATGTTTTCGTAATAATCAATATTTTGCTTGAAGAATTTAGTATATAATTAAAATACGATGAGATTAAAAGACTTGCAGGACTATCTAGATAAATTGATGAATTTTGATGAGGGATTGGATGTAGCTAAAATCGATCCGTATATGAGTAATGGGTTGATGGTGAAGGGAAAAGAGGAAGTAAAAAAGATTGGGTTTGGAGTTTCGGCATCAATAGCTCTTTTTGAAAAAGCAAAGGAAGCAGGATGTAATGCACTTGTTGTCCATCATTCATTCAATTTACCCTCTTATAACCGCTTCGATTCTATTTTCCAAAACAGAATTGCATACTTAATCAAAAATGATATTTCACTCTTTGGCTACCATTTCCTTCTCGATGCACATCCCCAAATTGGTCACAATGTACAACTTCTCAAAGCAATCGGCGCGAAACCTACTAAGCCCTACCTCCACCGCGGCAATCCGTGGGGGTGGGTAGGAGAGTGTACAAAGCCTATTGCTATTAATCAGGTTGAAGCAACACTTGCGCCACATCTTAGCAAGCATACAGTGGTATACCCCTTTGGCCCAACACTCATCAAAAGAGTAATTTCTGTATCTGGTATGGGAAGTCCAATACCCTCTGTTATGCATGATTTAGTTACTGAACAGATTGACCTTTTTATCACTGGTGAAGTACACGAATGGAATAGAGAGCTTTTCAGAGAAGCAGGCATACACTTCATTGCCGGCGGACACTATCATACAGAGTGTTTTGGTATAAAGGCACTTATGGAGTACGTTGCACAAAAACTTCCGGAAGTCTCAACACAATGGATTGATCTCCCCAATGAAATTTAATGTTTTAAAACATTAAAACATAGATTATAAACAGGTATTATGACGTAAAGTTTTCCATAAACATGACTTTCTTCCCGCCGAAACCTTCCTTAAACTTCGTAAATCCTCTCCAGCTTTCTGATGCTTTGGGAAACCGCTCATCGTAGATGCCTTCAAAATCAAACACATTGCAGCCTCTCTTTTTTGCTAATTGAAGCGCTTCCCAGACAAGAAGAGTAGGGGCGAACAATAATTTTCCTTCCTTCAACGCTGAGGCAAGCCAGTAATAGGCTACTTTTTTATAGAACAACAGTAGTATTCCACCAACTGGCTGAGCATCACAAATATAAGCGGTCGCGTGAGTTTGTGATGATTTTTCTGTTTGGGTTGGTGGATAAGCTAAAAGGAGTGAAGCATGACTCGGATAAAACGATTTCCAAAGCGCGTGCATTTCTTTTTCCATCAAAAACCCCATTGGGAAATATTGCCTTTTGCGAATTTTGATAAAAGATTCAAAGTCATCGGTGACTTTAACTACGATATTATTTTTTTGAGCACGCCGCACTGCCCGGCACTTGGCAGGAGAAAAATTATTAAATAATTTTGATTCAGATTGAGTAAGATCAATAAGAATTGTAGTGACGGGATTGAATGGGGATTGTTCTATAGCGAAACCATTGTCTTGAAGTGCCTTTTTATATTTATAGTACTTCTTATCATTAATAGTAAGATGGGGCGCAAGTTTCAACTTAAAGATCCGATATTTCTCTTTCAGTTGTTCAAGCTTTTTCCATTCAAGAGGTAATGTAAGTCTGGGAATTTTTGCGAAGAACCCGAGGATCGGAAACTTCTTCAAGTACACTCTGTTTTTTCCCACCGTTTCTGTCTTCCACCCCAACGTTTCCATGAAACGCGCAAACTGCGGTGACTGACGGATATCACGCATAATAGTGAAATATAATAATTATAGTCCAGTGGTTTAAACCACTGGACTCTACAAGAAATTTAAAGGATTGAATCACTATTAGGAAAGATTTTGTATCTGATTTAATACGTTATCTAGTTTGTTGCTTTCTACTGTTTTTGGTAGAGTTCTCTAAGAGCAAAATATGAAAAATAAAAGACAGGATCGAGAAAAAGTGCTTTTTGATATATAGCTTCAGCCCATTGCAATGTTCCTTTTACCCTAATTGACTTTTTAGTTGTAAATATAATTCTCTTCCTTTGTGAATGAGATTGTAAATTCTATACAGGTTTGGTTCTATGACCAAATCATAGCTTCCGATAAATTCCACAAGCTTGGGTCCATAGCCTTGTTTGAATTTGTGGAATCCATACCAATGATCATGGGGATTAGGATCGGGACCTAATGCTCCCCACATATCAAAAAGTTTTGCATTATGCTTTTTCCCAAATCGGATCGCTTCCCACATCATGAGGTTTGACGCCATTACATTGCGATGTTCATTGCTTGATGCCCCGTATGGATAGTAGAGGATATCATTGAAGAGAAAGACAATCCAGGCAACGAGAATTTTTGTAGCACCTGTTTCCTTCACCCCGGGGGAGTCCATTCGGCCACCCCCGGGGTGGTTTTGCGGCCTATATGTTGCCGTGAGAAGGTGAGCGATACCCGATGGTTGAAGTGTTTCCCACATAAGCGTATGGTATCTTCTGTCGTGGGCGAAAAATTTTTGGCGCTTGGTAGTTTCGAAAGTAAGCTCAAGATAACGCTCAAAAGCTTGAGAAGAATTATCTTCTTTTACAACTACTTTGTGCGTTCGCGCAACTTTTATGTTGTATCGGGTTTTATGATGCATTGCGCTCAATAATTCTTCTTCACTTTTCGTAATATCTAACTGAAATGTATATTTAGTGAATAACGGATGTAGGGATGGGGTGATAGGGAAATTGGGGCGATGGGGGAAATTAGGGTGATTAGGGGTATGAGTGACGTTTGGCTCCAGCTTAATGAAAATGCAGCGATATTTTTTACCGGTTTCTATAAGCGCTTTGAGCATCTCTTCACTTGGAATAGCACCTTTGGGTAGGTATCCAATAGTGAAGTTTGTGAAGGGTAGAGGATGTATTGTAATTTGTGCAGTTTCTTTAAGTAGATTCTCCTCGAATCGTCCAAGTCTGTGCACTTCGACACCGGTTTTTTTACGAAACTCGCCCCACTCCCACGACTGCAAAGGATGAAGCGCTAATCTATTGAAGTGAATTTTTTCTATAAAGACAACTTCGCGTATCATGTACACAATATGGTATCATAATTTATGACATGCCTGCGAAGAAGTCTAAATTTCAGAACTCATTAGCAGAAAGAAGTTGGGTGAAACTAGGTGGTGTACTGATTAGTGTCTTTGTGATAATGTATTTTCTCAGATTAACACCATTGTTTCAGGATGCATCGCGTCAAGCGCCGACTGTTACTTCGATTCCAACGATTGCAATTATACGCTTCACAGATGAGCAGAACGATTATGTAGATCTGGCGATCAATGATTTGGCCAAGCGTCTCAATATCTCTGTTGAGGAAATTGTAGTTGTACGAGTTGTACCGAAAACATTTGGAAATACAAGTCTTGGTTGTCCACGTCCTGGTGAGATGTATGCGCAAGTACTTACCCCAGGATATACTATTGAGCTTGTAGTGAATGGTAAAACATATAATTACCACGCTGGTTTAAAAACTGTCATACCCTGTGGTGACTGAGAGGAGATGTTCTGGAATATCTGCAATAAATCGTGATACGGCGTTGGAGCTTCTTTGGCCAAAATATAACCGTCTGGTTGCGAAAGTAAAAAAGAGCTGTTCCATGGCACGGGTGATACCCACATAACAAAGTCTCCTCTCCTCCTCAAGTTGTGTTGGATCCAAAAGAGAGCGGGAATGTGGAAATAACCCTTCTTCCATACCCACCATAAAAACAACTTTAAACTCTAAACCCTTAGCAGAATGAAGTGTCATCAGCGTTACCGCATCATACTTGCCTCCCAAGGAATTAGGATGATCCGGCATATATTCTTGTTCAACAAGTGCTACATTTTCTAGAAATTCGACAAGTTGTGGAAATTCCGACGCAACTGAGCGAAGCTCCTTTATGTTTTCGAGCCGTTGTAAATCTTCCTCGTTTTCTTTATCAAATTGATCCAAATACGAGGTAACGTCGATAATTTTGTCCAATAATTTGATAGTTTGAAGTGTATCAAACGTTTCAACTTGAATTGACGCGCGATAGCTTTCAAATTGCGCGAGCCGTTTTTTTCCTATTTTTTCGGCTCTTCGCAAGGACACACTATCTTTGCTGTTTAGGATAAGCCGAAGATAAGAAAGGATATCTTTGATTTCGCGGCGTTCATAAAATCGAACACCACCTACAAGCATGTAAGGAATACTCTCATGTAGAAATGCTTCTTCAAGAACACGGCTCTGGGCATTGGTACGGTAAAGGATAGCAATGTCACTAAGTTGTAAATCTTCGTTTTTTTGAAATTGTATGATTTTGTTTGCCACAAACATTGCTTCATCTTGTTCGTTTTGGGCAGCATAGGTAGCAATCTGGGTACCGCCGTTTTTTTGTGTCCATAGTTTGAGTACTGGATGAGAGGTATTTTTGGAAATTACACCAAATGCTGCATCAAGAATAGTCTGAGTAGATCGGTAATTTTGTTCAAGCGAAAATACTTTCATATCTGGGAAATCCCGTCTGAGATTGTTGAGATTTCGAAAATCTGCTCCTCTCCAGGTATAGATACTTTGGGATGCATCTCCCACCACACATAGGTTTCTCCATCTTCGGCACAGTAATTTTGTAAGCATATATTGTGCATGATTGGTGTCCTGATATTCATCCACCAAGATGTAACGGAACATCTCCTGAAATTGCGATGCAGTATCAGTGTCATTTTGTAGTAGTTTGACGGCTTTGAATAAAAGATCGTCAAAGTCGAGTGCGTTACTTTTTTGTAAGATTTGCTGATAAACAAGATACAATCGGGCCACTTCTTTTTGAAAGTATCCTCTTGCATAATTGGGATATTCTATTTCCGATATGAGCTCATTTTTGGCTTGAGATATCATGGAGGAAACCAGCGTCGGATGGAATTTTTTCCTATCAGCATCAAGTTTTTCGACAGCTTCACGTATTGCATCTCTTGTATCTGTATCATCGTATATGACGTAATTTGGAGGGATACCTACTTTGTGTCCATGAGTCCGAAGAATTCTTGCACAGAGCGAATGGTAGGTTCCGGCATAGGGGAGATGAGTCGATGATTGATGATTGATGATTGATGATTGATGAGTTGACAGGAGCTTTGCAATGCGTTCTTTCATCTCTTTGGCTGCTTTGTTGGTGAAGGTAACCATGAGAATATGGTGTGGTGAAATTTCTTTTTCAAGGATCAGATATGCAACTTTATGGGTAAGGACGCGCGTTTTTCCGGATCCGGCGCCCGCAAGAATAAGGATAGGTCCGTCCGTTGCAACTACGGCCTTTTGCTGTGCTTCGTTTAAATATGTTAGGAGGGGAGTGTCCATGGCAGCGCAAGTATTCTATAATAGCACATATGAAGTATATAATCGGAAACTGGAAATGTAACAAACAAGAACACGAAGTGCGTGAATGGTTTTTAAGCGTTTCTAAAAAAATTGCCCAATCACCGGTTGATTTGACTCATCTCACACTTGTCGTTTCCCCACCGTTTGTATACCTTCCATTGGCCAAAACTCTCTTGGATAAATTGAAATTACCAATCCAACTCGCAGCACAGAATGTCTCCCCATTTTCTAATGGTGCGTTTACAGGAGAAATATCTGCGTCTCAACTGATCCAATACGTTTCTTATACGATTGTGGGTCATTCTGAGAGGCGAAAAAATTTCTCGGAAACAGATAACGCTATCGCACAGAAGCTAAAGCAACTTAGAAATGTTGGTATAAAACCCATCTTATGTATTCAAGATGAAAATACCCCAATTCCAAAAGGTGTGGAAATTGTCGCATATGAACCGGTATATGCAATTGGCACCGGTCAACCAGAGACACCTGAAAAAGCAAGTATGGTTGCAATGATGGTGAAAAAGAAAGTAGCGGTACCGGTAATTTACGGAGGAAGTGTAAATCCAGACAATGTAAGTGAGTTTCTTGGGGCACCAGGAATTGATGGCGTACTTCCCGGTGGAGCAAGTCTAGAACCTTCAAGTTATTGGGAAATGGTAATCAATGCCTCACGCATCCAAACGTAAACTTAGAAAGATCCTACTTCTTGCACTACCCACGATTGTCGTGGTTACTCTCATAATTATTGTGATCGCAATCCTTCGTTTCTTATTACCTCTCCATCAGTTTTTGATAAAAAACAATATTTCCCCCAAACTCGCCTACAATATTCTAACCGGAAATGCGCCACCTATCAAACAATTTCAAGGACGAACAAACATAGTAGTATTGGGAATAAGCGGCGGTGAGCGCGATGGAGCAGATTTAACCGATACGATCATGTTTTTTAGTATTGATATGGTAAAGAAAGACGTGGTTCTCGTTTCAGTACCTCGTGACTTATGGATCCCAACACTAAAAGCAAAAATCAATACTGCATACCATTACGGAGAGGAGAAAAAACCGGGTGAAGGCGGATTGGTGCTGGCCAAATCAGCATTATCAGAAGCACTTGGTCAGCCGGTTGCATATGCAGTACTTCTCAATTTTGCGGATTTCAAAACGATTATTGATACCGTAGGTGGAGTAGATGTCAATGTGCAGGTGGCATTTGAGGATGATAAATTTCCTATTCCTGGAAAAGAAGAAGATTTTTGCGCAGGAGACCCAGACTTCTTGTGTCGCTATGAGCACATTCGTTTCGATAAAGGAGTCCAACATATGGTTGGTGAGACAGCTCTTAAATACGTGCGGAGTCGCCAGGCACATAATGGTGAGGGAACTGATTTTGCACGCGGAAGGCGTCAACAGGAGGTTCTTCTCGCACTCAAAGAAAAACTCATAGAACGTAATCTATTGAAAAATCCAAATCAGGCTCTGGAGCTTTTAACAACAATCGATACTATAGTGAAAACTGATATGACGTGGGCTGAGAAAATAGTCTTAGGAAACTTTTTTGTACGAAACCAAGCAATAGCTCTGCGGAGGATATCGCTGGATTCTGGTGACACGGTGCAGGGCAAAGCTGGTTATCTGATAAATCCGCCATTATGGGCATATAACGGTGTATGGGTGCTTGTGCCCAGGACAGGTGATTTTGCCCAAATCCATGAGCATGTCGCATGTCAACTGCGCGATCCTGCGTGTACAAAGAAACCGTAATAGTGAGCCGTTAAATCGAGACAAGTAGTTTAACCCCCAGACCAAAAAGCGCAACTCCCGTACCAAGAAGAAATATAAGCGGTCCCGACATACCTGATCGCGGGGGCGAGATTGCTGGAGTAATTGAGGGATAGAGAGTGGGTACTAAAGTTATCGTAGGGATTAGTGTTGGAGAAGGAATGTGTGTGGGTGATGCGGTAGGAGTTGGAATCGTTGTGATTGCGGGAGTTGATGTTGCAACTTGTGAGGGGCTTGGGGTAAGAGAAGCAGATGCGGTAGCTTCTCCCAGTACCCGTTCCCCACTTTTAAGAACGGTAAATTTTCTATTTACTGATACTCGTTTACCCGTGGCTGTAGTGGTTGAAGCTCCCAGAAAATGCACTCCGGGAGTAAGTTTTTTCTTGGGCCTCCATTCCCATGAGCCATCTTCCTTGACGACTGCAGATCCCGTTTGTGCTGTTTGGTCAAGTGTAAGAGATAGGGATAGACCAGGTTTCCCAGTGCCATAGATTCTGGGCTGAGTATCTGATGTTATGTTGTTTTGTATGGATGGGAATAATAACTCAAGAGTTGGATTGGATACGAGTCCTTTATTCTGTTGAGTACTACCTAACACACCCGATCCCGGTAAGTTGGCCAATAATGCGGTTTTTGATTGGAGATTGATTAGATTGTAGGAATTTCCAATAACCATTGTGGGAAGTGTGGGACCCTGGCGAATTGATCCAATATCAACAATTGCGGTGGCTACCTCTTGGGGTGATAGCTGGAGAGTAATTTGAGCGGTATCTGTATCGATAGGCGCAAGATATTTAGAAAGATCAGCAGTCCTAAGTTGTGTTAGTGGGATTACCCATAAACCAGCACTGTCAGTGCGACCTGATAAAAGAGTACTTTTAGCCACGTTGACAAAAACGAGAGCACCAACTGCCGGTTTCCCGTCAGTAGTATGCAGTGATCCGCGGATGGGTGGAAGTTGAGGAGGGACACCTAATGTATCTGCTGTCCTTTGATCAAATGTCGGACATACAGCTATTGTTTTGCAGGTACCTGAACCACTCATTATTTTAATCTTGTACGTCGATCTTTCTGTCAGGTTTTTGACTGTTACCATGTGATTGTTCCGAGGTCGATGTACATTGTCACCGTCTGCATCATCAAAAAGTGTTGTGTTGATTTTCTCCCCTTTCACGTGTATCAATCCCGCAGTTTGTACGTTGGTATACCACGTTACGGTTAAAGTAGAATCACTGATGTTTGAAAAGTGGACTTCCTGAGGGGTCGGATTAGATTTTGCTTGGAGACGAAGTGAATTTTGCTGATCAATGAACACAATACTTCCTAAACTGACAAACAATATGAAAAGGGCAAGAATAGTGGGAATTCGTCTTTGTTTCTTGTACATTTACCCATCCTCTCTGGTTTGAAGTTGTCTGATTATGTCATTGTCAAAAGTAGGAGTCAACGGCACAACTTCCTGTTTTTGTATAGGGGTGACTGTCGTTGACGTACGAGCATGAAACACACCAAAGGAAATCCATGCGATGACGGTAAAAAATGTGATAACGGCAATAATGAATAGTTCTCTACGGTTCATAAAATGCATTTCCACGCATTGTGACACGCAAATTGCCACTGGTGGTGCTTTCATCATGCACAAACTCAAGAGTATGTAAGGCAACAACTCGCTTCCAATTTAAGACATGACTAATATAGGTAGAGATGGATGGATAGTCGCCGATGCCAATTACGACAAACCCAAACCGTTCCAGTTTACCAGATGACTTAGGTTTTGTGATAGGCGTGGCATCAATTTGCATTTGTTGTATGGTAACGTTTGATTTTTGTGCAAAACTTTCCAAAGTATTAGCTAACTGGTGAAAGTACGCGTTATCGGGAAGAGCTTGTGTAAGAAGAGGTAAACTATCACGAAGGTTTTCGTACTCTGCTTGAGCGCGAATAATGCTGCCAATTTTGTTTTCATATTCTATATTAAGCGCGCCAAGATCATTAACATTTTTCACCAGAGATACTGCAGTGATCAGGGTAGGGCGAAGCGCAAATAGTCCAAAGAAAGAAAGCGCCATCAGTGAAAGAGTGATAGTGAGGTAGGAAGCTGTTTTTTTATTTTTAACGTGGGGTAGAAGCCGTTTATTAGCTCGAAGTAATAGTGATTTATTCAATGCAATTGATAACATATTTATTTTTCAGCTACTAAACCCTACGGGATTAATTTTTGCATGTACCTTAAATTCTATACGTCCATCGGTTCTCCTTTGGATATCTTCAAGATTGACATCGGAAAAACGGTTTGGTTGCTGGAGTTGTCGCAAGAGATAGTTGAAGCTTCGCAAATCTCGTGCTGTAGCAATAAAACTAATTGTATTGGAGGAAATGTTGAGTATGGTGTAGTTAGTATCTACGGGAGTATTGTCTTGTAAAAATTGAAGCACGGCAATTGGGAGCGCTTGGCTTGTAGTGATTTGGCCTATATTGTTAATCTTATTCTGAACAGCTCTAATCTCTGATTCAAGATCGGAAACCGATTGCACGAGTGCCTGTTTTTGCGAGACTGCTTCTTTCAAATCCGTATGGTCACGGTCGAGTTTGAAACGTAAGAAAAATACTGACAAAACGACGATTTGGATTATTATGATGATATAACGCCCATAGGTGAGAGCCCAAGATAGGACCTGACCGGAGACTGAGGTGTCACGGTCGTGAATAATAAGATTGATTGTTTTTTTAACCTTTTTGGGCATAGGGCAGTAACAATATATAACGACTCACCAAGTCGTAAGGTCATTATACAATACCTTTCCTTACAGACCAGGATATAATTTAGAGAGCTTGCAGAAAGAAAAATTTAGGTTTTGAGGGGGTCCATGATGCGGATGTCTTGCATGGGAAAGTGGCGGGTGTTTAGGGTGAGAAGGGGTGTATTTTGATCAAACGCTGTAGCAGCGATGATGCAGTCAGTGATGCTCAAATTTTTCAACTTCTTATTATATTGTTGCCAGTATAGCCCAGCTTTTTTGGCAATTGGTACCGAAACAGGGATAACTGTATGAAGCGCGAGAAGTTTATCGAACGGTTTTGTCTCCTTGATGTAGATATTCTTATACACTTCCGCGACAGTTATGGTAGAGATGAGTAACGGATCGGTGTGAATTAATTTCTTTAACGCATCAAGGATTGGTGCGTAGTTTCGAAGAATCCAAATGACAATGTCAGTATCAAGCAGGTATGTCAAAGCGCCTTTCTGCGTTCATTCTCGTTTTCCGTAACCATTTTTCAACTTTTGCACGAGTTGCCCATTCGGGATGATTTTTTGCAGTGAAGGTTCCTGCAACCCGTCTAAGCGCTTTCTCATAAGCAATAGGGTCAAATCTCTTTTTACCAACAATTTGAGCAACTTCTTCATCTTTTTTCTCATCTTTAAGAATAATAGTATGACCCGCCTGAGCACGAGCTATATAGTCAGATATATTATTTCGAAACTCGCTGATAGAGACGGTAATTGTCATATAAAACTATATTAGTACAATATGTACATATTGTCAAAAGTAAATATGATGAACACGTCCGTATAAGACGTATAGGTGAGAATTTATGCCTTTGTAGACTTTTTGGCGGATTTTTTGGGTGAGGATTTCTTTTTGACAGTCGGTTTTACCTTTGCAATTTTTGGAGCTGGTTTTCCTGTCAGTTTTTTGGAAAGTCGGGACTTGAGACGCGCGACTTTGTTTTTATGGACGACGTTTTTTTTGCGTGCGCGATCCAACAGACTAAATACTTTAGAAAGGAGCGTTGGTGTGGGTTTTTTCAGGTAGGATTTAATTGCCTCTTTCACCGCGCGTTTCACTGCGTCATTTTGCTTCGCTCTTTTTTTATCTTGCCGAAGTTTTTTTTCGGCACTTATGGTGACTGGCATATCAAGGTAGTATACTAGACAATACAATCATGGTCAAGCTATTTAAGCGCACTGTAGCAATCTTCACTAAGACTCAAACAAATATCCTCTCTGCCGCATCGGTGATTATGATCGCCGTTTTTGTATCGCGAATTCTTGGTCTTCTGCGGGATAGGATGTTGGCATCACAATTTTCCCCACACGATTTGGGAGTTTACTATGCTGCATTCAGACTACCCAACATGATATTTGAACTTCTGGTAATGGGAGCACTTGCGACAGCTTTTATCCCCGTCTTTACGACCTATGCGGAGACAAAAGGGAAAGAACAGGCATTTCGTATGGCTTCAAGCCTTATAAATGTCGGACTGATTTTATTTACTCTTCTATGTATTCCAATGGTAATTTTTGCCAGGCAACTTTCGACTCTTTTAGCCCCGGGATTTGATGATGTTCAGATATCACAGATGGCTTCGTTTACCCGCATTATGCTTATTGCCCAGGTACTACCACTTATTGTTGGCAATTTTTTCACGGGGATGCTTCAGTCGTTTCGAAATTTTCTTATACCCTCTCTTGCCCCAATACTCTATAACTTTGGCATCATTGCAGGAATAGTATTTCTAACTCCAAGTTTCGGATTATATGCGCCAGTATTGGGGGTTGTATTTGGGGCAATACTTTTCACGCTGGTGCAGATACCAGCGATTTGGGCATCTGGATATCGACATAAAGTT
>Ga0213870_1001007_pt1 | contig 12996 bp, 16 predicted proteins | sample WICALVC2017_Meta_FD_160119 | JGI IMG/M metagenome (GOLD analysis project Ga0213870, IMG submission 160119) | Freshwater microbial communities from subterranean cave lake in Wind Cave National Park, South Dakota, United States - WICALVC2017 | ecosystem: Environmental > Aquatic > Deep subsurface >... | reverse complement strand
TCCATCCTTTATTCCGCAGGTGCACTCCTAATCCACCCCAAGGGTGGACAAGAGGGAAATGGTTAAATTTGTGCTGAATTTTTCAAGTTGAAGAAATAAGATCATAGGGCTATAATTAACATGTGATATCTAAGGAATTTGATTATACTCAAGGGCCACCTTTCTCGGAAGAGACCCGTCATATAGAAATTACTCCCGAGCAAAAAGCTTTTGGTCTTGCAACAAATCGTATCTATGAACAGAGATTTAAAAGATCAACGCCATGGATGGTTAAAGATGGAAGAATTCTGTATTTTAGGCCGGTACAAGTTAGGCCTAACGAAGATCCTCTTGTGATAGAGACGGAAAGAGACATCAAGAGGTATGGAGTAATTACAGTAGATGAAATTTCTGGAGAAGATTTAGCAAAAGAACAAATCTCAAACGATCTTGCGGATGTTTTGCGTATCTTTAAAAGAGTTGAAGACAATTTGCCTGATTTTTCCAAATCAGCATTGAGAGCATTCCGAAACGTGAAGGGGGTTAATCGATCATATCATCAATGGAGTAACGAAGAGGCAGAGCATAGCAATGCGGCAGGATTAATTCTGGTTGCTACCGGTCATAATACGCAAGAAGAATTGGACGAAGATTATTATAGAACTCAGGAGCAAGAGTGGAATCTTCCTTTCAAAGAGCCCATCGAAGTTTTGATATATGCGATGTTTCAGGAAAAGAATACATCCTGGAATTACCATGCAGTTGCTAAAAAATTGGAAGATCAGGGAGCGTTAAAAGCTGCACATGTGACGAGAATAATTGCTTCCGATGAATCTTTTCATGGAGCAGGCTTTAATCATTATGTTGATGCTTGGGCAAAGCTTCATCCGAAAGAAGCTGAAGAGGCTGCTCTTCATGTGGCTTGGAATTTCAGAATGCCCTCGTTACATTTAATGAGACATAGGTTAAGGGATACTGTTCGCGTCATGAAGACAATTGGATACAACCAAGAACAGGTTGAAACTCTTCTCCGAAGAGGATTGGCCGACTTAAAATTTGTCAATCCAGACCGTGCAGAAGAGGTTGTAAAAGGCTATTGGGCCGCGGAAACAGCAAGACAAAGTAAAATTATTATGAGAATACCTACACGAGGAAACCTTTCTAAAAACGGTGCATAGGTAGCATCTTTATCAAATGAAAATTCGTTTTAGCCTTAGCCATTTATTGCGAAAAATAGGGTTGATTATCATATTGATTTAACACAACCTTTATTATAGTATGTAGCAGAGTATATGACAACACCAGTTAATCCGCAAAGACCAAGTTTCGGAGAAAGGGATCGTGGTGCAAGTCCTCTACAAATAGATGCGTTTCCAGTTCGAGCTCATTATGATCAAGACGATGCAGTGTTTAGTTCTATGTTGGACCCTCGAACAAGAATGTATAGCTGCGCGTTATTTGAACGAGGAGATGAGTCGCTTGAAAAAGCCCAGCTTGCAATGAATAAGCATTTATTAGATAAGCTTAACTTGCAACCAGGACAGAGACTTCTTGATGTTGGGTTTGGTTGGGGAGGACTTCCTCTATATGCAAAACATAATTATGGAGTAGATGTTATAGCATTAACGATCAGTCAGAAGCAAGTAGACTATGTGCAAAAGAAATTTGGTCAACAGCCCGGAGTCGATTTTCGACTGCAGGGTTGGGAAGAATTTCAAGAACCAGTTGATGCAGTTGTTTCGAAAGGAGCTTTTGAGCATTTTGGTGAGGCAAAATATAGATCATTTTTTGAACAAATGTATAGTATACTTCCAGAAAATAGACTGATGGTACTCCACTCAATTGTTAGAAATCCGGAAAAAGAAGCAGAACTAGATAGAAGAAACAGAGTACTGTTTGGTAGACACCTAAAATTTTTAGGAACAGATATATTTCCTCAAGGTTACCTCCCAACACCCGATACAATTATTACTCTGAGTCGAGAAGCAGGATTTACTTTGGTAGGCGAAGAGAGAGTGGGGAAAAATTATGCACCAACTCTTGAACATTGGAGGCAGAATCTTGTTAAAAATAGAGAGGCCTTTATTGCGGCAACAGATGAAGTGAAATATCAAATGTATGAAGGTCAATACTTAACAGGAACACAAGAATGGTTTGTGCAGGGATCTTTGGACGTGGGACAATATTTGCTTCGCACAAAAACCCAAGGAACACGTTTTATTAAATCCCATGAACAAGATTGTACCTCCTGTCTATAAAAATCCCATAAATCGAATTACGGACTAATTAATTGTTTATAATACAACCCCGTTTCTGTAATACTGCCCGAAAGTGCACCTTTTGCGCCTGTCATGATTGATTCTTTCATCCGTTGTCTACCCGGGATATTTTTTGCTGTGTCGTAATCCATATACGAAAAAAAGAAATTAGACCAAAATGGGGAGATGTATTCAAACTTTTTATAATGCGCAAGATTAACAATTGCCTCCAAAAACTTTTTGTCCAATGGCTGCCAAAAAGAAAATGCATTTCTTCCGGAAATTTCCGCAAAAGTACTCATGCTTTGTCCTCCTCCATCGTCTAATTTCCTTTTAGATAACCATGCCTCACTTGAAGCAAGGCTCTTTCCATTTTGAATTACAATATCTGAAATCTCAAGAGCTCGGTCTAATAGTCCCCCATCGACAGGATAAATGTGGATATTGACAAAGTCTAGATTCTCTATTTGAGCAGTTCTGGTAGAAAAATTCTTATAATCCTTTTGCCAAGTGCCAAATCCAGCACCATATTTAATATTTTTGTCAAGCCCTGCGTCTTTCACCCCATTTAAATAATAGGTAACAGCTTCAATATACTTTTCAAGTATGTTTACTGGTTGTCCTGTATTGATGGCTTCCATGTCTGGCTCATTTGCAACCGTAATATAATCTGGTTGAAGTTCCAATGCCAGGAGTTTTATCATAGCAAGATTCTCTTTTTTGTATTCATCAAAAGTGAGGCTCTCATAATATGGTTTAATGTTCAGAGTAGAGAATTGAGAAAAAATTCCTTGTACTTCAACAGCAGTTTTTAGCCCCCTCTTTTTTATTTCGGAAAACAGTCGTTTGTAAAAATCAAGATATTGATTATATTTAGAGTCATTTTGATGAAACCCTGGCGTTAAGAGTGGAAAGTTTATGTCAACCCCAATACCTTTTACTCCCAAATCTTTCAGCCGATCAAGGTATTTGACCGTAGTATCAAAGGTTTGTGCCTGCAAAAGCGCATCGCCTGTATTTGGATTTGCAGTAATAAGGCCTGCGCTAAAAACAACTGGATGTTTTGAACCATTCCAGCCCTCTTTGACTTTTTGGTTAAAACTATCAAGCTTTCCTTCCAAAAGTGTATAAAGTGTTTGGTATTCACTGGGAACTGAACCCGCTGTTATAACAGTTTGGGTTTCGGTTGGTGGAGCAGTAGTTAGTGGGGCAGCAGTTGGTGAGGTATCCGTTGGTGCTTGCTCTTGCTTTTTATTGGTTATGTAATCTCGTATCCTTTGTCCAAATCTTCCTTCTTTATTTTTTCCTCGTGCAACAACAAAAAGTAGTAGTATTATTATGATAATGACAATAATGCCTATCAAAAATACCCTTCGCTTTCTTCGCCAAGGACCGAAGGGCCGCGGTGCTGGCGTTTGCATTCTCGCAACAGATGTGTTTTCAGATACGGAATCCATATATTGAGTATAACAAAAGATATCTTCTTTTGCAACGCAGTCTTACCTATTTCAAACCTGGTTCACACTCCAAGCGCTTGCTCTGGGTTTTGGTAATGTCCTCTTTTTTCCGGCGGAAGAGGAAGAGCAATTGTGTTCATCGCATAGTCAACTACATTTTGTCCTGCTACTGATTTAGCTTGTGCAGCCGATTCGATGGTGTCATTTGTTTGTTCATATAGCTCCAATACTCTTTCATTCTCTAGTTTTTGGAACGTAACTTCAAAAGTTCTTCCATTAAGTCTTGTTGTGGAGCAAATAATATCAACCTTCTGTGATGCCGCTTGAGCTATAATTCTTCCTGCTTCCGATTTACCTTTGAGCAGTTTATCGCTATTATCTCCTTCCGGATATAGTCCAACAAAATCTTTTTTTATTGCCTGCAATAATTCTCTCATCCCTTTAATTTGAGTTTTTTTACGTCCAAATAAATTTTTACCTCCAACCAAAATAAAGTTTAAAGATTTTTCATAACCTCCTTTTCCAAACTGATCTAGAGACAGGTCTGTGCCGTAAACCCATCTAATCTCTTTTCCGCCTTTTTGTCTAACATGAAATCCGATTGGGAAAATAATAGAACGTCCTTTTAGCGGAAGTTCTCTTTCATGATTGGCAAGAATAAGACATCCTTTATTGAGATTTAATCCTTCTAAGTTTTCCAATCCTGTAACACCAGATGTATAATCATAGCCATCCAGAATTCCTATATGTTCGGATAAATTCATTGGGATTCCTTTTTTAAGACCATTGATAAAAGTTTTATAATTTCTTTTTCCTGTCGGGGTTAAGGGATATTCTCCGCGTTGGGATCCCCACGCGGCAAGGTCAATTCCTCGATTGATAACGAATTTTTCGAATTCTTTTAGCATGGACAGAATTATACCCTTTTCCTAGAAGAAATTCAGAATTTATTCTAGGAAGGAGTAAACTAAAATAAGGATCCAATCCGCAGGTGTAATCGGAGAGGGCAGAATTTCGGCATATTGAATTTATCGGAATTTATAGTATACTGTGTAATATGACAAAGAGGGTAGTTTCTTCAAATTATGATTTTTTCTTGAAAACAGACACTTCTAAATATAAAGGAGAGTGGATAGCGATTGCAAAAAATAGGGTACTTGCTCATGGCAAAGATGCCCAAAAGGTTTATGAAATTGCCAAAAATAAAGCTCCGAAAAGCATTATATCACTTGCTAAAGCCCCTAACGAACAAGTGCTAGTTTTAAAATTTTCCCTATGACAATTTTCCACTATAAAAAAGAGAATTCTTTTGCTTTGGGAAAAATACAAAGACCTGTAGCTGATGTCTTCCTCCGCACAGAAACAAATTCTTGGATTGAGTTTAATCCCTACATCGATTCTGGAGCAGATATTACAATGATTCCTCTTTCGTTTGGGAAACTCATCGGTTTTCAAGTCGATGAAAGTAAAATTCAACAAATTGGAGGAATAAGTGGAAGCGTACCTGTAATATATAAAAAAGCGGTTGTGAAGATTGGAAAGAAGATACTCACTGTCCGCATCGCCTGGGCATTAATAGAAGATGTACCGCCGCTTCTTGGAAGAACAGATGTGTTTGATGTTTTTAAAGTTACTTTTGAGCAGTCTAAAGGAATCATAGTCTTTGATGAGCAATGAGAAGTTCGTTGAGAAGACAAAATTTAAGCATGTAAAGCTTTGAAGGAATCAGCATAGGTTAAACAACCTTGTAAGAAATTCCCTGCACCCAAATTCCCAGATGCAATCCTAAATACACCCCGAGGGTGTAATCGGGACATTATCTTCGTTGTTTCCCTTGCTGCATCCTTTGTTCTATTGTTCTATCTGTTGCCGAGCTAAATTAAAGGCTGTATCGTTTTCGACGCCCTCTGGTCTTTTAAGAGATATGGCTATTTGACCGTCTTTTACCGGGAATTCAGATTTTACAGCAGTAAATGTTGGAGTTTTTTTTTGTGTATTTCTGTTTCTATGTCCTCGCGGAGGATTAGTAATTTTGTCGGTGATGTAATATTGGCCCGGTTTAGCAATTTCTGCAACTTCAAAATTTGTCTTTGTAGCCGCCTCTTGATAGCAGGAAAGTGATTCTTTCGTTATGGTAAAAGTTGTAATTCTACCATTTTTAATTCCTTCTTCTAATTCTGGGCTTGTGATAAAATCGGGCGTAGAAGATGGTTTTTCGACCATAACAAGTCTAGATTATACAAATTATAAGATAAATGTCAATCTGACAGACGGGCGTTACACGAAATCTCAATCTTCCTTATACCGTTTCGTTATATCTGTAACGATCCCGTATCGTTATGCTATCTACGCTTCCCAAACCCTCAAATCCAGTTTTCAAACTTTTTTATATTTTCTGGTTTTTGTAATTTTTTGAGGGTGCCTCTTTCAATCTGTCCAATTCTTTCTCTTGTTATACCTAGCAGTTCTGCAACTTTTTCTTGCGTCATTTCTAAGCCAAACCTTAAATATAAAACCGTTAGCTCTCGTTCTGTAAGCACTTCAGCAAAAACCCTTCTTGCCTCTTCACTTTTTATTTTTCTTACTACCTGATTTTCTACGCTTTCTTCTTCCGTAGGAATCAAATCTTTCGCTGAAAATTTATTCCCTTGTCTATTTACCAAAGGCTTATCAAGACTTAAAGGGTTTGTAGTTGTTGTGAAAGCAAGGATTTCTTGTAACCTTTTTAGCGGTATACCTGCTGCCTCTGCAAGTTCTTGTGGCGTTGGGTCTACTCCTAGCTGTTCAAGTCGTTTTTTTCCTGCTGATATTCTTGCTAATGTTTTATTAAAACGATTGGTAGTGGCAGGTGGGACCCGGATAAGACTTTTGTTCTCTTTAATATAATTTATAATATGTCCATCAATTGACTTCCATGCATAGCCCGAGAACTTGACCTCTTTCCACCATTCATATCTATCTAATACTTTACTCAGCGGTAAACTTCCTTCTTGAATGAGGTCTAAAAGCGGATTTTCTCTATCTGCGTGTTTCTTAGTAATAGAGACTACTAGTTTTAAATTGGATTCAAGAAATTTTTGCCGTGCGTCTTCTGCCTGCTGGATTAGTTGCCTAAACGTTTGTATACTAACCTTTTCTGTGATATGGTTTGGATCCCTTACTCCTAGTTCCTTAACTATATTGACTTTGTGGAGAGATAGTTGTTGTCTACCAACTACAAATTTACCTTTTCTCTTGTTGATTTTCTCAGTGGTCTCTGTAGTGATTACCTCTACATCATCCTCAGATAGTCCTAGTTCTTTAAGATACCCTAAAACACTTTCTTGTTGGATGCGAGCAGACTCTTTTTGGCCTACTAATGCTAATGGAAGATTCGGGGTATCCCAAAGTAGTCGTTCTTGAGGATAAATAAGGCTCAGGATTGTTTTTGCAACTCGTCCTCTTTCGATTTGTTGCGAAAGAAATACTTCTTGGTTTTCAGTTAATTCAGGCAGCTGTGCTATATAGTTGAAATATTCTTGGATGGGATTAACAACAACTTTTTCTCGGATAGCACGGCTATATCTTGGAGCTTCTTTTGCTGATGCCATATAAGTTTAGATTATACTGTATTCTACTATAATATAACCACAGAAAACAGTAACTATTACAATTAACAATTATATGCTATATTAAGAAAAAGAAAATATGCCTCCTGAAATATGCGGTCATATTATGACAATATTTTAGTTTTGACATTATAGATTTTTTTATGTTAGTATTTCAAATTATATGACAGAAAGATTTATAGAGGGGAAAATTCCTGCAATTACTGGTATTGGTAAAGCAGCGGGAAGAAATATTGTGACTAATGCAGATCTTGATGAGATGCTTGGAAGTAAAAAGGGATTTGTAGACCGAGCAATGAGAAGGACTGGTACTGGAATAGAGCAAAGATATTGGGTTCCAATGGAGAATCATATGGCACAACAAACGGCATCCGACTTAGGAACAGAAGCGCTGATTGGGGCAATTGAAATGGGAGGAATTGATAAAAATGATTTGAGAAAAATTGTGGTTGCGACATCATCTCCTGATTTTCTTGGCGTTTCTGTTGCCGCCATGCTACAACACAGACTTGGTTTGCCAAATAATATACAGGCATATGATTTAGCGGCAGGATGTACAGGTTGGCTACAAGCTACTCATGAGGCATATGCTAATCTTCTAAGTCCACTGGGTATGGGTGGGCCACAGGCAGTTGGTGGAGTTGAGATTCTTAGTCCAATTTTGAGTAAAAATAAATTAAACACATTCATAATATTTGGAGATGCTGCAGGAGTAACAATTGTTAATCTTGTAAAACCTGATGAAGGAGCGCCGACAAATATGGCATTTGTCCCTGGTGCGGATGGATCATTAGCTGATAAACTTAATGTTCCAGCAGGAGGAAGCAGGTATCCAACAAGTCAATATACAATAGAGAACGATATGCACTCGATGTCTATGGAAGGAGATATCATAAAAGAAAATGCAATAACAAGAATGATAGAGGTAAGTAAGAAGGCAGTTGAAAAGGCGAGAGTGCCAATGGAGGATGTTGCACTCTTTATACCTCACCAAGCAAATTTATCTATAATCCAATCCACAGCAGAAGGTCTTAATTTCCCTATGGAGAAAGTAATGGTGGCTATTAAGAGCTATGGTAATACTTCAGCCGCATCAATTCCCACAGCTCTAAGAGAAGCTTGGGATAGAGATCGAATAAAACGAAATGACATGATGCTTGTTGCTAGTTTTGGCGCAGGGCTTGAATATATAGCGGCAATATTGCCAATGGTAGGATTACCTAAGAAAAAATAATAATGTTAAGTTCTTTCAAAAACAATTTCTATAAAGGGATTTTGACTTTAAACATTGGATCGTCAGGCGATAACTCTCTACTAACCGGTCTTCCTCCTACAACAAATACTTTGTGTGGATATTCTGTCCACGTTTCTGGATCGCTTTGTATGACAGCAAGAGTTGCATCTACCATGTCTTGTTGGGTAATATAATATTTTTTCATTTCTTCATGCTGTTCTTTTGGTAGCAGAGTTGAAAATATAAATCTGTCAATCATTCTCCCAACGTCACTATTTTGTATAATATGCCCACTTACGATAGCTGGATAAATACCATTTTGCACTAATTCGCCAGCGTGTTCCCTCTGCCATCGTACAAATCGTCCTTTGCTTCCTGCAACTCCTAGATAAAAAGTAGGTACATCAACACCGATTTCTTCGCTAGTATCGTCACTAGGAGCATTTGGACCTTTAAATGCAGGATGCATCTTGCCTAAATCAGACCAAATACTTGACCAATAAATGTCTTTTACTTGAGCGCCGGAAGGAAGCAGTTCTTTAAGCTTATTAACAGTATATACGTGGCCCTCAAAATTAACTGCCATAGCGGCAGCAGCATTTTCAGGCTTTAGCACTGCTTCTGCTATTTTTTTTCTTAATGCCTGTAATTCTTTTTCATATTCTTGCGGATCTGCTATGTTTCTAAGCCTTGCTATGTCTTTAATCATTGCTCTTGAAAAACTTTCCATGCCACCTGCTGCAGAATGAACAACAGAGGTTGGTACGATTCCTTCACTTATTATTAGTCGCTCTAATTCTTCAGAAAATTGTTCAGGCTTTGTTAGATCGGCAACAAAAGTATGTATCCTTTCCTGTCCTAGAGTTTGAGATAGACCGTCCAATTTATCTTGTTTAGTAGAACTAACAATTACCTCTGCTCCCAATCCATGGATAGCTTTTGAAAGCTGCGCGCCTGTGCCCGAAGCTCCACCAATAACAACGATTTTTTCGTTGTGTAGTGGTGGTTGTTGCTCTTTTATATCAGGTGTATATTGATGTTGATCGTTTTCTTGATAAGTCATATGTAATACTAAACTAACATAAAAGTACATGTTAAGTCAATAAATTTTGTAGGTCTACCGGTAACTCAACTACAGAGAGGAAGCGTACAAACCAGCACCTAATTATAATGTACAAGCCAGGTTTGCACAGGTCGGTTTGCAGAAGCAGAGCCGATATTTAGCTCTTCATAGTCTTTATCTTTCCTATTAGATCCGCTATTTTTCCTGGGACTTCAAGGGAAAGAGGGGAGTCGTCGAAGTAGTTACTATCAGCAGATAGGTCTTGTAATTGAAGCATAAAATCTATATTATCTGTTGTTCCCTTTCTCCCTTTGTCTCTTTTTTTAGGTGTTTGAAGAAGACTATCGATATAGTCATTGCCGTGTTTTACAAATTCGTCTACCACCTCAAGGGGATAAATTTTTAGATCACCTGTAAATTCAGAAGGTAGAATATTGCGGTCGGCCTTTAGAACCAACAGAAGTTTGGCGACGTCTCTATTCCATTCAAAACCGCTTTGAGTGTCTAATGCCTTTATTTTGACCCAATTTCTAAAGAAGCTATCTTTTCTAAGAAGTTGTGAGATATACTGACAAAAGTTAAATTTCTTACCGTAATTAAAACATTGGTAAGATTTAGACAAGATATTGTTTATATACTCTTTGTCTTCAGGGCTTTTACCCACAACAATTAAGGATCCGACAATACATCGTCCTAAAGTTTCTGCTCTTGAGTCGGTACTTACAATCTCTTTAGTTCCATATATTATATCTAAATTTTCATTCACCTTTAGAGCCATACCAGCAACAGATTTAGGTGCTCCAGATTTCCAAGATAACGTCATAAATGCTTCGGTTGCTCGTCCAACCATTACTTTTTATCTTTATCTGGAATTCCTTGCCACTCTGGAGAAGATACTATTCTTGCTGCAAGTTTTGGAAAGTCTTTTGTAAAGTTTGGGTCTTGCCAGTTTTGCTTCCATTCTTCTTCTGTCTGATGTGCAAGAGTCTCTAAAGAAATTGGTGAACCTTCTAACATCACCTCTTTTCCCATGCAGGCAATTATACCAAACTAGAGGCTGTATGCAATACGTATAACAAAACCATTGTATCTTGGGGAGGGAAATGGTAAAATTGATAAGTAACATAAGCTAAGCATAAAACTACGAGCAATAAAGAAAAGAGAGTTATGAGTATGGAAAGGGTGGGGGGTAGGGGTTATCATTCCGAAAACCAAAAGGCTAGTGCCAACAGTAGATGGGGAAATGAGAGAATGGATGGGGAGCGTGGACTTATAGGTAAAGGTGCTAAGGCAGAAAAACGTAGGAAAAGACTCATAGAAAAAAAACTTAAAATAGAGGAAGACCGAAGGCAGTTTCATCATATTCTGTCTCATTTAGATATGTTTGGCCATGTAGCTGAAGAATATACCGGCGATAGAGGCAGCCAAGTTACTATTAAAATTGTTAACATGGGCGTTAAAAGATTTCTTCGTGGTTGACCAGAAGCATCATACTTGTTATACTTACAATAATTTTATCTCTCACATCTGGATGATGTCCTTGGTAGCCTAAACGGTTGCTTTAGAAATTCAGATGGCGGATAATAAAGGACAAATATGGAAAAAGTTACACTTGAAGAACTTTTAGAAGCAGGTTGCCATTTTGGCCACCAAGTCACCAGATCCAATCCTAAAGCCCGCGAGTTTATATATGAGGCCCGCGATAATATCCACATTATAGATCTTGTCAAAACAAAACAAGGACTGGAGGAGGCTGCGGTCTTTGTTAAGACTTTGGCGTCCAAAGGAGGCAGTCTTATTATCGTTGGAACAAAACGACAAGCAAGGGGTATTGTTGAAGAGGAGATAAAAAAAGCTCCAGATGTTTTTTATGTTACCAATCGTTGGGTTGGCGGTCTTTTGACAAATTTTTCAGAAGTTTCAAAAAACTTCAAAAAACTAAAAGAAATATCGGACAATTTGCAAAATGAAGAATTTAAAGCAAAATATACAAAAAAAGAAATTGGGCTTTGGGAGAGAGAGCGACAGAAGTTAGAAGGTCTTTATGGTGGCGTTAAAACTCTTACAAAAAATCCAGATGCGCTTTTTATTATTGATTCGCATTTAGAAGATCTGGCAGTAAGAGAGGCAATGAGAATGGGCGTTACAACTGTTGCAATTGTGGATACAAATGCAGATCCCAACATTATTGATTATCCAATTCCTGCTAACGACGACGCCGTGGGAAGCATAAAGCTTATAACTAGTTATATAGTTGATGCGTGGGTGGAGGGGAAAGAATTGGTAGAGAAAATTAAAGAGGAAGTCAAGGAGACAAAGGGCAAGAAAAAGGAAAAAGCCACGAAAGATACAAAAGAGAAAGTTGTCAAAGACACGAAAAGTAAAATTTCTCTAAAAGAGGAAGCTTTTAAAAACAAGAAGAAATAGTACCACTTTATTACTGTGCCGTATTAAAGTGAAATGAGGCTATGAAGATAGATATTAGAGACATTAAACGGTTGAGGGATGAGACATCTACAAGCATTGCTGATTGTAGACGTGCCTTAGAAGAATCAAGTGGAAATTATGACAAAGCGATTCTCTGGCTTAAGAAACACGGTATAGAAAAGGCAGAAAAGAAAGCTGATCGAAAGACAGGCCAAGGACTAGTTGATTCCTATATTCATCAGAACAGCAAAGTTGGAGCTTTGGTTTCTGTATTATGCGAGACAGATTTTGTCGCACGAACATCAGAATTCAAACATTTAGTTCATGAGATCGCAATGCAGGTTGCATCAATGAACCCAAAAGATGTTGACACATTGCTAAAACAAGAATATATTAGGGACAATTCAAAAACAGTGGGAGACCTAGTGAAAGAAGCAATTGCAAAGTTGGGGGAGAATATAGTAGTTAGTAAATTTTCTAGATTTGTAATCTGAAGAGGTTGAATATTACTTGTTGGTTGCCAAAGTATGCTACTACATAGTAGCATACTTTAGAAGAGTTGATAAATAAGTAATAATATGCCGAGCCTTAAGGAAGTATTACGAATAATCGGAGTTCATAGAGAGCAAGAACCAACTCCATTTGAGCAAGCCAAAAAGGCGATGAAGGAAGCAGGAGGGAAGGAGATAATTATAAACGTCGCTAAAGAATTGAAAAGAAGCGGAGACACTTCTGTAATTGTAGTAGAAAGTACAAGAGCGCTTGATCCTAATATATAAAAACTATCTCTGCGGTGGGGTTTAGAGAAAAGTGAAGATCACCCTACATGGTCTTCTAAAGAAACTTCGATTGTAGCCAGAAAGACAGGATATATACTTATAGAACTTAGCTATTTTCCTGATGGCAAACGAATTACTTTGGCGAATTGGATTAATATGGTAAATACGTTTGGGTATGTAGTTGGAAAACG
>Ga0213870_1001006_pt1 | contig 12999 bp, 15 predicted proteins | sample WICALVC2017_Meta_FD_160119 | JGI IMG/M metagenome (GOLD analysis project Ga0213870, IMG submission 160119) | Freshwater microbial communities from subterranean cave lake in Wind Cave National Park, South Dakota, United States - WICALVC2017 | ecosystem: Environmental > Aquatic > Deep subsurface >... | reverse complement strand
GGTTCCATGTGCAATAAGAAGCGTGTGAACTGGTCCTAGAAAATCTGCGATAAACCCCAATCCTACAGCACAAACTGAAAACAACAGTTTATTGAGCAACGATCCAAGAGATCCCATTGTTGCACGTTGGGCAGCAGTAAATTCTTTTTGTGAAAGTGATGATAGTGCAATATTGCTCGATCCATATGCTAATGATGTAAATGACATAAGAATTGGTGAAACAAAAGTAGGAAATAAGAGCGCAATAAAATTAATGATTCTATTCCCAATGATCTCAAAAACAAGAATCTTTTTGGCAGTAAAACGATTAATTACACGACCACTGAAATAAGACCCCAATCCAGCACCTATATTGGAAAGCATTGGGGCAACTCCAACCAACCAAAGAGGCCATAGAGTGGCTACAAACGCGGAGCGGAATGTATAGGATGATTCACCTATCGCAAACCGTAGCGCAGACACAATAGTAAGTAGTTGCAGTTTGGTATTTTTCCGAAACTGCACTATCGATTCTCCAAGATGAATAAATATATTACTATTCACTCTTCTGTGTGGAGTTGGTTCAACAAACACTAAACTCACTACTACCATTAAAATCTTTGGTACTACAGTTATCCATAGAAGAAAATGAAACGACCAAAAGGCAAATATGCTGCCAAATAAAGCAGAAATAGTACCGCCAACTTCAAAGAATGCATTTACCATACCTAAATATGAATGGTATCTGTGTTCAAGCTTGTTATCAGCGAGAGAGTCATAAAGAAGTGCATCATTGTTACCGCTAAAAAACGCGCGTGCAACGCCAAAAAGGATTGCCCCAATTAACAATCCCGCATAGCTTCTTACGATTGCAATTGAGAGAGTAGCTGCCAACGAGGCAAGCGACCCACACACAACGGTCTTTTTCCTGCCAATCATGTCGGAGAATATTCCAGTTGGCACTTCAAATAGTGCTGATGAAAGCATAACTGCAGAAAACACACTCATCCCCAACGCAAATGATCCGGTCACTTGTTGGAAGTAGATGATAGCAACGGGCGCTAAAAAATCTAAATCGTGAAGAAAGTTAAAAATCGCAAGTAGTCTTACGTTTCTATGAATAATCATATCAGGTAATTATAGTATTTAAGAGAAGTATATTGAAAACGAAACAATATTTTACCATGGTTAGTTGTGAGAAGTCCTCTCACATGATAATATAAATTAGGTTTGATGGTTCGAACCATTAGACTTTCCTATGCCACAAGTATCACGACGATTTTTAAATCCCAAAACGCAAGAGAGAATTTTTACATTATTTATTTCAAGTATTATTCTGAGCAATTCAAAAGAAAAAGCCGTCTCTTTGGTTGAAGATCTTCTTACTCCAACTGAAAAGATAATGTTGGCTAAACGATTTTCGATCGCCTATATGTTAATACAAGGTTATCAGTATTCTACTATTACTCAAACGTTGAAAGTGAGCAAATCGACCGTAGGACACGTAGGACTCTGGCTTAAACATAGAGGCAATGGTATAAGACAGATAATCACCTCTATTAAAAGAAATGAGTCGCTTAAAAATCTTCTTGCTGAACTTGGAGATTCCGTAGTGGAAATAGTTGCTACAGCACCAGGTCAAGATTGGAAACAAGCAAAACGTTTAGTCTTATCGAATAAGAAATCTAGAGAAAAACCTTTTTAGGCTTGGTTCGATGGTTCGAACCATTGTACTTTTATTGGAAAATCAAGAATTTCATATTTTAATTATTTTCCATACGATAAGGATAACTAAATTGTAAAGGGAAGAATCTTATTTTCACCCAGCAACACTGCTTTTCCACGAATTGGTACAAAAATGCATTCTTCAAACCGTCCAACCACTATTCCATGGCCATTTTGTTTTGGACGAAATCCTCCTGGTTCAACGGCGTAAATTCCTCCTGCAACTGTAGAGTGGTTATTTTTATCGAGAAATTTTCTGCTGGATAACGAATTTTCTCCTCTATGCATACTGTGACCTACGTTATTTCTCACGTCCAGTAGCGTGATAGTATGTTCCTTAAATCGATTTAAATAGTAGTTAAATACATCTGCGCCGCACATCTTAGAAGATATGCTTCTAATTCCATCATGAAGTATCCTTCTCATAAGTCCTAAGAAAGCTATTTGTTCCTCATCATTTTCTTGCGGATGAAAAACTGCCATAGTATTCCAATCTCCCCATCTTTTCGAGAGGGAGTCCATCGGGTGCATATCAATATATATAACGTCTCCGTCATTTAATACTATTTCTGGTGATGGACTCTTAATTGAGTAGTTACTATTTGCTACGTCTTTAAATCTTTCTACTCCTATAAGCACGAGTATGGGGATTTTATAGCAATATTCATGTATACCTTTTTTTAATAGTTCTTTTTCCACCAAAGAAGCTATATCGAATTCGCTCATGCCTGCTTTGAGTTTAGATGAGACTTTTATATACACGTCTACACAAATCTTCTGTAGTTGGGTCGTGGTTTCTATATCTTTTTTCGTTACGAGCCGAAGCATGAAAGTGATTCTATTTGCAGATTTTTATCAGAGCCATTGGATATAGGTGCAGCCGACGGCTTGGCGTTTTTCCTTGTCCCACTGATTGGTAGAACACTTTTTCATCCGTTTTCCAGACGTGGTCGTATAGAGTACTAATTTATTACCGCATTCGGGACACTCTTCATCCAGATTTTCTGTCGTTCCTTTAATCCATTCTACATAGTCACAACCGCTGGCCTGCCGTGTCTGCGGATCCCACGTGTTTGTGGAACACTTCTTCATCTTCTTGCCAAATCGAGTAACGACCATAAGAAGCGGCGAGCCACATTTAGGACATTTCTCATCAAGTGTGACTGGCTCCACCGGCAACCACTTCACAAACGTGCACCCCTCGGTTTTTTTCGTATCAGGATTCCAAGATCCCGTAGAACAACGCTGTAACTTTTTCCCTGATGGAGTGATAGTAACTTCACCCAACGGTGACCCACACTTGGGACAAACATCAGATGATACATCCTCTGGTTGTGTATTCATATTTTAAGCTGAATAAATTTATAACTTATCCAGTATATCTCTACGCTCATTCAAGTGTCCACTGGGAAAAATAAACATTATTTTTGCTTACATTATTGCAAGCGATAGCATGGATAAATATAAGGAACTTATACCAGATTGAAACTTCTTTACTCTTAATAACTTATACAATAAATTTAGTAGCTATCTGTTTGGATTGGCAACTCTTCAGGTGCATAACTAGTAGTGGGAAAAATTGTTGACGTAGGTGTGATCTGTAATTCCTGCTCATTTTGTAACCTGATACATTCAGCTATCATGCTTTCTAAGCTTTTGTTATACTCCTGCAAGTCTTGTAGTTGTAACTCGCTCAATTTGCATTCCTCTTTACTATCTTTAGAATAACAATAAACCCTTAAAAGATTTTGCGATTGGGTATAGTAAATACCACATTGTGTATATTTTACGCTTTTTAGGAGTGCTATTTTCTGTTCTGCAGATTCTGCTAAATCCCATGTTTTCTTTTTAACTTCAAAATAACGAGAAACGATATTATACGACATTGCCAATATAATGAGAGGTAACCCAATAATCGTAAATTTCATAAATAGTTTTTGCTTTTCTACTCAAAGGTTTTTCTTGTAAAACAACGATATTGGTGACTTTATCATGAAATGTTTGGTGTTTATGATTAAACAGTGCATACAAATATCCAAGTAGGAAGATATCTGAGATTAATCGTGCAAATAATTCCCGTACGGTAGCCCTACCCCATCCTATATGCTGGCCTCCTTCGTATAAGAGCTTAAGTCCGAAAATATGTTTTCCTAGTGTTTTGTGATGGTGGGAGAAAAAATCCAATAGTTAAAATAGGGAGAATAACTAGAGATCTGTCAAATATATGAGCAGCTAATCGTACGATAAATCCTGCATATAAAGAAATTGATGTATTTGCTTGCCCACTAATAGTATTTAGTGGCTGCGTCTGTCTATTTTGCTGATACACAATTCTACTGTATACCCCATTAACTTCGGTTTGCAACTTCGAAAAGGGTTATAAACGTGCGAGAACTGAAATTGGTCAGTCAGATGAAAAGATACCGTTATTTCTCTGTTGACAAGTGGTAAGTAACATGTTACTATATACTTATGCTAACTTACAGAACCAATCTACTTCTATCCGAACAAGATCATCAAATGCTCGTACAAGTTGCTAATAAGAAAGGTGCCACGATGGGAGAAGTTATACGAGCGGCACTTAAAAAGGTGTATAAACTTAGTAAACAATCTACCTCTCTATCAGCAACTTTGACTAAAATCGACAAGATCGCTAGAAAGGTAAAAACCAAAGACATAAACTATCAGGAGCTTATCTCATATGGTCGTCGTTTCTGATTATCCTCACAACGTCGCTATTGATGCTTCTTTCATCCTCACGAGGCTACTTCCTGATGAAAAAATAGGCAGTAAATTTTCTCCTTACTTCCGACGATTTGCAAAAAGAAGTCTTGAATTTGTTGCTCCTCGGCTGTTGTGCTATGAAGTAGCAAATGCACTCCGGTCAGCAGTACTTCAAAAAAGAATTGAAGATAAGGCAGGAGAAAAACTCCTCACCTATTTCCTTACGCTTCCCATTCGCTATATAGACGAGAATTTTATGGAAGCTTACAGGATAGCCATAGAAGTAAATATAAGCATCTATGATGCTGTATATGTATGGCTTGCCAGAAAGGAACGGTTACCTCTTCTTTCCCTCGATGGCAAACTTGCTCGAGCTTCAGAGCGTAATCAACAAGCTATATAGAAATTGATGAATCACTGCTACCGGCTCTTTCTGTGTATTCATATAAAAATATATAACTTAATAACTCATCCAGTATATCTTTTTGACGATAACCTGTCCATGAGAAATTAAAAAGCCCCAAGCGCGTCTTGGGGCTTTTTGTTTTTGTAAACTGAACGCTAGACGCTGACCTGCCTGCCGGTAGGCAGGCAGGTAACTGACTACTGGTTAATAGTCCATCCCGCCCATGCCTCCACCTGATGGCATTGCGGGTGCTTCTTTCTTCTCAGGGAGATCTGTGATGAGTGCTTCAGTTGTCAGCACCATCATGGCTACAGAAACAGCATTTTGTACCGCAGTCCTTACTACTTTGAGCGGATCGATTATTCCTGCCTTGATCATATCGATGGGGGTTGCATCATCTGCCGACTCGAGTTTGAGGACATCAAATCCCTGTCCAGCTCCGCTCACCTGACGTGCTTTTGCAATGAGAAGTCCTGAATCCACCCCAGCGTTTTCCATAAGTTGCCTAAAGGGTGATTCAAGAGCGTTTTTGAGAAGCTCATATCCAATCAACTCATCATGTACCGCTTTCTTCTCATAATCGCGCGTTGCAGTCATGCGCTGAGCAATATCCAAAAGTGCTACAGCGCCTCCAGGTACGATACCCTCCTCAAGAGCAGATTTTGTGGCTGCAACCGCATCGATTGCACGCTCTTTTTTGTCCTTAAGCTCAACCTCAGTTGCGGCACCCACATTGATGACCGCGACACCACCTGAGAGTTTTGCAAGTCGCTCTGAGAGCTTCTCCCGATCGAACTCGGAAGTGGTCTCCTCGATTGCTCGACGGATTTGCTCGATGCGCGCTTTTATAGCAGATACGTTTCCTTTGCCGCCGATTATCCGGCAATTTTCTTTATCAGCCCAGACTTTATCAGCGCGGCCACAATCTTCGACCGTCACATTATCAAGCTTGCGACCCATATCCTCTGAGATGACTTTACCTCCTGTGAGGATTGCGATATCCTCAAGCATCTCTTTCCGTCTGTCACCGAACCCGGGAGCTTTCACTGCAAGCACATTGAAGGTGCCTCGAAGCTTGTTGACGACCAGTGTAGCTAGTGCTTCACCATCAATCTCATCGGCGACAATCACCAAATTCTTGGAGATTTTAACGAATCCTTCCAAAAATGGCAAAAGATCCTGGATTGAGGAGATCTTTTTATCAGTGATAAGAAGGTATGGATCTGAGATCTCTGCCTCCATCTTGTCAGGATTAGTCACAAAATAAGGTGAAGCATATCCCTTGTCAAACTGCATCCCTTCTTTGTGATCAACAGTCGTTTCAAGACTCTTGCCTTCCTCGACAGTCACGACGCCATCTTTACCCCCTACTTTTTTGAGAGCCTCGGCAATAAGATCTCCCAGCGTTGGATCACCTGCTGAGATAGTGGCCACACTTGCCGCATCGGCTATCGTGATTTTTTTGGAGACTTTCTTTAATTCTGCAACCACATGATCTGATGCGATTGCCATACCCCGTCGCATAAGCATGGGGTTTGCTCCCGCTGTAATCATTTTAATACCTCCTTCAACCATCGCACGTGCAAGGATTGTAGCTGTAGTCGTTCCATCTCCTGCAACGTCAGCAGTTTTGGATGCAGCCTCTTTCAGAAGCTGTGCACCCATATTTTCAAACTCATCTTTGAGTTCTATTTCTTTAGCGACAGCAACACCATCATGTACGACGTTGGGTGCGCCCCATTTGCGATCGATCGCTACATTTCGGCCTTTTGGTCCAAGCGTGATAGCGACAGCATTTGCCAACTGTGTAATTCCTGAAAGAATCTTCGTTCTTGCATCAGCACTGTATTTGATTTGTTTTGCCATATATTTTCTCCCTTGCCTCGCCGTAGTTTTACAAAGGCGGGCCAACTTTTATAATAATTACGCTACAACTGCCAATATATCCTTTTGCTCAACAAGCAACCATTCTTCACCATCTACTTTGATTTCATTACCTCCCCATTTCTTGTACATTACTTTCTGACCTGCCTTCACCGTCATTTTTATGGGATTACCTTTGTCATCAGTTCCTCCTGGTCCTACTGCCATGATCTGACCGATTTGAGGTTTTTCTTTGGCGGTTTCTGGAAGAAGTATTCCTGAGGGCGTCTTGGTCTCCGCATCAAGTGGTTTGATTAAAACATTATCAAAGAGAGGTTTGATAGATTTTGCTTTGATTATCATAAAAATAACCTCATTGGGACTAAATCTTTATAATTTATTAGCACTAGCTTGCGACGAGTGCTATTTTACAAGCGATACAAAAACTTGTCAAGTCTCTTTTTATACTCGTTCATAATCCACAATCGTGCATCTTGTGGGTGAAAACGCAAATAACCATTTTGAACTATCTCGATCGTACGATGATTGTGCATATACCACAATTGTATTGCCTGGGCTACAGGCTCGAATAACCATAATAGTGAAACGCTTATGTTGTGTAAAAGTGAGTGTTGGGTCATTGCTTTATCACGTGATTGTTTCATAGCAGGATTATATGCGTTAGGAAGAAAACGTTTAACCCATTCATTTGTCTTAAGAAATTTTTCATACACACGACTTCTTATATATAGTGGTTTCATCTGCAATATTTCATGGGCTGCATACAAATCTCTCTCTCCCATCGGTAATGCCAGTTTGGATGCGTCAAGAAACATATTGGCACATACTTTGTCACCTACTTTTTTTTCTCTTGGTCTTCTTCGTATTCTCATAAGTTCAAGCAGAACAACAGTAAGAAAACGTGTAGTCCATACTGTTTTTTCGGATGCAATGATACAGATATCAATATCATCATCCCTATCGGCATTGTACATAGCAAGTGCTCCGGTAACACCAATTAACTCTATCGTTGGGATTAATCCAAGTATTTTTATTACCCCGCGTATGTATTGGAATTTTTTTTGAGATATTCTCAGTCTTTTCTCACGTCTTGTTATATCCGTATGTTTTCCTTCAATGAAATAGTATGCATTTTTTACCGCCACAAAAGAAGGGATAAATTTATGTAAAATTTTTACATTGGTTTTTCTGTATCCTATCAGCCACCTGTAAATCTCATCCAACTTCAAAGGATACATAAAAATATCAGCGTAGAAAATCGTGCGGGCAACCGCATGAGGGAGTGACGATACCATACGACTTATTCAGCAGGATTAGTGTAGGTAAGACCAAAGCGTGCAAATACTTGTACAAAACCATTTCCGGCAGTCTTTAAAGCTGTCTCAGGACTGGTACCTTCGCGCAGAGAATTGACTGCATCTTTCAAATAATTGATGAGTGTAGTGTTGAGCCCTGTCTCTCCATCATTGGTACGCGATATTGCATAAAATGATTTCATTGATGGTGCCGCCTGAAGAAGTGGTGCCAGGTATATATTGTCTGCTAAAGATTGTGCCATATCAACTCGTGCAGGTGGCTCTCCAAATAGCGGGAACACTTTTACTTGTTCTGTATATATCTTCTCCATAGTTTCTTTCTGGGATAAAAATTTGAGGAACTCCCACGCAGCAGTTTTGGAGGATGATTTGGAAGAAACTCCTTCTACCCAATAAGAGGCCATATGCACCAAAGGACACGGTTCTCGATCACAGGGTAACTGTGGAACAGGTGCAGTTTTAAAATTGAGCGTTGGAGCAATTGACTTGATAACATGTGCCTGCCAGGAAGGAGCAACTATCATGGCTACCTTCCCACCTGTAAATGCTAGAATTGAGTTTTCCAACGTATCATCCCATGTTTTTTGCCCTGTTTCCGCAAATTTGCGATAAAAAGATAGAGCTTCTACTGCACACGTAGTTGATGATGCGTCGGTGCAGGAAAAGAGAGACGTTTTTATGTTGGTACCGTTTTGCAGAATCATAAGAGAAAGGATATCGGAAAAGTGTTCTATATTTTCCGCGGTCCCCAATGCAATTGCTGAGGTTACCACTCTCGTTCCTTCCAAAACCGTGAGCTTACCGACAGCTTCTTGCATGTCAATCCACGTCTTAGGCACGTCTACATTTGCACCTTTGAGTATATCTTCGTTATAAAATAGCATGATGCCATCAATTTCCAAGGGTATCCCGGCAAGCGTATTTCCTACTTTCAAGTCTTCTTTGGCAACCGGATAAAACGTATTGGTAAACGTTTCATCGGTAAAAACGCTTTCCGGTACTGCCGAAAGTTGATTTGCCAACATGGGTACCCACGTATTATGAAAACGAAAAATATCTGGACCTTCTCCACGATCAATGGCAGCCTGCAGTCTCTCTCTATATTGTTTGGGATCACTTTGTAGATAGTTCACGGTGACTTCCGGATGTGTGCGTTGGTATTCATCAATGATTGGTTGCATCACAGTAGGGGGTTCCCACAACCCCCAATATGTGAGGGTCACATTTTGTTTAGGAGGTGTTCGCGACCCTAGACGTCTGATCATGCTTATGAACGCAAACAGGAAAAGGAGAATAAACAGCACGATGACTACAACCACGATAAATTTTTTGCGATTGTCCTCCGCAAACGGTGGTGGTGGGATATACGTATCTGACCCCGGACCTGCTGGAACAGCACCCTCGGGAATAGGAACAGTCTGGGAAGTAGATTCCATCCCAGGTTTTACATCCTCAGTTACTGCAGCAAGAGCATCCTGGTAGGCTGAGTGCTCTCCAGTAAATATCTCACCTGAGGCGCTTGATGAAGTACTTTGATCCTTGGGCGATGAATCCATCTTATGCTATGATAGCCGCAAATTACTGCTATGGTCAAGCAAAATTCATCAACAAAGAAAAAGGTTATGTCTACCGTCAAAATCACAGGTCTCGTGGTTTCTATGGCGATCATTCTCTTTGTTTTATTTAGTGCCTCAACTATATACTTTTTTACTAGTACACAAAAGGACAAAATTTACCCGGGAGTACGAGTCGATGAACTACAGGTGGGTGGAAAAACGAGAGAGGAAGTTTTAAATTACTATGAGCGAAAAAGTTTACCACTTAAAACTCTTAATCTGAAACTCGTGTTTGAAGATAAGGTTGCCACTATCTCGGGCGAAGAACTGCAAGCTGGATATGATGCGAAACTAGCTGCTACACAAGCTTATACCATTGGCCGCTCAGGAAACGTATTCTCTGATATATATCAAATATGGCGTGCACGAACCAGTGGTGTAAACCTCACAAGTATCTTTACCACCAACGAATCGGTCATCGATGAAACAGTAGCTTATCTGTCCCAAAACATAGATATTGCTCCTCAAGATGCGCTTTTCCAATTTGAACAGGGCAAGGTTATTGCATTTGCCCCTTCCAAGGATGGTAGACGTCTCAATAGTCCCAATACTAAATCCCTCGTAATGCAAAAAATTGCAGCGGCAGCTCGTGACGAAAATCTTATTGCCTCACCTATGATACTTGATCTACCCGTCGAAACAGTTCTGCCTTCTTTTACGACTGAAAATTCAAATACTTATGGTATTGCCGAATTGATTGGCGTTGGGAAATCAAAATTTGCTGGCTCAATTGAGAATCGCAAAAAAAACATCCAACGAGCAGCTTCTCGCATCAGTGGTCGACTCATTCCTCCAGGAGAAGTATTCTCATTCAACAACACGCTCGGTGACGTCTCAGTAGCAACTGGTTTTCTTCCTGCCTATATTATCCAGCAAGGCCGTACCGTTTTGGGTGACGGCGGTGGAGTGTGTCAGGTATCAACGACTCTATTTCGCGCAGTTCTCAACGCAGGATTACCTATTGAGGAACGACGTGCTCATGCATATCGGGTAAGTTACTATGAGCAAGATTCAGGACCGGGCTTAGATGCAACAGTCTTTGCTCCTTCTGTAGATTTTAAGTTCAAAAACGACACAGCACATTATATTCTTATTCAAGCCATTACAGATATATCCAGTACAAGCCTTACCTTTGAACTTTACGGCACGTCGGATGGGAGGCGTGCTGAGGTAACAAAACCAGTGATTCTATCACAGTCTCCTCCACCAGAGGATTTCTATCAGGATGATCCCACTCTTGAGGCAGGCGTTGTCAAACAAGTAGATTGGAGAGCCTGGGGGGCCAAAGTAAATTTCAATTACAAAGTGATGCGAGGAGAAGAAATCATCTATGACAAAGTATTCTTTTCCGCTTTCCAACCCTGGAGAGCCGTATTTCTTCGCGGTACAAAAGTGTAACTATTATGTCATTCCCGGGAAGGCGGGAATCCACAGTTCCGGGAGAATGGATCCCGGATCAAGTCCGGGATGACTGATACGAAAATTTTCACCATCAGTAATATTAATAAAATTGTCTCCTCCTTGCATAAAAGTCGAAAATCGATTGTCTTAGTGGGAGGATGTTTTGATCTTTTACATATTGGACATATAAAGTTTCTAGAAGAAGCAAAAAAACATGGAGACGTACTTGTAGTGCTTTTGGAAAGCGATGATAAAGTGCGAAGGCTTAAGGGAAAAAATCGCCCGCTGTTTACCGCTACTGAACGGGCAAAAGTATTGTCATCAATCAATTTTGTGGATTACTTAGTTGTACTTCCTTTTACCAATAGTGATGCCGACTATGAAAACATCATCACACAGATACGACCTTCGGTGATTGCGCTTACCCAACATGATCTCCACCTTGCCAAGAAACGCGGCCACGCAACACGCGTGGGTGCTAAACTTGTCGTGGTTCCCCATTTCAAAACCCACTCAACATCAAAACTTGCAAATATGTTGGGAATTAATTGAACCCTATGAAAATACTTGTCATTGAAACCTCATGTGATGAGACAGAGGTTACTCTTTCCTCAAAAACTTCAGGAGAAGAAGTAGACTAGGGCTGCTCCAACCGTAAGGATAAGTATAGGGACGTGTGTTAAAAAAATTGGTTTCATTCTTTCACACTCCTTAAATAGTCAGATTGCATCAAGTAGGAAACTCAAGTTTAAGATCGGGTATACCTTCAAAATCGTGTTTGTCCAGCGTAAAAAGACTTGCTCCATTTACTATGGCGGCGGCGGCAATCGCTGCATCAGCAGTTTCAATCGTTCTTGCGATCTCACGTGCAATTTCTCCTGCACGTTGAGCAATTTCGTATGTATAAGGCAGTAGTTTGAAAGGACTAATGGTAGTCAGCATCCATTTTTCTTCCTGCATATCTTGCATACTCTTCCCCTCGTACAGTTCCTGGATACTTACCACAGACAAGGCGAATATCTCATTAGGCTTATTGTTTACGAAAAGCTCCAACCTTGATGCTTTCTTCTGTCGCAGATGATCTATAATGACACTGGTATCCAATATTACCACAATTGTTTCCTTCGTCTTGAAGCCGCAAGCTCAATCCTTCTCCTTCTTTTTCTCATTTGATCCCAATCCTTCGCATCACCCCACGCACCTCTTGTTTTTTCAAGGATTTTTAATATTGCCGAATTTTCTGTCTCTGCGGTCATCACGTCTCTAATCGGTCTTAGTACGATACTGTTGTCTAAAAGAGTAAGCTGCAGATAGGTGCCGGCTGCAATACCCAGCTCCTTTCTCATCTTGTGCGGAATGACGATTTGACCTTTCGTATTTGGTGTGACAATATTTCCTACTATCATACTTGTAATATTATATTACTTTATCACGGGTATGTCAAGCACGGTATGTGCTATTATTATGCGGACACTATGAGGATCCTTGCAATCGAAACATCATGTGATGAAACCCCAAAGAACCCTTACCTCGAGCCGGAGGCTTACAGCCTCGCGCTCTCGAGGGGCGTGTCTTCGGGGCAAGCTGCTTTATGTTAATACTAGGTATCGAAACTTCCTGCGATGAAACCGCAGCTGCCGTTGTTGGGGATGGTATAACAATTCTTTCCAATGTTGTCGCCTCATCTGCTGCTATGCATGAAAAGACTGGTGGAATTATCCCTGAAATGGCGGCACGCGACCAGATACGCTGTATTTTGCCGGTTATTGAGGAAGCCCTTCGCTTCGCTCAGGGTAAACGCATTGATCATTCTGCTGCAATTCGTTCTGAAAGCAAAACAATCAACTATCAATCATTAACAATTAACAATGCGTTATTATCAGCTCTTTCTTCCATCGATGCCATCGCTGTTACTATCGGTCCCGGCCTCATCGGCTCACTTCTTGTC
>Ga0213870_1001005_pt1 | contig 13013 bp, 12 predicted proteins | sample WICALVC2017_Meta_FD_160119 | JGI IMG/M metagenome (GOLD analysis project Ga0213870, IMG submission 160119) | Freshwater microbial communities from subterranean cave lake in Wind Cave National Park, South Dakota, United States - WICALVC2017 | ecosystem: Environmental > Aquatic > Deep subsurface >... | reverse complement strand
ATAACTGGCTTTAGTGCCTTTTCCGCCAACGCGCCATGGCCAATCTCACGACGACCCGGACTGCGAAGCCCTTTTGCTTCTCCCACCGAGAACGGGGGAAAGTTGTAATTCAACATAAAATCTTTTCGGGTCTCCCCCTCCAAAGACTCTATCCGTTGCTCATCGTCTTTCGATCCCAGCGTAACCACCGATAAACTCTGTGTCTCGCCGCGCGTGAAAATGGCAGACCCATGCACGCGAGGAAGCACAGAAAGCTCACAGGTAATCGGACGAATATCGCGAATGCCCCGGCCATCGGCGCGAATTTTTTGATCTAAAATTCTTCGGCGAATCGTCTGTTTTTCTACTTCGTTGAAAATGGTAGAAACCTCTTTGGAACGATCCTGCGTAGGATCAATCTGTTTTGCCTTTTCAATCTGTTCTGCTCGGATAAGATCAAATTGCGCCTTTCGTTCTGCCTTTCCTGAAATGAGTAACGCCTTTTGGATGAGCTGCTCCATCTCTGGTTTTAATTGCTGAACAAACGCTTCGTCCCGTTGCGCAACCGTTACTTGTCGTTTAACCTTACCTATCAGGGCTTGCAATTCCTTCTGAAACCCAATTGTTTCCAAAAGTGCCTTATGCCCAAGGATAACGGCTTCGCCTACCACATCTTCAGAAAGCTCTTTGGCCTCACATTCAATCATGGTTACGGCAGATTCGCTCCCAGAGAGAAGAAGATTGAGATCACTTGTTTTCATCTCCGCGAAAGTGGGATTGATAATAAATTGGCCATTAACCCTTCCAACGCGTACTGCGCCCACTGGCCCATAAAATGGGATGTTCGACAGGGTCAATGCCGCAGATGCGCCGATGACGCTCATCACCTCGGATGATCCATTTGCATCTGAAGAGAGGACGGATGCAATGATTTGCGTTTCAAACATCCAGTTTTTTGGAAACAGGGGCCGAATCGTTCGATCAATAATTCGGCAACCTAGAACCTCTTTTTCAGAGGGTCGGCCTTCTCGTTTGAAAAACCCGCCCGGTATTTTTCCTGCAGAATACGACTTTTCCTGATAATCTACCGTGAGCGCAATCTGATCAGGCCACATGCCTATCTTTTCGGAAGAAACGGCAGTCACCAACACGACCGTGTCTCCATATTGTACCCAGACGGCACAATCCGCCTGACGCCCTACGCGTCCTACTTCCAAACTCATTTTCTTTCCAGCTACTTCTGCTTCAACTTTATGTATCATTCTTTATGTTCCTTTCGTTTTTATTCAGCGGCGCACAGAACTACAATAAAAAGAGAATAAAAGGGCTTATTCTCTCATCATTGTATTTCTGCGGCCTGTGTGAAGGGTTTGATAAATAAAACCCCTACTATTTCACAGGCCCCAACGGGGCCTGTCCGCTAGGCCATGCCTCCTATTTTCGCAGACCCAGTCTTTTTAGAACTGTTTGGTACCTTGCTGTATCCGATTTTTTTAGATAATCAAGCAATTTTCTGCGTCGATTCACCATTTTTAGCAAACCCAGCCGAGAATGATGATCTTTTTTATGTTCACTGAAATGGCCCGAAAGGCCCGTGATCCGATTCGTCAAAAGCGCAATTTGCACCTCTGGCGATCCGGTATCTGTTTCATGTACAGAAAAATCTTTAATCACGTCCTGTTTTTCTTTAAGCATAATGCATCTCCTTTTTACTTTCTACTTCTCCATCGTCTGTCATTATATCTAATCTCCCACTGTTTAAACCAGCATCTGAAAAAAATGCAAGTGCCTCGCGAATAGAGGTAACCTTATCTTCCCACTCCCCCTTGGCATGAAAATCCCGAAAGGCATCTAGCGGTATTGCCGTATCAATTGCGAAACAACCCGAACGCAACCGTCGAATAGAATAGGCATGCCCGTAGACTTCGAGCTTTTTTCCAATATCATCGCACAGCGTACGCACATAAGTCCCTTTAGAACAGGCTACATTAAAAGTAATGTCGTTCCCATCAACCTTGAGTAATTGTATTGATTTAATGGTGATGAGACGCGGCTCTCTTTCGATATCGAGACCTTTGCGTGCTAATTTATAAAGAGGCACGCCCCCTATCTTGATGGCCGAATAGATAGGCGGAATTTGCGAAATTTTTCCTACAAAACAAGCCAATGCCTCCTGTATTGTTTCAGTTGAAAAGGTGGGGGGAACGCACGAACGCAGTACTTTTCCTGCGGCATCTTGCGTATCGGTTTCTTGTCCTAGTCGCAATGTTACGCCATATTCTTTTTCCCCGTTCATCAGGATTGAACTCATTTTAGTCGCCGCACCAAAGCAGATGGGCAGAACGCCAGTGGCCATTGGATCGAGTGTTCCTGCATGTCCCACGCGCTTGATCTTGAGCAAAGACCGAATCTTCGCGACCACATCGTGTGATGTCCATTCAGAGGGTTTATCTATGTTGATGATGCCTTCTGTGATCATGCCTATTCCTCGTTGCGATCTTTCTGTTCTTCGGAAACTTGCTCCAGCAAGGTTAAGAGCCGCGCCACGCCTTCCACAGATTCATCAACTAAAAATGAAATATCGGGGACGCGCTTTAGCGGCAGTCTGCGGGATAGCTCTGAACGCACAAAACCTGCGGCATTTTTTAATCCGGTTAAAGCCGCTTTCTCATTGGCAGATTCTGGCAAACTGATATAGACCTTTGCATGAGACAGATCAGGAGAGACATCGACTGATAGAATGGTGACCATTCCAATACGAGGGTCTTTTGCCTTTTTGATTAGGATGTCGGCCACCTCCATTTTGATCTGGTCGCCCACACGGTCTGTCCGCTTATAGTCCATAGTTGACGCTATCATTATTATAGTTTTGCCGCAACCGCTTCTTCTGTGTAAACTTCAATGACATCGCCTAACTTCATATCGTTGAAATTCTCAATCCCAATACCGCATTCAAAACCAGTTGAGACCTCCTTCACATCATCCTTGAATCGACGCAGGGAGGAGAGTTTGCCTGTATAAACCACCACGCCGTCTCGGAGAACGCGCGCCTTTGTCCCCGATTTTGAAATTTGGCCGCTCTGGACAGAGCAACCCGAAATAACACCTGCCTTTGGAAGCTGAAAAGTCTGTCGCACTTCGGCTCGACCCAAAACCTTTTCTGTAAAAGTAGGATCCAAAAGCCCTTCCATTGAAGCCCTTACATCGGAAATGGCATCGTAGATAATGCTATAGAGCCGTACATCCACCTTCTCCTGCTCGGCCAGTGCGGAAACGTTTGGATCAGGACGAACATTAAAACCAATCACAATCGCTTCAGACGCGGCGGCCAAAAGAACATCCGACTCTGAAATTCTTCCGACCCCTTTGTGAATCACGCGCACCTTGACGGCGGACGTTGAAAGTTTTTCGATTGATTCTGCAAGGGCACCTGACGAGCCTTGCACATCGGCTTTAATGACAAGACGAAGCTCTTTGACCAGTCCTTCCTGAATCTTACTGAAAAAGTCAGTTAATGTGACACGGGGCGTATGGGCAAGGGCAATGAGTCTCTGACGGTGCATCCGATCTTGTGCAACCTCCTTTGCCACACGTTCATCTATCGTGACAACAAAAGTATCTCCCGCAGAAGGAACACCCGTAAAACCAATGACCTCCACGGGCATGGCAACCCCAGCCTCTTTTACCTTAACACCCATATCGTCAATGAGCGCGCGTACACGTCCTGCCTGTGTTCCAGCAACAAAGGCATCTCCGACCCTTAATGTTCCTTCTTGCACCAACACCGTTGCGACAGGGCCACGACCGCGATCTAGTTTCGCCTCGATAATCACGCCCCCCATGGGTCTTTGAGGATTCCCCTTTAACTCCAATACCTCCGCTTGTAACAAAACCATCTCTAGCAAGTGGGCAAGTCCGATCCTCTTTTTTGCTGATATCTCCGCAAAAATGGTTTTGCCGCCCCACGCCTCTGGGATTAAATCATATTCAGTGAGAGAGGTTTTAACCCGCTCTGGATTGGCTTCTGGCTTATCAATTTTATTGATGGCCACAATAATAGGCACATTGGCCGCCTTCGCATGATTGATCGCTTCAATCGTTTGCGGCATAACGCCATCGTCCGCAGAGACGACCAAAATCACAATGTCGGTTACCTTTGCGCCACGCGATCGCATTGCCGTAAATGCCTCATGGCCCGGCGTATCAATAAACGTTACTGCGGTATCATGCACGGTCACCATGTAGGCACCAATATGCTGTGTAATGCCGCCCGCTTCGCCTTCCATCACTTTTGTCTCACGAATGGCATCCAGAAGAGAGGTCTTCCCGTGATCAACATGCCCCATGATTGTAACCACAGGAGGGCGTTTCACAAGCCTCGCTGGATCATCGACATCTGCTGGTGCCGCGGGCCTTAAAATTTCCTCTTCGGTTTTATCCGCAGAAATTTCTGCTGGAACGCCAAACTCTTCCGCAAGATGCATGGCCTCTTCCATTCCAATCGGCTGATTGATCGTGAGGGCTTGGCCTAATTGCATAAGTTTGAATATGAGTGTAGAGACCTTCTGGCCTATTAGTTCTGAAAATTCTTTGACCGTCATTCCCTCGTATAGTTTAACAATCTTACGTCGGGGTTTCGTGGGCTCCAGTGCCTCGTTTGCGCCTTTTTGAGCTGATTTATGATCTAGCCGCTTATGGGTTGGTCGGAAATCTTGCCACTTTCGGCTCTCCGAGGCAGAAACCTCCCCTGAAATGACTTTGGGATTCCAAGGGGTAAAAGGAGTTTTCTTCCCCTTGTCTTTATTGACCTTGCCCGTTAGCCCTTTCTTCAAGTCCGTCTTCATTTCTATTTTGACTTTTTTGCTCTCTTGTTCCACTAACTTTGCAATAGCTTCTTTTGAGCTAAGCGTTAGTGCCAACGGAGGCGGCCCTTTTCCTGTAACCTGCGAGATGACAGGTTCCTTTGGAGCCGTAATAGGGGTATGGATTGGAAGATTGGTTGCGGGTGGCAGAGGCGGGAGAACCTCTTTAACGTCTAACTCTTTAACTCCCGAAAGAGGGGCAATAATAGGAGGTGCAAGGTGTCCTGCTACGAGGGGCGGTGCAGACAGAACAACAGGTTCTGGCAATTTCTTCTTGACCAATAAATGCGTCTTTTTTTTCTCAACAGGCTCATCAGCGATCACAGGAGATAATTTTACCTTGATCGGCTTTACCACACTGGGTGCTTTTACGATGGCTGTCTTCGGGATAGGTGCTGTCACAGCCGTTTTTTTAGGGTTCTTCTTGTAATAATCAAACAGTGCGTATGTGTCTTGATCGGAAAGTGCATTCCGATGATGCGTAGCCTGAATCTTTAGTTGTTTGGCTGTCAACAGCAACTCCTTTGCCGTAAGACTCAGTTCTTCTGCGATTTCAAAGACCTTCATATTATGTAATCTATCCTGTGTAATCTACCCCTGTAATCTATCCCAATGTCTGCTCTGTGGGTATTTCTGCTAGGGCTTCCTCTTTTTCTATCCCAGCGGCAACTTCGTGTGAGATGGCATCCGTAATCTCCTGCGCTTGTTCTTTCGCCCGCTCTTTCTCGTATTCACCTTGATTGATAATGTCTATTTTCCAGCCGGTTAATCGCGAGGCCAATCGAACATTTTGCCCTCTTTTGCCAATCGCCAAAGAGAGCTGTTGGTCGGAAACAACAACCAACGCCGATTTTTCCGCCTCGTTCACGCCAACCTTTTCGATGACGGCCGGACTCAATGCCTCGCCAATAAAACTTCTAGGGTCTTCTGTCCATGTAATAATATCGACCTTTTCCCCTCGTAATTCTCGCACCACGGCTTGAACGCGCGATCCTCGGACGCCCACGCAAGCACCCACCGGATCCACCTTTGCATCTTTTGAAAAGACACAAATTTTGGTTCGGTCTCCCGGCTCTCGCACGGCGGCTTTAATGACGACGACCCCTTCGGTTACTTCAGGGACCTCCATTTCAAATAGTTTAACCACAAACTGGGGGTGCGCGCGCGAGAGAATAATTTGAGGCCCTTGTGCGGCAGGTTTGACATCTAGTAGATAGGCGCGAATTCGGTCTCCACGGCGATAAGCCTCTCCGGGAACCTGTTCAGAAATAGGGAGGAGTGCCTCGGCCTTTCCAAGCTCCACAATATAGTTGCGTCGTTCTTGGCCCAAGATCATTCCGCTCATCACCTCGCCGATACGTGAGAAATATTCCTTATGAACCGCTTCCCACTCTGCCTCACGCACCTTCTGAAAAATAACCTGTCGTGCGGTTTGCGCCGAGATGCGGCCTAGGTCTTCCATTTCCAAAAGGGCACCAATCTCGTCCCCCAATTCTGCCGTTTCATCCATCTTTTTAGCATCTGCCAGAGAGATTTCCGTTTGTGGATTGTCCACATCTTCAACGATTTTCTTTAAAACAACCGCCTCGATTTCCCCTGTGACAGGGTCTAGGGTGACTTGAATATTGTCGGCACCATTATATTTTTTTCGGGCGGCGGATAATAGTGCCGATTCCACTGCGGCAATAATCTTCTGGGCTTTTATCCCCTTTTCCCGTTCCATCTGTGTAATGACTGCAATTAGTTCTCGATTCATTGTGCAATACCCCCAAATCTCATAAATATAACTCTACGTAGAAACAAAAAAGTGGGCCATGCCGCGCCCACTTCAGAAAACATGCCCTATATCGACAAAAGAATATACCACAACCACCAAGACGGTTTCAATGGCATAATTGTAGAATGTAGAGACCAGATTAATCGCCTCTCTACTCCTAAAATCTAAAAACATCTTGACAACAAACAGAACGTAATGATATTGATAATAATAATCAAAATCTTAATAATGATTTCGGATTGATATGGAGTATTTTAATTAAATGGAAATAGCGGTTGATACTGAAGTTGGGAATCTTAAGAGTCAGTTGGCTCAAAAACATCTGAAGCTTACGAAACAGCGCGAGATTATTTTAGATGCCTTTCTTAAGAACGACCATATTACAGCGGAAGGGTTATACCAGCAAATTTCTCAAACCAATATCCACTTGGGTCTTGCCACTATCTATAGAACATTAAATCTTCTTTGTGAGTTGGGCATTGGTCAGGAAAGAAATTTCGGCGATAATAAAGTCACCTTCGACAACATCTTGCACAAAAAACACCATGACCACCTTATCTGCCAGAAATGCGGCAAAATTGTTGAGTTTGAATGCCCCGATATAGAGAAATTACAGGAAGATATGGCCGACAAATACGGCTTTGTCCTTCAAAACCATAAATTGGAACTTTATGGCTACTGCAAAGATACTGAAAATTGCGGGAAAGGAAAAAAGAGGGACATTATAGATTCCCGATAGAACCATTCGGGAATGACAACATATTAAGAGGAGATTATATGCGTTTTATTGTAGCTCTATCGATATTGTTCTTTACGGTTTCACCCGCCTTTGCGGAGGAGATCACTATCTACTCGGCTCGAATGGAACAATTGATTAAGCCCGTTTTTGATGCCTACACAAAATCATCTGGGGTAAAGATCAGATTTATTACAGATAAGGAAGGGCCTCTTCTGCAACGGCTTATTGCGGAAGGTGCAAATTCTCCAGCAGATATATTCATGGCCGTGGATGCGGGAATGCTCTGGAAGGCGGGCGATATAGGGGTCTTAAAACCTACGCCATCTCCTATTCTTTCGGCCAACATTCCTGCACACCTGCGCGACCCCAAAGACCGATGGTTTGGCCTCTCCGTGCGGGCACGAACGATTGTCTATAATACCAAAAAAGTGAAGCCAGAAGACCTATCAAGTTACGAAACACTCGGCGACTCCAAGTGGACAAAACGGCTTTGTCTTCGGACCTCCAAAAAGGTTTATAACCAGTCGCTTGTCGCCATGATGATGGCCGATTTAGGGATGGAACAAACAGAAAAGGTCGTTTCTTCATGGGTGAAAAATCTGGCCGTTCCTGTTTTCTCCGATGATACACAAGTGATGAAAGCTATTTCAGATGGAATCTGTGATGTGGGAATCGTCAATACCTATTACTATGGCCGATTGATGGAAAAGAATCCTGATTATTCTCTCGCGCTTTTTTGGCCTAATCAAAAAGATAGGGGAGTGCATGTCAATATCTCCGGTGCGGGCGTAACATCTCACACAAAACATGCAAAAGCGGCGATCACGTTTTTGGAATGGCTCTCTTCTTCAGAGGCCCAGAATCTCTTCGCAGACGTTAATCTTGAATATCCGGTTAATCCCAATGTAAAACCCGATGCGCAGGTGGCAAAATGGGGAACATTTAAACAAGATACCATTAACATGGAAAATGCTGGAAAGCTTCAGATTGACGCGGTCAAACTGATGGATCGGGCTTTGTACAAATGATTGGGAAAACAGCTTCTTTCCTCATTGCAAGTCTAATCGCCGCGCCTATTCTGGTGATTCTCTCTTCGTGGCGAACGCCGATGGACGATGTTTTCTTACATCTCATGAGCACCGGATTATCCGAAGTATTATTTAATACGCTCTGGCTTGTTATGGGCGTTGCGGTCGGGACAACCGTTTTAGGCGTAAGTCTCGCTTGGCTCACTGCCACACTAGAATTTCCGGGTCGGGCGATTTTTAATTGGGCATTGGTGTTGCCGCTTGCCATTCCAACGTACGTTTTGGCTTTTGTCAATATCGCGCTCGCCCTTCCGGGGATTCGCTCCACAGGGGGGATTATTTTTGTGATGACGATGGCCCTTTACCCTTACGTTTATTTGCTGGCTCGAAACGGGTTTCTCACTTCTGGAAAACGCGCAACTGAAGTGGCGCAATCACTGGGGCAAACGCCAATCAGCGCATTTTTCAAAGTGGCTCTCCCTATGGCACAACCGATGATTTTAAGCGGCTTGATGTTGGCCTTAATGGAAACGCTGGCCGATTTCGGCGCGGTCTCTATCTTCAACTACGATACGTTTACAACCACGCTGTACAAGGCTTGGTTTTCAATGTTCTCACTGAATGCCGCCGCGAAATTTTCTTCCTTCTTAGTTGTTCTGGCTTTTTTACTGTTGTGGCTTGAACAAAGAGCGAGGCAGAGTAAGCGATACATCCCTGCCGAAAAACAGCCGCGTTCTGCAATGCGTGTTCCCCTAAACGGGGCACCGCGTTTTCTGGCATCGGCTTATTGCTTCACTATCCTTTTCGTCGCTTTTATCGTTCCTGTTATGTATCTTTCAATCGGCGCATTTACAGTTTTGAGTGAGGATTTAGATTCGCGCTATTTTGGCTTTTTGGGACGTTCCCTAGGGCTTTCTGCAATGGCCGCTTTATTGGTTGTCGCAGGCGCATTGCTGATGAGCTACACACATCGGTACCATAAAATCGCCTTTTTAGTAAGACTTGCAACAGTGGGCTATGCCCTTCCGGGGACGATACTGGCCGTGGCGGGAATCATGATTACAACCTCTGCAGGTTTTCTAACTGGCACCCTTTTTGCCATGATGCTTGGGTATCTTACGCGGTTTATGGCCGTGGCGCACAATCCAATTGAGTCCGGCATGGCACGCATTACACCCCATATAGATGAAGCGGCGCGAAGTCTGGGGGCCGGAGGGTTGAGGATGATTACAAAGGTACAGATGCCTTTACTTCGAGAAGGACTGATTGTTGGCGCGATATTGGTCTTTGTGGATGTGATGAAAGAGATGCCGATTACCCTGATGACACGGCCTTTTGGATGGGATACGCTTGCAGTAAGAATATTTGAATTTACCGCAGAAGGGGATTGGGAGCGGGCGACACTCCCAGCGATTACGCTGGTGTTGACGGGGCTTTTGCCCGTTATTCTTTTAACAAGACGACTCGAACGATGCCCATCATAGAACTTTCGGAAGTGACAAAAACCTATCAAGGGGAACGTCCCCTGCGGAACGCCAGCGTCCCTGCGGTTTATGACGTTTCATTTCAGATAGAAAAGGGAGAGGTGCTTGCCCTGCTTGGCCCAAGTGGAAGTGGCAAGACAACATTGCTCCGACTCATTGCAGGTTTTGAAACGCCGGAATCAGGAAAAATTATATTAGATGGTCGAGATGTCAGTGTAAAAGGCCAAGTTGTTCCCCCTGAAAAACGAGGTATTGGAATGGTGTTTCAGGACAGCAGTCTTTTTCCGCATCTGACTGTTCGGCAAAATATCGCCTTTGGGCTGTACCGTTATAATAAAAACGAGCAGGAAAGAAAGGTTTTAGAGATGATTGGCCTTGTCGGCCTTACAGGTTTTTTGGATCGTTACCCACACGAACTTTCCGGAGGACAGCAACAGCGGGTCGCCCTTGCGCGCGCTCTGGCCCCAAACCCTATCGTGTTACTTCTTGATGAGCCGTTTAGCAATCTTGATCCTGATATGCGTTCCAAGATGCGCGAGGAGGTACATGCCATCTTAAAACGGGTTTCCATGACTGCCATTTTGGTAACTCACGATCATGAAGAGGCATTCACCATCGCGGATAAGGTCGCGGTCTTAAATGCCGGAAAAATAGAACAGATTGATACGCCAGAGATGATCTATCATCTCCCCAAAACCTATTTTGTGGCCGATTTTGTCGGTTCCGCCGATTTTATTGAGGGGGAGGTTACGGCAGACGGAAAAATTTATACAGAGATTGGGGCATTTCCGAATGAAATCGGTAGGGGCGGTTCGCGAACCGCCCCTAACATCGTGGTCATGATTCGTCCCGATGATATTCATTTAATTCCTGATCCGAATGGAATAGCCAAAATCGTGTCGAAACAGTTTAGAGGTTCTGAAAACCTTTATAAAGTATTGCTTCCGTCGGGAGCAATTGTACATAGCAGTGAGCATTCTCTCGTGGACTACCCCCACGGGATGAATGTTAGGATTGCGTTGACCGCAACCCACACTGTTGTGTTTAGTGCCTCTTCCATCAAGGGAAGAGGATAACATCAAACAAACAAAAAAGGAGATATAGAGGACAATGAAGACGACTTTAAAAATGAGAATAATTATCAGTTTCATAGCCATGCTGTTGATGTCTGCGCCCGTTTGGGCAGAAGAATCAAAGGTGCATTTTCATGGATATGGCGAGTTACATTATAACGATCCAACAGGTGGCGGATTCCCGGACGAAACCAAAAATTCGTCATTGGATATGCACCGTTTTGTTTGGGGACTTTCATACGACTTCAGTGATAAGTGGACACTGCACACTGAAATTGATTTTGAACATGCCGCAACGGAATTGGAACTGGAGTTTGCGTATGTGGAATACAAATCCAATGCTCCAGTCGGATTTCGAGCTGGCGTTATTCTCATGCCAGTCGGGCCTCTGAATGAATTTCACGAGCCGCCGCTTTTTTATAGCGTCGAACGCCCTTACGTCCAGAAGTTCATCATTCCAACCACATGGAATGAGGCGGGATTTGGAATCTTTGGAGAGAGCAGTGTCGGACTAAAATACCGGCTATATGTTGTTGGAGGGCTAAATGCCGGAGGCTTTAGTAGTAAGGGGATTCGGGATGGACGACAGCTGTTCATTGGAGACGCAAAAAGACCCAAAGACAAAGACACCAATGTCACTGTAAATAATGCGGACAAGTTCGGAGGCGTTGGGCGATTAGAGTATACTGGCGTTCCCGGATTGGCCGTAGGCGTTTCCTACTACAATGCCGCCGCCAATGGGGTAGCAGATGTATCCGTTTCACTGTGGGATGTGGATCTGCGATACAAGATTGCAGGGTTTGATATTGCCTTGTTATCTGCTGAAAGTACAGTAAAGGGTGCCGATAAACTGATCGCGCAGACAGTAGGTGAAAAGCAATCAGGACAATACGGAGAGATCGCGTATCATTTAAATCATCTCATTAAAGGGATGCCGGATATTGTTCCTTTTTATCGGGTAGAACAGTTTAACACACACGAGTCTGTGCCAACCGGCGTTACAGTAGACAAAAAGCTCGACCAAGAGGTAACGACTTATGGATTGGCCTATTATCCTAATCCTGACATTGCCTTCAAGGTGGATCAAGAGCAATGGAGTGATGCATCGGGTCGCGATGCCGACCGTACCAATGTCGGCATTGCCTATATGTTCTAAAATGCCTTGCTATTGAGGCATTGAATAGGCGCGGGTTTTTACAAATAGCCCGCGTCTATTTCCTAATAAAACCTGATTTAAGGAGAAGACATAATGAGACGAATTGTAGTTGTTTTTATTTTATCTTTGCTCATGGCAGGGCATTTTGAGGCATTGGCTGATGAAGGATCAATAAAGGCCAAGCCCAATCAAGTGACAGTCCGTTTGTCTGAATATAAATTTGAACCTGCGCAGATTATTTTGAAATCGAGTGAGCCGTCTGAATTAATCCTCATCAATGAAGGAACGGTACTACATGAGTTTGTTACCGATGCTATAAAGAATATGGATGTGGATGTGGAAATCAACGGCGTTGTGGCTGAAACGAATGGTTTGGCCGAGCTTGAAATTCCGCCAAAGACAAAGGCAATTCTTCGTTTTACACCGAAGAAATCTGGTGCGTTCTTCTTTGTCTGCGATGCAAAAGAACCCAAGGATCATTCGAAAGAAGGGATGATCGGAAAACTGATATTTAAATAAAAAACTTTAGCCCCTTTTTATCCAAACGAGCAAACGCTATTCTTGAAATAGTCTAGTAAAAGGCCAAACACCAGACCTAAAATTCCGTTATTGTTGATCTTTTATCATAAGCAGGTTATGATGAGTGCATGAAATGTTCGATCAAAAAATATATGGCAAAGATTGGCAGGGTAGGTGGACTTGCAAGTCGGCGCACGTTGACTGCAGATGCCGCCCGCAGTATGGTCATGATCCGTGGGGCCCGGCGCGCTTATCATAAATTTTATGCACAATGTTTTTGGTCGTACTCACCCGACCTTAAGATTACTGCAGTAGACGTCTCTTTTGTGATTGAGCAATTAATGAAGCATGGGGGAAAAGAGGCGTGGCAAGCCGGGGCGAGATTATGCCGTTAAC
>Ga0213870_1001004_pt1 | contig 13014 bp, 14 predicted proteins | sample WICALVC2017_Meta_FD_160119 | JGI IMG/M metagenome (GOLD analysis project Ga0213870, IMG submission 160119) | Freshwater microbial communities from subterranean cave lake in Wind Cave National Park, South Dakota, United States - WICALVC2017 | ecosystem: Environmental > Aquatic > Deep subsurface >... | reverse complement strand
TCATTTCGACACCGTCATTCTGGTCTTGTCCGCCCTAACCCCGTCCCTCTCCCTTAGGGAGAGGGTTAAGGTGAGGGATAATGACGAAAGAATTGATTTATTTTTTGAGCCAAACGCTTCGCGTCTTTTTCCGACACATTTATATGAGTTGGCAGGTTAAGGATTGTGTCCGATGCTATTTTTGCATTTTTTAGACTATTGTCCACGCTGTCATACCAAATGTCGGAAACATATATGCCCTCTTTCTTAAGATAGCCTATCAGAGATTTTCTATTTTCTACAAAAATAGGATAACGTAAATTTGAAGATAAATGAATATTTTTATTTATATCCTGATTGGTTATTTTACTACTAAGCATGCTACTATATATAGAGGCAATTTCATTTCTGTGCTTAAGGTTGTTATTAAGATTCTCAAACGCTTCAATGACTAAGTAAGCGTACCAGCTTGGCAAGTCATATTCAGCGTAAAAACTTTCGTTCATGGGCTTTGATAGAAGATTTAAAGATTTTAGGATAAAATGGATGAATTTACCAATTCCAGTTTGGTAAGTTTTGCGGATTATAAAAGTGAAAAGAGGATACAAACGGTCGATTAGTTGGTCTTTAAGACCAAGGGTTTGAAGATTTATTGTTCGAGCCTGTCGAGAACCATCATTGTTCCATTGTTCCATTGTTCCATTGTTGTTGTCCACCTCGAAGGAGTCCTTCGGCCACCTTCGAGGTGTTTTGCCTCCGACCTCGTTGCTTCGCAAGGCGTCCCCTTGCGAAGCTAAATGATACTTTTTATTTCTGATAACTAACGCTCCTCCAGACACAGCATCAATTATTTTGTCTTGGCTAAAAGAAAGGACAACAAAATCCCCAATTGTTCCCGCTTCTTTACCATTTTTATATTTTGTCCCTACACAATGCGCCAAGTCTTCTATAAGGACAAGATTATTTTCGCGACATGTTTTGGCGATTTTTTCTATATCGCATGGATAACCTAATGTATTTTGGATAATTACCACTTTTATTTTGGGGTTTTGCTTGATTGCTTTTGAAAGCTTGCTGGCAGAAAAATTTAGATCAAGATTATTGTCAAGATCAAGACATAAAGGTTTATAACCAGTAGTTTGTACTGCTTTATAAACAGCAAAACAAGTAAAGCCGTTAATCGCAACTGCACTTTCTTTTGGAAGATCTAATATTTCCAAAGCCAGTCCTATGGCTTCTCTGCCTTTATAAACAAGAATTGGCCGACCCCCATACTTTTTTTCTAAAAAGTTTATAAGCTTCTCTTTATATGTTTCTCTGTTGTTTGCAAATAAGGCTTTTAGAACAAAATTAAAGTTGTAATTCGAACCCAGAGAGCTGAAGACATTCATATAAAATTTCTAATTACTAATTCCTAATTTCTAATCAATGACCAATTCCTAAGTTTCTAATGACTAAAACTTTTGGTCATTTTGGAATTGGGATTTGATTAAGAATAATATCCGCCACCTCCTCTGTGTGCGTAAAGTGTGGAGAATGTCTCGCCCCTTTTACAATATGGAATTTTGAATTTTTGATAAGTTTGTGCATAATTTTGCCATCGTTAAGCGGTGTAACCTTGTCGTGCTCTCCCCATATAATCAGTGTCGGTGTAGTAATTTTGTTAAGACTAAATGATAAGTCTGTTTTGATAAGATTAGTCATAGTTTTTTTCGTATGATGAGTTGCATTGTTGTAATCGTTTTCTCCAGTCATTTTATATAGTAGATTTTTAAGCATAGCCGATGAGCTGACGTTTTTACCCAATTTTGCTAGAGTAGAAAAAAACAAAAGTCTTAATTTGACATGAAGTTCGTCATGCAAAATCCCTGCGGAGTCTATTAAGATCAAATGATCTAACTTTTGCGGATAGGAAGCGGCATATGCTGCTGCGATTCGACCGCCGTTTGAATGTCCAATCAAAACAACCCTATCCTTTTTCTTGCCTATTGTCTTGTTAAGCCACAAAATATAATCGTTTAAATCCCAGGATTTGTCTATTTTTAACGTGAGGCCCGGCACTTTAAGAATAGTATTTTTTAAGCCGTTTAAATTGAGTAGACGACTAATCTTTTTGTATTTATCAATTGAATATGTCCATCCGTGGACAATAAAGCCTTGATAATTTTTTTTAATTTTTATAGTCCCCACTTTTTTCTCCTTTCTTGCCAAATTAGTTCTCGTCTGCAAAGTCTAATTACATCTCTTTTGTCAACAAGAAGATGCTCTATAATTCCTTCCAAAAACCTTGCTCCTTTAAATAGGATTGCTTCTTCTCCTTGAAGGTTTTGAATTAAATAATCTAGGGCTTCTTTGGGCATGAGAAATGTTTTGGTCCTGTCATTAGTGTCCACCTCGAAGGAGTCGAGGTCGCTGCCTTGCCACCTTAGAGGTGAGGTGCCTTGCCACCTTCGAGGTGTAGCATATTTTCTAAGCCTTGGTCCGACTAAAATAATTTTATCTAATTTCATTAAGCTAATCATGTCAGCCAGTTTCTCGTGTTCTTCTTTTTCTTCATCTCCTAGTTCTATCATATCACCCAAAACCAGCCATTTTTTACTTGCAGGATATAGACCAAACATCCCAAGTATAGACCTTACCCCATCTGGCGTTGCGTTATAGGAACTATCTATTATAGTAGTATTTTTTATACCTTTAAAGAGGCTATACCTGCCGGGCGGAAGGGTAAATTTTGAAAATGAAAGAGTTGGTTTTATTTTAAGATACTCAAGAAGCAGAATTGTCATCTGGATTGAAAGAGATGTTTCTTTTGGAAGCATTGCGTTAATTGAGTAAGTTTTTCCGTTAATTTTAAATTCGGTGTGGTCTTTAAAAAGTTTGTAATAGTCCGTATTCTTTTGAGAAACTGATTTTATTCTGGCTTTTGATCTTATCATCTGTTTGTTTATCAAATCAGAATCCCCGTTTAGAATTGCTAATCTCGAAGTTGTCTCTAAGAAATAGCCAAATTCGTAGGCAATCGTCTCCTCAACCTTGCTTGTCATTTTGTTTTCTTTTACGAGAGAATCAAAATTCATGGTGTGAGCTCTACTTACATTTGTCCATAACGTTACTTCTGGCTTTAATAATCCTGCCAGAAACTTTCCCTCTTTTGGCCGGTCGCAGTCTGCCTCAACCACGTAAATTTTTTGTTTTGGAAATTTTTTAAAAACGTTTAGCGGCGCCTTAATAAAAAGATAAAGCCATTCGTCTGGAGTTAGCTTTTTGCGCTTGAGACCAAGAATGTCAAATGGAATTCCAAAACTGCTATTCGCAAAATAAGAGTATTTTGCTTTGTTCTTAAGTTGCGATGCAATAAAGTGAAGAAGGGTTGTTTTTCCGCTAGTTCCTGTTATTACTATTACCTTGGGTTTCCAAATAGAAAGCCTAATTCCTGCCAAAAATCTAAAGTAGGATGCTACTGGAAAATAAAAAAAATTCTTGACTGCTCTATACATTGTACGTATTTTAGCAGGAATAAGCTAGAACTTCTAGATTAAGGGCAGGTGATGCCTGTTGGGATGGTGGGGGATTCTTTGTATTTATTGTTTGTGGAATCCCAGCACCATTGGGTGCCATCTGGGCCGTTATAAAGTTTGGCCCAGACAATTGCCTCGCAACCTGACAAATCACAGGGGGTGGATATCTGGTAATTATAATCTGTATCATCTGGTGTTTTGGGGAGTTCGTCTAATTCTCCGCTTTCTACCAGATTTTGCAAAGGCGGGCTGCCTACCCCTGGATAAAGACCATGGGTTATTGTTTGATACGCTTTAAGCGCCCTAACAATTTGAGCCATGTCGAATTTAATCGTAGCGTCTTTTCCTTGATTTATATTTCTGACCGGATTTATAGCAACAACAATTCCAGTAATTAGTATCCCCAGAATCGCCATTACCACTATCAGCTCAACCAAAGTAAATCCTCTCATATAGTTAGTACAACACAGTTTTTGCATCTTGTCAATTATTACTGTTTTTGAAATTACCCCACTTTGTCATTCTGGCTTGTCCCAAAGAATTATTCTTTACTTGAGGCCACTTTTCAGGAAATCATGCGCTGAAAAGACCTTAAAGCTTTTTGGGTGAAAATCAACAAGAAAATGTCTATTTTCAGAAATCAAGAAATCAACATTTAAAAACTCACAATAAGCGGCAATTAAACTATCTGCGCTTTTTAACCTTTGAGCTCTATATTTCTCTAAATATTCTTCTGGTGGCAGTTTAAAAACTATTTCAGCGTGATCGCCTATGAGTTGATAAAATTTTTTCTGAAGATCAATTGGGAGATTCCTGTCAACTTCCTCAATAATTATAAAGGGAATCTTTAGTTTAAAAAATTTAATCTTTGTTAAGAGGGAAGCTGAATGCGAATTTTTGTCCCTAAATCCAAAAATATACTCATTACTGTCCAATATTAGGGTAATATTTTGCATATTTCTCGCGCCAAATTTTCTTCCTCGTCTTGTGAAGTTTTTTCATTATCTGTTCCTCTGTCATGCCCTCAAAAAGTCTTGCCTTCTTGAATCCTCCTTGTAAGGCATTAAGTGCTGCAAGATATGATTTGTCTTTTCCTTTAGCTTCATTGCTTTCTTTCAAAAGACCCTCTAATGCCTCTTTTGGCAACAAAACTGGAATCCAATCGGAAAAAGAGTATTCAACTTTACTTCGCGCAAGATTTTTAGTCATATATTTTTATCCTCTGGCTTTATTTTAGCCTAAAAGATAGTTGAGAGTCAAGGACAGGTCGTCCCACCTCGAATCGAAGGAGTCCTTTGGCCACCTTCGAGGTGTCAAACCGTGGGTACACAACAATAAAGCAATTTAGCAATTTAACAATATGTTTATTTTTCATGGGCTTCCCTTATCCTAGTAGACCACAGTTTGCGGCGATTGTCAACAAATGCTTTAGCTGTTTACGTTTAAAAGATTTGGAGGTTGGAAATGAACTTAACCAGTTACCTTTAGCCGCTTAACTAAAACGCTAATTTTACTTTAAGTCTATATCGTATATGTTAACAGTTGCAGATACCTTTTTACCTGTTGTCGCAGCTGCAGTTGTTAAACACCCAATCCCTGTTTTTTGTTGACTAGAGCTATATACAATTACTGGATATGGCCAAGTGCTACCACATCCCGCCCTTGTTTTTTCCGCTTCTGAATCCAGATTTGCCCATATTACTACAGTGTCATTAGTGGAAACGATAGTATATGTAGTTAAACAGACGTTTCCTTGCGCATTTGTAGCACAAGGAGATGGTTCTTTTGGTGTAGGAATAGTTATTACATTTTTAATCTCCTGTGCAGTAACCAATGTACTCTGCCATGAACCAGTAGCCAACGGAGTATAATTTTGTAGAAGCTGAGATGTATGATAAGCTGTTATAGCTGTTGCCAGTTGGCTTATTGATGATGTTCTGTGGGCGTCGTTGGCGCGCCGGGTTTGTTCGACGGGATTAAGAACTACCAGAATTCCTGTTACCAAAATTCCCAAAACAGCAATAACTATTAGAAGTTCGATTAGAGTAAAGGCGAGACGATTGTTAGATTGCTTCATTGTTACATTGTTAACCACCCCTTTACCCGTCCCGCCTCGAAGGAGTCCTTCGGCCACCTTCGAGGTGAAAGCTGAAAACAATTTAACAATTCGTTTTTTCATGATAAAATCAACTCTGTAACTATAGTATCCACAATGCAAATACTTTGTCAATAGATCAAAATGGATCAAAAATAAAAATTTATTGAATAGACGACGTAAGTTTATAAATTGGTGTAATAATAGAGAATACCAAAAACCCAACTCCCACTCCCAAAACTACCATAATAATAGGTTCCATGGCGGCTATTAGTGTTTTAAGAGCCTGGTTAACTTCAGCTTCAAAATACTCCGATGCCTTAAGCAATGTTTCGTTTGTTTTGCCAGTTTGTTCTCCAACTTTAACCAGCTGAACAAGAATTGGCGGAAAAAGAGCATAGGAAGACAGAGCGTCTCCCACTGTAATTCCTTTTTCTACCCTTTTTGACACTTCCATCATTGCGTTTTTGTAATGGACATTTCCTGCTACATTGGCTGCTTGAGACAAAGCTTCGACAACAAGTGTTCCGCTCCCAATCAAAATTCCCAAAGTTCGGGAAACCTCAACAAGTGTCGCTTTTTTAGAAAGATTGCCAATAAGAGGGATTTTTAATAAAAAATTATCTATTAGAATTCTTCCTTCTTCTGTTTTGTGAAATCGCTTAAACAAAAAAACGAGCAAAAATAGTACACCCATAATTATTGGCCAAAACGAAACGATAAAATCGGAAGTAAATACAACAACTTTTGTAGGTAGAGGAAGATCTACGCCCAGTTCTTCGTATAGCGAGGATAGCTTTGGAATAACAAAAACCATCATGATAATAATAACGATTATCATTAGAGTCAGAACAATAATCGGATACGTAAACGCGGCTTTAATCGAATCTTTTAGTTTTTTCTGTTTTTCCAGGTTGTCTGCCAAACGCGAAAGCGATTGGTCTAAAAGCCCAGATGATTCCGAAGCCCTAGCTAGTGAAATATAGATTGGAGAAAATACATTAGGGTATCTTCCTATGGCTTTGGAGAAAGAAGCGCCTTCTTGTATATCGTTTATAATGTTTTCCACAAGATCGCTTAAGGCTTTTTTATTGGACTGGACTTTTATAATATCTAGCGCTTTTATAATAGTAAGTCCGGAAATTAGCATCAAAGCAAGCTGTCTTGTAAAAATAATTACGTCTTTTTGTGTAACCTTATTTGCCAAAAAAGGAACAAAATCAAGAAGTTTGCTTTTTTCTATCTCTTTTATTGTTATGGGAAAGTAGTCGTGTTCTCTTAAGTAATTTGCGGCATCTTTAATTTCGTCTGCCTCGATAACTCCTGCGATAGTTTTTCCTTCTCGATTTACAGCCTTATAACCCAATTTCATAGTAAATTAAAAATAATTACTACTCAATAATCCTCATAAAATAGTCTTGGTGTATAGCATAGCTTTTGGCGGTTTCCAAGCTTATGCTGCCATCTTTAACCAAAGATGCCAAAGAGGACTCTAGGCTAATCATTCCCACCTCGTGGGACGTTTGTATGGTAGAGTCTATCAGATATGTTTTTCCTTCCCTAATATTGCTAATCACAGCAGATGTTCCAAGTAATACCTCGACTGCAGGGATTCTACCCCCCTCGATTTTAGGTATAAGCCTTTGAGAAACTATGCCTTTAAGAGCAGCCGCAAGCTGGGCTTTTATTTGAGGTTGCTGGTCGGCCGGAAAAGAATCAATTATTCTATCTATGCTTTGTGAGGCAGAATTTGTGTGAAGGGTAGAAAAGACTAAATGGCCAGTTTCTGCCACAGTAATGGCTGCTGCAATAGTCTCTGGATCCCTCATTTCTCCAACGAGCACCACATTCGGATCCTCCCTAAGAGCCGAGCGAAGAGCGGCATTCCAAGAATGAGTATCTATACCCATGGATCGCTGGCTTATAATACTTTTTCCTGGGGGATAAATATACTCTATGGGATCTTCTATTGTCAAAATATGCTCGGCTCTATTGATATTTATATTGTTTATTATTGCGGCAAGTGTTGTTGATTTGCCATGACTGGTTGGTCCAGTAACTAATACAAAACCGTGTTTTAACTGGCTAAAGCTTTCAACTATTTTTGGCAGATGCAGATCTTCTATAGTGCGGATATTGCTTTCCAAAAAACGAAAGGCAGCAGACATATATCCTTTTTCGTAATAAATATTAACTCTAAATCTGCCTGTGTTTTTATGCATTCCATCGTCAAAAGTAAAAGAAAAATCAATCTCTTTGTTAGCAAAAAGCATTTCTTTTTGTTCGTGGTTAAGAAGCGACAAAATCATCGTTTCCAAATCTTGCTTAGTCATTGCTTTACTGCTTGAAATATATCTTAACGATCCGTCAATTCTCATGGCTGGCGGGATATCTATCAGAAGGTGTAGATCCGACGCGTTGTTTTTGATTACATGACTAAGCAGTTCTTGAATACTCATATGCCTAGCGTTTAGTTAATTAGCGTATAGTTATCTTAGTTTTTGAACTAAACGCTAAACGCTTACCAACTAAACGCTCAATCCCTACTCCTGCGCTACTCTTATTACCTCCTCTATTGTTGTTATTCCATTTAAAGCTTTAAGATAACCGTCTTGCTTCATAGTAATCATTCCTTCTGCTATTGCTTGCTGTTCCAGAGTCCCGGCCGACGGACGCTCTAATACCAGACTAGCAATTTTAGGAGAAGCTGGCAATACTTCAAAAATTCCTATTCTTCCTAAGTAGCCGTAGCTTCCGCATTCATCGCACCCTTTGCCTTTATACAGTTTTATTTTTGCTTCGTCTTTTGGAAAAAATTTGCCTAAAACATGTCTCATTTCCTCGACAATCTGGTTTAATGGTGGGATTTCTTCTTTGCAGTGGGGACAGATTCTTCTAGCAATTCTTTGACCAACAATTGCGTTTATTGTAGATGACATCAGAAACGGTTCTGCGCCCAAATCGGTGAGCCTCGGAAGAGCTCCAGCTGCGTTTGAGGTATGGAGGGTGGAGAAAACCAAATGCCCGGTTAAGGCAGCCTGCAAAGCAAGATCTGTTGTTTCTCTATCTCTAATTTCCCCAACCAGGATAATGTTTGGATCCTGGCGAAGAAAAGCTCGCAGTCCCGTGGCAAAAGTAAGACCAACAGCTGGATTTATTCCCACCTGATTGATTCCTAGCATCTGATATTCAACCGGATCTTCAAGGGTCATAATGTTTACGCGAGTCGTATTGAGTTTGGACAAAACAGAGTACAAAGTTGTGGTTTTGCCGCTTCCGGTCGGTCCGCAAACAAGGATAATTCCATGCGGCCGAAGCATTGCAACCTCAAGATTTCTTAAAGAGTCTCCAGAAAGTCCCAATTCCTCAAGAGTTGGAATCCCGCCTGATTTTAGAAGCAACCTCATGACTATTTTTTCACCATACACTGTCGGTAAAACAGAGATACGAAGATCAACCTCTTTGTCTAAAATTTTAAAGTTAAAGCGGCCGTCTTGAGGAATTCTATGTTCGTCAATTTTCATTTCGGAAAGAATCTTTATACGCGAAATGATTGCGTCCTGAACATTTTTGGGAAGACTCAATCTGTCGTAAAGAATTCCGTCTATTCTGTATCTTACTCTTATTCTGTCTTCTTGAGGCTCTATATGCACATCGGAAGCCCTCCTTGTCACGGCGTATTCTAAAATGGTGGAAACAATCTTGGCGATTGGTGCTTCTTTTATAATCTCTGGAACCTGATTTATGTTTACGGTTTTATCTTTCTTGCTACTTTCTTCCGATTCTCTTATAGCTTCTCCAACTTGGCTTATTATCTCCTGCTTGTACTCTTGATGTATGGCTTTTATTATGTCCTCGGGTGTTGCTGCGAAAGTTTTTATGTTTAACCCTGTCTTTTGTCTTATAAATTGCACGGCAAGTATATCTACAGGATCGCTCATTGCAACAGAAAGCGTTTTTGTTTTTTCTTCGTAATAAAAGGGAATAAGAGATAAGCGTTCCGCAATAGTTCTTGATACAAGGCTTACTGCTTGGGGAGAAAACGAGATGTGATCAAGAGAAATAAAAGGAATGCCCAAAAGTTTTGCCTTGGCTTCCAATATTTTGCTATCCTCGACCAAATTGAGTGTTTCTAGTGCGTCTTCGTAAGAAATAGCCTCTGTTGCACTTTTAACTTTAATATCGTTATATTGCTCGCCTGTTATCAGATGCTCGGCCAACAATACGTCCAATATGGTCTTGCGATCCTGCGATGTTACATTTTCGTCTGTGGGCATTAGTTTTATAATAGGGGAAAATAGATTATAATTCAAGTATCTATGCAGTCAATATTGGTTGTTTGTCATGATAAAGATAAAAGGAGAGATTATGTGCGCTCGCTTTGTGAAGAAAACAATATAGAGAGGATTGATATAGATTGGCATTCTTTTGACAAGACAATCGGCATAGGAGACATAAGAAGTATTCAGAAAAAAATAATCCTAAAACCTATAAAAAGCAAGACAAAAGCAGTTATTATAGACAGTAGAAATGGTTTTACAATTGAAGCACAAAATGCGATTTTAAAAATACTTGAAGAGCCTCCTTCTAATACTGCTATATGTATAACTTCCTTAAACAAAAATTTAATGCTTCCAACAATCTTGTCGCGATGCAAAATCATAGAGCTTAAAGATAGAGGCAGTAATCTATCCGAAGAAATTTCCCAATATCTTGATATCTTGAAATCTTTGCCTCAAAAATTAGTGGGGGAGAAACTTAAGCTGGCGCAAGATATTACAAAAGATAAAGGCGATGCAAGCTTGTGGCTTGAAAAAACAATCCTTGCCGCAAGAGAAATTCTGATTAAACACATAAAGAACGAAAACGATCCCCTCTTTGAGTCTTACTATCTAAATATCTTGAAATCTTTCCAAAAAGCCTATGCTATTATAAAGACAACTAATGCAAACCCGCGTTTAGTACTTGAGAACCTTTTGTTAGGACTTTAATTGTGTTATTTTAATTCTATGGAGGTATTATTCCCACTTTTTATTCTTGGTCTTTTTGTTGGCAGTTTCCTAAATGTTTTAATTGACAGGTTGCCAAGAGAGGAGCAGGTTTTTAAAGGAAGGTCTTATTGCGAGAGTTGCAAACACACTCTTAAATTGCATGATTTGATTCCCCTATTTTCATTTATTGGTCTTTCCGGCAAATGTCGATATTGTCAGTCCCCCATCTCGTGGTACTACCCGATTGTTGAGTTGACAACAGCTTGTGTATTCGTATTTGCCCATATGTTTTTGGTTAGTGATTTAAGATTTATGATTTACGATTTAAGATTTATTATAATGCTTAGTTACTACCTTTTTATTGTTTCAAGTCTTGTTGTCATTTTTTTTATCGATTTAAAATATGGAATTATCCCTGACACAATAGTATTTTCCTCTGTTGGCGTTTCTCTTTTCTATTTATTCATAAATCATAAATCATTATTCATAAATCATCTTTTTGTTGGTTTTGGTGCATTTCTATTTTTTCTTCTTATCTTTTTAATAACTCGCGGACGGGGGATGGGGTTTGGAGACGTAAAATTTGCGTTTCTTATCGGTTTGCTGTTGGGTTTTCCAAAAACAACTCTTAGCTTGTATGTGGCATTTTTGACAGGTGCTGTTGTTTCGATAATACTAATTTTGGCAGGCAAGAAAAAATTTCGGGGATCTACTGTTCCATTTGGGCCTTTTTTGGTAATTGGGACGATCGTGGCACTATTTTGGGGAAATATTTTGTTAAAGATAGCGTTGCCTTTTTTATGAAGAACAAACTCTTGGGATTTAGTCTTATCCAAACCATTGTTATTATAGTAACGATAGGAGTCATAATAGGTGCAGCTTTCTACCTTATAGACCCGATAACAAGATTCCAAAAAGCAAAAGATAACAAAAGAAAATCGGATTTAATGCTGGTCCAGGAAGCGCTTGATAGGTTTTATGCAGATTTTGGTAAATATCCCCAGAATCCAGGGGATTGCAAAAAAGATGCAAATTTGTGCAAAATTGTCGGTTTAGATCCTAACAATCCTGTTGTTGAATGGGGTCAGCCGTTTAAACCCTACCTTAATGTTCTTCCAGAGGATCCAGGAGGAAAAACCTATATTTATCTATCATTGTCGGATAGACAGGTGTACTATTTATATGCTAATCTAGATAGGGAGAGCGATTCCCAAGCTTGCAATAGAGGAAAGGCGTGCTCGAGTATAATTGCAGAAGGATTAGATCCCACTTTCTGCGATGGTATATGCAATTATGGGGTATCAAGCCCGAATGTAAGACCATGAAAAAAATGTCAAATGTCAAAAAGGGATTTACTTTGGTTGAGATTATAGTGGTTATTGCTATTATTGGTATTTTGGCTTCGTTTTTGGTAGGCGCTTTTACAGGGATAAAGCGGACAACGCGCGATGCACAGAGAAAGACCGATCTTCGTAGCATTCAAAGCGCTCTTGAGATATATAGATCCGATAAGGGAGACTATCCTTCACCTGATCCATCTAATCCTTTTGACCCTTGCGGAGGATCTTGGACAGTTGACGGCACTGTTTATATACAAAAAATTCCTTGCGACCCATTAGGCGGAGCATATACTTATAGTTATCCAGTAGTTGCCGGAGGGTATGAATTAATTGCATGTCTTGAAGATCTAAGCGATAAGCAGAAAGATGCCACAAACAACATAACATATTGCAATGGAACAGCCAAGTGGTCGTATACTCTTAAAAACCCATGAAGGAGAAACGGATTGCTCAATTTTTATAGAAAATAACAATTTAACAATGAAACAATTTAACAATAGTAAATCCCATAAGGGATTTACTCTCCTCGAACTTATTATAGTTATTTCTGTTGTGGCTTTTTTATCAACTGCTGGCATTGCTTCTTATATAAATTATAATTGGAGTGAAACCGTCAACGCCGCGGCTCAAGATTTGGCAAGTACAATTCAACTTGCAAAATCTCGATCTTTATCTCAAATTCAGCCTTCTGGGTGCGCAGCCCCTCCCAGTAAAAGTTTGGACGGTTATAGAATAAATATACCCGATCTTAGTCAGCCAGAATACACAATGAGCGCTATTTGTGAAGAGGTTGCTTATGATACAAAGACTTTTAAGCTTCCTACGGGTGTTGAGTTTGTTAGTCCTCCAGATACTCCCGCTACGACAATTATTCCTGGAGAGATACAGGGAACTGGAATTTTTTTTCCAGTAATTACTCTGGCAGTACAAGGCAGTGGAAACATAGGTATTAAAGGTCGGAACAAAAGCGCAATAGTTAGCGTTGATAGCGTTGGAACTATTAGAAGAACGCCTATTACCCCAACTCCTACTCTTACTCCTACTCCAACCGTGACTCCTACTCCCACCCCTACTTCCACTCCTACTCCCAC
>Ga0213870_1001003_pt1 | contig 13022 bp, 15 predicted proteins | sample WICALVC2017_Meta_FD_160119 | JGI IMG/M metagenome (GOLD analysis project Ga0213870, IMG submission 160119) | Freshwater microbial communities from subterranean cave lake in Wind Cave National Park, South Dakota, United States - WICALVC2017 | ecosystem: Environmental > Aquatic > Deep subsurface >... | reverse complement strand
GAGAAAAGGTCTAAAAGCGTCTGCGTCGGGTGCTGGTTGGCCCCGTCTCCGGCATTGATGACCGGTTTATCCGTGGCTTCAGCCGCGCGCCGGGCAGAGCCCTCGAGGGGATGACGAATTACGAGCGCATCCACATACTGCCCGATGATCCGCACCGCATCAGCAAGCGATTCGCCTTTGGAGGTGGTGGTGCTACCTTTGTCCGTAACCCCAATCACCGTGCCCCCAAGCCGCTTCATCGCGGTTTGAAATGAAAGGCGCGTTCGAGTTGAGGATTCAAAAAAGAGGGTCGCGAGGGATTTGCCAGCAAGCGCGTTTGGCGCTGGCTGCCGCTTTAACGCGGCTGCGCGCCGGAGCACTTCAAGAATTTCCGACTTCGTAAGGTCGGCAATTGAAATCAAATCGCGCCCAAAAAGTGAAACCATAATTCTTCACTGTCATCCCGAGCAGAGTCGAGGGATCTCGCGCACTCGGCTCCTTCGAAACTCACCCTTCTACATCAAGCTCCTGCCCAAGGTCGATGAATCGCAACGGCCGTAATGGCTCGATTGCCGGGCCGTTGGTCACCGTACCGCTGGGCTCAAAACGCGCGCCATGGCATGGACAATCCCACATTTTAGCAAAGCTATTCCAATCCACTTCGCAGTGCGCATGCGTGCATATCCCGGAGAGCACGTCAAAGGTATCATCTTCTCGGTGATAAACCACAATACCCTTGCCCGTGTCCCCGCGGAAACTCCTGCCTTCACCTTTGGGGATGTGAGATTTTTGGATACGCATATTTTTCTGGCGGGCCGGACGGGATTTGAACCCGCAGCCTTCCCCGTGACAGGGGGACGCTCTAACCGGGTTGAGCTACCGGCCCAAAGTAGAGAAAGATTACCAAAGAGATCTAAAAAAAGCAATATTTTAAATAAAAACACCTGGTCAGTGGCGAAACCTGCCAGGTGTAATAATGATTGGATGCCAGCAGGTGCTGCCACCGCTCAAAGAGAAACTTCCGCAACTTCCGGCGATTCTTATTCTAGTACTCCCCGTCATCTGGCGGGGGCAGAGGTGGAGGGAAATCCTTGTTTCCCTCTGTATCCTCCTTAGGAGGACGGAGCTTGCCGCTGTGATCAAAACCACAGCGTCGGCAAACGCCGTCATCATCCTCCTCGTCGTCGTCTTCCGGAGTCAGCCACTGGGCGTACATGTTCACCCCCTTAATACAGCCAGTTGACCGAGTCCTCAAGTCCCCTCCCCCCCCCTTACCTGCTACTGAAAGTTCGCTGCCGCGTCGACGGCCCCGGCCATGGCATCGAGGATCTTGGAACGGACCTCCTCGACCGAGCCGGAGACGCACCCTGCACTATCGCCGCAGTGCACACGCACCACGGCCTGCACAGGACGCTTTCGTTCCGTACCATTTTCGTCGCGCTCGACGAGCGCGAGCCCGTCTGCGACGAGAACCGCAGCGCACGCTTCCACCCCGAACCTCCGAACGAAAGCAGTTGCTTCGTCCAGATCCCGGCCGAGGTCTATTGCGACCTCTCTCTTGTCCACTGCTCCTCCTTCCTCCCAGCTACCGATGCTGAGAACCCAGTAACATGGTGATCGGTCCTCCGACGTGACGGCGAAGCGCAACCAGTGCATCGTGCGTGTTCGCCGTCTCGATCCGAAGCACCGGCGACCCACCGTGTTGGGAGGTGTGATCGCCGGCAGCAACCATTCGCCGATGGACCTCGAACGCGACCCGTCCGCCAAGCTCGATGACGACTTCGTTGCCATCGAGCTTGACACGCACATCCATAGGATTGCGTACTTGGATGCGCGCGTTCAGCAGCGTCCGAATGACATCGTCCCGAACGAGTTCCTCGACCTCGGGATCGAGCACACGCACCTCCTTGAAATGGAAAAGAGCGACCCATCGAACGCGGGACGCTCCACGTATCTAGAGCGATTGGACGGAGTCTATAGGAAAGAACAAAAGCTGTCAACCCTACGTATTCTATGTACTAAGCTTGACTTTTAATAATATGAGCTTCCACTCGATTTGCATGCGCCCGCTTGGAAACGTCGCCGACAACGAGAACAACCGCGTCGCCCCTCTTGAGGTATTTTTCGGCGACCAGGTGTTTGAGCAAACGCTCGGCCAGTTGGTCTTCGCTCTGACACGTGGGTAGCAACAATGGTCGGACTCCCCATACGAGTGCCATCTGGCGCATGACGTGTTCATTGTCCGTGCCCACATAGATCGGCAGCTCGGGCCGGTAGCGAGAAAGGATGCGCGCGGTCAATCCCGAGCGTGAGGCAGCAACAATCGCTTTGGCATGGCTGGATTCGGCAAGGATTCTGGCGACGCGGCCGAGAGCTAAAGTAGGAGCAGATGGATCATTGGCTGAGCTTGTCGAAGCCCTTCGACTTCCCCCGCCTCGGCGGGGTTCGCTCAGGGAATATTTCGGAAGAATCAAATTGTCGTACACGGATTTTTCCGTCCGCGCGATAATCGCCGCCATGGTGGCCACGCTTTCTAACGGATACTGCCCAGCGGCCGATTCTGCCGAGAGCATGGTTGCATCAGTGTGATCCATGACTGCATGGCTCACATCCGAGGCCTCGGCGCGCGTGGGCCGTGGACTGCTTTTCATGGATTCCAACATTTGAGTTGCAACAATCACCGGCTTTGCCGCAGCAAGACATTGGTCAATGATTTGCCGTTGCAGCACTGGAATATCCTCGGTGGGCATTTCAAGGCCAAGGTCGCCGCGCGCCACCATCACGGCATCTGTGGCGGCTAAAATTTCTTTGAAATTTTTGATTGCCTCATGCTTTTCAATTTTGACTACGATTTGCATCCACGGCGGCAAAAGTTTACGCAGCGCCTTCACATCTGCGGCATTCTTTACAAACGAGAGCGCGATAAAATCCACCCCTTGCTTTACCAGAAATTTCACGTCGCTTTTGTCTTTGGCTGTGAGCGAACCGATCGAAAGTGTTCGGCCGGGCACGTTGATGCCTTTGTGGCTGGTGAGCAGACCGCCTAACAACACGGTACAGTAGATCTCGCGGCCGCTGATTTTTTCAACCACCAACTCAAAATTGCCGTCGTTTAACAGCACGTGGTCGCCCCTGCGAAGATCGATGTGAAGTTTTGGATACGTCACTGGTATTCGCAGATTATTGGATTGCGGATTGCGGATTGCGGATTTTGCAGTGGTGAGCGTCACTGTTTTTCCGCGTTCCAATTGAACGCCCTCTTTCGGAAGCTCCCCTACCCGGATGCGCGGACCTTGGAGATCTCCAAGAATCGCGATGGTAATCCCAACTTTCTTTGCTGCTGCCCGGATATTCTTTATAAGCAGCGCGTGGTTCTCATACGTCCCGTGCGAAAAATTAAGCCGACACACATTCATGCCCGCCCGCATCATTTCTTCAAGCATCTGTTGCTTCTCTGAAGCAGGCCCGATTGTACAAACAATTTTGGTGCGTTTCATAGTCGTTGGTGGATAAAATTCTTGATCTTCTCCGCAGCAGCAAATGCTTCTGTTGCTTGGGGCCAAGAGAAAGGGGGATAATCGCCGGGATAGCGAGCAGTGACATAGAAACCATTGAGAAATTTTGCCTCCTTCTTGAACAACGCAAACTCCGGATCGAACTTCGCACAAAGTCGAAGGAGACTCCCGAGTTGGTGTATCTTTAGAAAACGACCGCCACGTTGAACAATAAAACCTTTCAAATATTTCTCCGCCGCTTGCTGCAAGAGAAAACAGACGATCGCCGGTGCGCCGAGACGCTTCTTGAGGAGCGCGGCCGCCGATCGCTCATCGTCCCACGCCCGGGCAAACCACTCGCGAGCAAAGAGCGAGATTCGACGTTTATCCTTTCCGCTCATAGAGAACTTTTCCCTTCTTTACGATATCCTGGAAAAAAAAATCGCCGAGTCGAACGCGCCGTGCGAGCGACTGCGGAGAGTACACCAACACATCCGCTGCAATCTCTCCATCAATCACATCATGCACTGCGTTGTGGTCGCGGAAAAAATCCCGCTTTCCGCGTTTAATCACGAGCAAATCAAAATCGCTGTCGCGCGTGGGTTTTCCCCAGGCGTACGATCCAAAAAGGATAATCTTCTCCGGCTGGTATTCCTGCGCGATGCGCTTCGCAACCCGCCGCACTTGTTTGAGCCCTTTGGAGCGATTCATACAAAAGCAGTATAGCAGGGTCAAGGAGATATAAAAAGAGCCCCCTGGACGCGCGCCCTCCATGCGGCACCCAGGGGATTGGTCACCTCTCACCCTTGATAGGTGCGGTGATGGGGCAGTCCTTCGAGGAAATCATCCGCGCGCCGCTTGATATCCGGCGGCGTTTCCTCTGGCACGTCCTTGCGGCCCATGATCGCCTCGCTCAAGCGGGCGAAGTCCTCCGGCGAAAGCCCCTGCACGTGCGGAAGCCGATTAGCTCTGGCATCGGTCTTCGAGATAAAGGTGATGACATCCGTACCATCCACCACGCCGACCCAGTGCGGCACTTCGACCCCCTGCACGCGGCGACGAATGGCCACTCTCGACTTTGCCATGACAGCCTCCAGGTTGTTCAGGAACCAGACCTTTCTGGTACAGAAAAGCCCCTTCTCTTTCGAGAAGGGGCTACATTGAATCAAAGTTATACGTTCAATATCAATACAACCCTTTCTCGAAAGCAATCGAGCGGGTTCGTCGGGAAGACACGTTGGCGAGGACCTTTGAAATCATATGTTGTACATCTAATGGGTTTCTACCACATGGTCGAATTCGTGTCAAATCCGAGAATGATGTACCAATTTTGTGCGTTTCATAGCAAGCCACTACTGCAGGACCTTTGCACTCTGCACCACTCGCGAGAAGTCCTGCGCCGTCGTTGGCTCATCATAGCGGCACATCTGGTATAAACGACCAGTGCGGATGAGGCCATAGCACTCAACCGGGGCATCCCCTTTGCCACCTGGGAGGTAGCGATGCCAGGCAACCCCGCTGATAGTCACCGCTGCCAAATCTTGCCCGCCGTACTCTTGTATTTCCTTTAGGTACTCGGCAATCGACGCATGCGACGTCGGGAGCACCGAAAGCTCGATTCCACCGCCGCCGCCCGAAGACTTCGGGTGCAAGGAAACTGAAGGCGCCTCTGGGGGTGAGTAGGCACCTTCCTTAATTTCGTACTCGCTCGGGACGTCAACGGTAAAGTAAGCGAAGACCCCAACAAGCAGCGTGCGCTGCCGTGCTGCCTCTGCTGCCATTTCTGCGTTCAGCCGCGCTTGGCTCTGGCGGTACTCTTCTGCTTCCAACGCCAATTCGTTGAAGGCCCTGCCGATCTTGCTCTTCGCCTCGGTAAAGAGCTCTTGGACCTGCGAGAGCACGGTCTCGATCCCCTCTGGATTTCCCTGGGCGAGCTTCGAAAGCTGCTCACTCCAAACATACGTCTCGTAATACGTCCGCTCTACCGTCGCCTGGTAGCCCCACTTGTGTTGGTACTCTTTCTCTTCGCGCGCAGCATCCACAAGATTCATATCATAGCGCTTGCCCTGCTGGCGCACCTCTTTCCTCCAGGCACGGACGTCGAGAAGGAGCGCTTGAAGCTGTTCACGCCCTCCCTGCCCAACGCGTTTCTTTTGGGGGTTCGGCCTTTTAACCTCTACCGAAACGGCCTCTGATTCCTCCTCCCCTGCCATCGAAGCTTGCGCAGCGAGTTTTCGCATGCGTGCAATCCCTGCGGCATCAAACTTCTTTCCATTCACCTTCTTGCCAAAAAAATCTTCGTAAAACAGCGAGACCGCCCGCTTCGTCGTGCCGGTGTAGGAACCAGTGACCTTAAAATTGTATCCCCCGAGAGCTCTGAGACACCGCTGAAGTTCACGCACGGCCTCATTTTTCATTCCAAACGACACGGCCTGGAGGGCGTTGGCGTTGCAGCCCGAATTCGATTCTCCGCCGAAGGCGATTGGATGGGTGGCAAAAAACGCCACCACGAAAAAGAGTGCAAAAAGACCAGGCAATCCCAGAGTGTTTTTCATAACGGTAATAGTATAGCACACAATCAATCCAAAACAAAACCCTACTCCGATCGCGATCGGAGCAGGGTTTTCACTTACTGTTTATTGTGTACTATTTACTGATTATCCCGCCACAGCGGGACCCCGCCAAAGGCAGTGGCTGATTACCAATAAACCTCCGCGCAGCAAGCTGACGCGGAATGATCAAGTTCAAACTCTTCTCTAATTCGAGCGAATGGTTAAATGAGTGACGACTGCACAAAATCAAAAGTCCCCCGACCGCGGTCGGGGGACTTCACTTGTACGAGCAGTTACCACCTACCTGTACTGATTACTATTTACTGTTCCCCCATTAATAATCCATCCCCATGCCACCGCCCATGCCGCCCATTCCCGGAGCGCCTGTGTGTTCCTTCTTCTCTGGGATGTCAGTGACCACGGCTTCGGTGGTGAGCAACATTGAAGCAATAGAAGCTGCGTTTTGAAGCGCGCTACGTGTTACCTTGGTCGGGTCAATGATGCCAGCAACCACGAGATCCTCGTAACGATCTTCCAGAGCATTGTAGCCAAGATTCCCGTTTTGCTTTTTTACTTCCTCTGCCACAACTGCTCCATCTTTTCCAGCATTGATTGCGATCTGGCGCAATGGCTCTTCCAGCGCTCGACGGACGATCTCCACACCAATCTTTTCCTCTCCGTTGACCATCACATTTGCGAGGGCCCTCTGGGCGCGAAGCAGTGCAACACCTCCTCCGGGCACAATCCCTTCTTCTGCAGCAGCTTTGGTTGCCAGCACCGCATCTTCCACGCGATGCTTCTTCTCTTTCATCTCGGTTTCCGTTGCAGCGCCAACTTTGATGACTGCCACGCCGCCGGAGAGTTTTGCCAGGCGCTCTTGGAGCTTTTCTTTATCAAAGTCAGAATCGGTGTTTTCAATTTCTTTGCGAATCTGAGCAATGCGTGCCTTGATCTTTTCCGGATTGCCCTTGCCCTCGATAATGGTCGTGTTCTCCTTGGTCGCCTTCACCTTGCGAGCTTGGCCAAGATAGCCGACCTCCACACTGTCGAGTTTAAGCCCCACGTCTTCGCTAATCACGCGGCCGCCGGTTAACGTCGCGATATCTTCAAGCATTTCCTTTCTTCGATCGCCGAACCCTGGAGCTTTGACCGCAAGCGAGTTAAACGTGCCTCTGAGTTTATTCACCACCAAGGTTGCTAATGCCTCGCCTTCCACTTCCTCGGCAATGACGACAATTTCTTTTCTCCCCATCTGGGCGAGCTTTTCCAAGGTCGGCACAATATCTTGGATTGAAGAGATTTTCTTGTCCGTAATTAAGATATACGGCTCATCATAACTTGCTTCCATGCGCTCAGCATTGGTCACCATGTAGGGCGACACATATCCACGGTCAAACTGCATACCCTCCACTACTTCCTTCTCAACTCCGAGCGACTGCCCTTCTTCTACCGTGATAACGCCGTCCTTGCCCACTGAATCCATGGCATCGGCAATGATGCGACCGATTTCTGGATCTGAGGCCGAGATCGAGGCAACCTGAGCAATCTCCCCGCTCTGCTTCACTTGCTTGCTAATATTGTTCTTGAGTTCATCAACGACGGCTTTCACGGCTTTCTCAATACCACGGCGCACAATCATGGGGTTTGCTCCGGCTGCCACATTCCGCAGTCCCTCGTGAATCATGGATTGCGCCAACACGACCGCAGTGGTCGTCCCATCTCCAGCTATGTCATTGGTCTTGGTCGCCACTTCCTGAAGCAGATTGGCGCCCACATTCTCAAACTTGTCCTCGAGATCAATGTCTTTGGCAACCGTTACGCCATCGTTGGTAATAGTCGGACTTCCAAAGCCCTTGTCCAAGGCAACATTTCGTCCGCGAGGACCCAACGTCACCTTTACTGCGGCAGCGAGCTTGTCCACCCCGCGCTTTAACGCCGCTCGCGCTCGTTCATCGAATAGAAGTTGTTTAGCCATAATTATGAGCTTCTTAGCTTGTAGCTTTTTAGCTTCTTAAGTTCCTCTGACTGTCATCCCGAGCCGAGTCGAGGGATCTCGCTCGTCCAATTACCAATTACTCAACAACCGCAATCACATCGCTCTCGCTAATCACAAGGTATTCTTTGTCATCAATCTTGATCTCATCTGGCGAGTACTTCTTAAACACCACGGTGTCTCCGGGCTTTACACTCATGACAGCTCGACGACCGTCATCAAGCAACTTTCCCGGCCCGATTGCCAACACTTTGCCCTTTTCCGGCTTCTCTTTATCTGCCGTGTCCGGCAATACAATGCCCCCTTTGGTCATTGCTTCCTTGCCCACCGGCTCGACTATCACATGATCATTGAGCGGTCGTAAATTCATAGCGTGTTGAAGTAAATCAAGTAAATTAAGTTTCGTTATTGCCTGAGCTTGCCACCGCCTTTGGCGGGGCCCCGCTGGAAGCGGTGGTCGAAGGCCTCCCTGTCATCCCAAGCCCTCCCCTTATGTCATCCCGAGTCGGACCGAGGGATCTCGCTCGTTCGGCCAAAAATCACCCAATTACTGTTTACTGTTAACCCTTTACTGTTTACTTAGCACTCGTAGTGCCCGACTGCTAAATCCACAGTGTGCCCATTGTAGAGCAAAGTTTTTATATCTGTCAAGAGGCCCTTCCCATAAATGAAAAGACCCCCGATTTTGTCCGAAAACCGAGGGGATGAGGATGCTCGAGTTGCCGAAGCGCTCACCCGAGCTAGCGACGCCGCCGCAACGTCCGAGGCTTGCGCTTGGAAACACGACCAGCCAGTGATTCGATTGCAGGCGATCGGTCACCGCGACGTGCGCTCGTCGCTGATGTTGTCGATGTGCCTGATACCGCGTGCCCTCGCCTCGGCGATGACCGATCGTCTCATGATTTGCATGTCGTCACCTTTCATTGAGAAGATGACGGTGATCATATCATCCTTGGGCACCTCATTCCACGACGCGTAATACTTTCCCTTCGCATCGCGCCAGACAAAGAGGATCAGTTGAGCCACGATTCTGCCTCCTTGGTTTACTCGCTACCGCTCCGTGCTCTAGCGGAGAGAGTGGATAGTTTGGCATACAATCTGCAAAGACTATACCACTCACCGAGACCGCAAGCAACGATCGTCTATGCCTCAAAGCACAAAGACGCGCACGCCGGCGGGAACGGACAATGAACGCGCACTGAAGTGCTCTGCCGCGAATACGGCTTGGCGAATATTTTTAGAGTACGCGTGAAGGGCAATGTAGACGCGGCGAACGCCGGTTTGAAGTCGCAGTTGCGCGAGATCAGTGGCAGTAAACTCTCCGCGCAGCGCCTTTTGGGCGTAGGGAAAGAGCGGAGAGTTTGGGGCGAGGGGGTAGGGAGCAGAAGCGAAGCTTCTGCCAGGAGCCGAAGCTAAGCTTCTCTCGACTGCAGCTCCCGCAAGAAGCTTAGCTTCGGGAGTAAAAAAACCGAGCTCGCGCAGGGCAACTGCGGCAAGCAAACGATCCGAGAGGACGATGTATGGCTCCCCTCTTGCGTCCTGTTCAATAACTCGCACGGCCGCGAGGTCTGCGGCAGAAACGTTGTAGCCAGTGCGCGAGATGGCGGCGTTCACTTGGGGATAGGTGGAGTACCATAAAGTGGTGAGGAGGATTGCGGTGAGAAGGTAAACAGTAATTGGGAATTGGTAATTATGTGATGGTGATCTCGCGAGATCCCTCGGCTTGGCTCGGGATGACAATAGGACGTTGTCATGGTGAGCTTGTCGAACCATGGCTCGGAATGACGAAATGAGTGATTCGAAGTGATTCGACGAGATTCGTGCAGATATCGCAACCAGAAAGCTTGGCAGAAAAAAAATCGGAATGACAAGCAGGAGTCTGCGGGCGAACTCGGCTTGGTCAGATTCGAGAATCCCGGGAATGTCCGAGGCAGTGTAAACGAACGGGACGGCGAGCAACAGTCCGGCAGCAAGAGAGAGGATGGTGAGGCGGTACCAGTGAGCGTTGAATGAAGCAGACGCTAAGCTTTGTGCGGAGCCGAAGCTAAGCTTCTCTCGACCAGAGAGGGACAAGAAGCTTAGCTTCGGGATCTTAAAAAGCTGCCAAGCGCCCACAGCGACGATAAGGACTGGCATCAGCCAGGATATTGCATAAAGCACGACGAGATGCCAAGGAGATTCGCCCCATGAAACCCGGAAAAACAGCGTTGAGGCGAGTGGGGGGATTGCGGACCAGAACGACGTTGATGGGAAAAAAGCTTCGTGATGTGATAATCGGTACACGCCGAACATGGTGATAATCGAAGTGGCGATGAGGGTCGTGGTAATTGAGTAAATGAGTAATTTGGTAATTAGTGATTGATGATCGATCGTTCGAGATCCCTCGGCTTTGCTCGGGATGACAGAGGAAGGACTCGGGATGACAGAAAAACGGCAACCGACGACCGCGACGATCGTTGCGATAACCAGCGGCACGCCGAGGAGAGGGTGAGTGATCGCGGCTACGAACGCGATGAGGAGAACGATGAGTGAATGAGGGGTGACCGAGATCCCTCGACTTGGCTCGGGATGACGATATGAGAGAAGCGGCAGCAGGAAAATCCACCAGAGTGTAAAAAGCACGGTGAGATTGTACGGAGTGGTAAACGTGAGCGCAGGCAAAGCCAACAGCGGCACGAGCACACTGAGCATCCGCGCTTTTGCTGGCGCAACCGTGTGGGCGCGCGTGAGGCCGTAGTAGGTCAGGATCGGAACCGAGAACGCCGAGAGTGTTGGCAACAGTACTCGATCAATGAGGCGCACCGGAATAGTTGTGAGCCAATGGAGAATGGTCACGACTGCGTACTGGCCAAAGTAGAGTGGAGATTGTATTGAGGCAAGTCCATTTTTTACAATGGATTCTTCGGCTGCTTGATGAATAATTGGGTCGTAGCCGTAGCCGTAGCGAAAGACGATAAGGGCGACGCCGTAAATGAGCGAAGAGTGGATGAGGATCGCGAACCAAAGCAGATCGTCATTGCGAGCTTTGGGAAGCAGTCCCGCGATACGACGAGATCCCTCGACTTGGCTCGGGATGACCGGAGAATTGCTCGCAATGACAAGGGAATGAATGAGCAGCGCGCTGGAAAAAGCGAACTGCAAAAAGAACCCGGGCGATAACCCGAGCCATGGGGTTTGAAGCGCGGTGTCCGTGCGCTGTCCAATGAGCACGAGCAGCAAGGCAAGATCGATAAGCGCCACACAACAACAAAAAACACTCCGACTGAAGTTGGAGTGTTTTTTTATGGTAGTTCTCGACACGGCTCGAACGATATGCTTCGAGTGTAGCGAAGCGAAATCGAGAAGTACCTTTAGTATCCTGCTGGGGGAAATTCTTCGGGAAGCGGTGGGGGTTGTACTGCGGGCGGCGGCGTCATCACTTCTTCCTTCTTTGGTACCGCTTTCACTGCCGCGGGTTTGGATTGCTTTTTCACCTCAATCTTTTTGGGCGCTGGCTTTTTTTTCGATTTTGCTGTTTTTACCACGGGCTTCTTCGCTGGTGCTTTGAGCTTTTTTGGCACCGGACGCACCACCTTTGCCGGCGCTTTCTTTTTCATGACTTTTGTGGCTGCCACCACTCCCCCGCTTGGAAGGAGAACGAAGTTCGCGATCAACGCGAGGGCCGAGACGAATCGAATGTACTTTTGCATAAGGAGATAATAAAAAACTAATCCCTTGAAGCGTCTATAAATTTCAAGCCGAACAAAATCTTTTTGAATCATACGGGAGACAGCGCTTGCTTTAAGTATTGCTGTCGACGATCAATCAGCGTCTGTTCCACCGCGAAAAGCGGCGTGGCATCCAGGTATTCCCGAAAAGCAAACCCCCGATATTGGGCAAAATCCGCCGGATCCCCAGAGAGCAACTTTCCCTTCCGAGTGATCTGATAGCGCAAGAGAATATTATCCGAACCCAGATTGGCAAGATCAATCCGCTCCTCAGGCACTCTGATCGTGTCGCTGATGATCGGAAGAAGGTCGAGATAGTGTTTTCGAAAGTCCGATGGCTCGAAAAAAAGCACTCCGACATCGTAGTCGCTGTTTTTTTTGGCGCGACCAACGGCCTGGGAGCCGAAGAGCACCACAAACCGAATTCCTTCCTTTTTGGCGTATTGCGCGAGAGTCATATCAATGATTGTAGCACATTATCACAGGGGGTCAAAAACGCTGCTGTGGGATTGACGCAGCGGCAAGTCCGGCGACCCCCCAAAAAAGCATCTGGCCGGCATGGAGGGTCCAGAAGGAGTGATCGGCGAGTGAAAGGACAACAAGAGCAGCGAGGGCCCCAGCGGCAAGTAATTGGTAATTAGTAACCGGTAATTTGTGACTGAGTGGGCGAGATCCCTCGGCTTGGCTCGGGATGACAAGTGAGCGGCTCGAGATGACAGTGGGAGAGTTCTGGATAATAGAACGAAATGCCTGGCGCAATAGTAAAAGCAGAAAGGCGAGGTAGAGAAGGCCCCCGATAAAACCGAGCTCGACGAAGACCAACAACGGCGTATTGTGGATGGGAGCAGCCGCTTCGAGAGAGCGGACAGCAACGGACGCGGGTAATTTCTTGTCTAATGGTATCCCTTCGACAAGCTCAGGGACTAATAAACTACTTTGACCGATTCCGGTGCCGAGGATGGGACGCTGTTTGATGGACTCCCAGGCGCGAGTGTAACCGCCAAGGCGTTCAGTGGTGGATTTGGTTTCCAGACGCCCGTGAGCGGTGAGGCGAGTGGTCGTGGGGTCGCGGAAGGTGAGGCCGAGGGTAAGGAAGATGATGACGGCGATGAGGAAGAGTTTGATAAATTGTGCTGGGGCAGAAGCTAAGCTTCTCTCAACCTCGCGAGGGGCAAGAAGCTTAGCTTCTTGCGAGGCGAGATCCCTCGGCTTGGCTCGGAATGACAGTGGTAAAACTCGGGATGACAGAAGAAGAAATCCTATGCTCAAAAAAAACACCAGCCACGCGGCACGGCTA
>Ga0213870_1001002_pt1 | contig 13025 bp, 7 predicted proteins | sample WICALVC2017_Meta_FD_160119 | JGI IMG/M metagenome (GOLD analysis project Ga0213870, IMG submission 160119) | Freshwater microbial communities from subterranean cave lake in Wind Cave National Park, South Dakota, United States - WICALVC2017 | ecosystem: Environmental > Aquatic > Deep subsurface >... | reverse complement strand
GGTACAGAACATTTGCAGTCGGTGCTTATTTTACAAAAGTAAACGACAAACTCGTGCTAAAAATCGCTCTCAACAAAAAAAGACGGGCATGGTTTAGCGGACTCTGGAACTATTCAAAAGTCTTCGACTACCCTTTTATTTTCTCTAATGCGTAATCTGGGATAAACGCAAGCCAAATTATCAAAGACATTCAAACATTTAGGTAGAGCATGATAGCGGCGCCTGTTATTTCTTACCGACCCGGCAAGGCTAAGATGTATAAGCCGGGAGACGGCTCCCCCTTTGTTGAAGCACTTTTTTATATTCCACGGAGATCACTTTTACAAACTGCGGCAGAATCTTGTCAAAATCTTTTAAGATTTGTTTCGCCTTTTGGCTTCCGGTATATCGCGCGTATCGTTCAATCAATGCCCTCAAAAGGGTCTGATCAGGCACCTCGGAAACAGACTCTAACGCCACAAGACTTAAATTACATTGTTTTTCAAAACGATGCTCATCATTTAAAACAAAGGCCACCCCGCCACTCATCCCTGCGGCAAAGTTGCGACCCGTTCTACCCAACACCACCACAACACCGCCGGTCATATATTCACAGCCGTGATCGCCGACCCCTTCAATTACGGCAGTGGCACCGCTGTTTCTCACCGCAAACCGCTCTCCGGCCATCCCATAAACATACACCTCGCCAGACGTAGCGCCATACAAAGACGTGTTCCCGATAATAATCGTTTCTTCTGGGGTAAAGCCTATTCCTTTCGGAGGCATAACGATTAACTTGCCGCCGCAAAGTCCCTTCCCGAGATAATCGTTCACCTCTCCGATTAGAGTGAGCGTCACCCCTTTCACACAAAATGCCCCAAAACTTTGACCCGCAGAACCTGTAAATTGAAATTGTATCGTGTCTGCCTCTAATCCATTCTGGCCATATCGGCGCGCAATTTCACCCGACAGCATTGCGCCTACCGTGCGATGAACGTTCCGAATCGGGAGATTAGCCGTCACATTCTCTTTGCGGATAAGCGCAGGCTGGGCCAACTGAATCAATTGATGGTCAAGCGCGTTTTCTAATCCATGGTCCTGCTTTTCCGTGCAACGCGGCGCAAAAGAAGAGGGAACGTCCGGCCGATGCAGTATCGCAGAAAGATCAAGCCCACTGGCCTTCCAATGGGCGATTGGGGTCTCGGCTTCTAATAAATCCACACGCCCAATCATCTCATCCATTTTTCTAAAACCTAGCTCCGACATGATTTCTCGCACCTCTTCTGCCACATAAAAAAAATAATTGATGAGATGTTCTTCCTGCCCTGTAAATTTTTGTCGTAAGATCGGGTCTTGTGTGGCAATCCCGACGGGACAAGTATTCAAATGACACTTACGCATCATGATACAGCCAAGGACAATCAGTGGCGCAGTGGAAAATCCAAACTCCTCAGCGCCCAGCAATGCGGCAATCGCAACGTCTCGACCTGTTTTTAACTGCCCATCTACTTGCAGACGGGTGCGTCCCCGCAGATTATTGAGCACGAGCGTTTGTTGCGTCTCGGCCAAGCCCAATTCCCACGGGGTTCCCGCATGTTTGATTGAGCCTTGCGGCGATGCCCCCGTACCGCCCGAATCGCCGGCAATCAAAATCAGATCGGCATGGGCCTTGGCAACCCCCGCCGCGATGGTGCCCACCCCAACTTCAGAGACCAACTTCACCGTGACCAGCGCATTGGGATTGACATTCTTGAGATCGTAAATAAGTTGCGCTAAATCTTCAATCGAATAAATATCATGATGCGGCGGTGGCGAGATCAGCGTGACCCCCGGCGTTGCATAACGTGTTTTTGCAATCATCTCGTCAACCTTGGCGCCGGGCAACTGCCCCCCCTCACCGGGCTTGGCCCCTTGCGCCACTTTAATTTGAATCTCTTTGGCATGCACCAAATAGTCTGTGGTCACCCCAAACCGCGCAGAGGCCACCTGCTTAATCGCGCTGTTTTTGTGGGTGCCGTATCGCTCTTTGGCCTCGCCGCCCTCGCCGGTATTACTGCGTCCCCCAATCGTATTCATGGCCACTGCCAGCATTTCGTGCGCCTCTTTGCTGATGGAGCCAAACGACATCGCCCCCGTGGCAAACCGTTTTACAATTTCAGATGCAGGCTCCACTTCAGCAATTGGAATGGCGTCTGTTTTTTTAAATTTCAGCAATCCGCGTAGATTAGAACGACGACCACTCTCATCATTCACCTTTTGGGAGAATGCCTTATACGATTCATCATTTTTTGTCTGCGCCGCGTGCTGAAGTGAATAAATGGTTTCGGGATTCCAATTATGGTGTTCGCCCTGAATGCGATAGTTGTATTCTCCGCCATACTCAATCTGACGCGCCGATAGAGGGCCGTGATAGGCCAAGTGGTGGCGCCGCAAAACCTCTTCTGCAATCAGATCAATCCCACCGCCGCCAAGCCGCGAGGCAGTGCCAGCAAAGTAACGATCAATGAAAGCCTGATGAAGCCCCACCGCTTCAAATATCTGGGAACCGCAATAACTTTGAATCGTCGAGATCCCCATTTTTGAAATAATTTTTAATAGTCCTTTGTCAACTGCTTTAATATATTTTGCCTCCGCGGTCGCTTCGTCAATGGTTTCGGGCAGATACCCGTCTCGTCCCATATCCACGAGCGTTTCAAATGCGAGATACGGATTGATCGAGCCGGCCCCAAACCCTATTAAAAGCGCAAAATGGGAGACCTCGCGGGCCTCTCCTGTTTCAATGGATAAACCCACCTCAGACCGCGCCCCTTCTTGAATCAAATAGTGATGCACAGCGGAAACCGCCAACAGCGATGGAATGGGGGCCATCGTTTCATTGACCCCGCGATCGCTCAAGATAATAAAATTGTGCTGACTGGCAATGGCGGACATCGCCTCTTGATAAATTTTTTCAATTGCCGCAACCATTCCCTTCACACCTAAGGAGGCCTCAAAAAGAATCGGAATGGTTTTGGCTTTGAAATGTCCACCACTGTCATCGCGGCTCGCCGCGATCGTCCGAATTTTTTCAAGATCGCTGTTGGTGAGAATCGGCGTACTCACGCGAATCCGTCTTGCATGTTTTGCCGTCTCGCCCAGCAGATTGGGTTTTGGCCCTATCGAAGTTGCAAGCGACATCACCAGTTGTTCTCGAATCGGATCAATCGGTGGATTTGTCACTTGCGCAAAAAGCTGTTTGAAATATTTAAAAAGCAATACGGGGCGATCCGATAAAATGGCCAGCGGGGTATCGGTTCCCATTGATCCGATAGCCTCTTCTCCTGTGACCGCCATGGGCGTCATGAGTGTTTTGATATCTTCAATGGTATACCCAAAGGCTTGCTGTCTCTGCCGCAACGTGGCGTGATTCGGTTGTGTGATGTAGGGCGGATCGGGGAGTTCTTCGATGCGGATGCGATTGTCTGAAACCCATTGCCGATAAGGACGGCGTGACGCCAATTCCGACTTGATCTCTTCGTCATCAATGATTTTGCCCAGACGGGTATCCACTAAAAACATCTTGCCCGGCTGTAATCGCCCTTTCGAAACGATTTCTTCAGGAGGCACAGGGAGAACGCCCGCTTCCGAGGCTAAAACCGCAAGACCGCTTTTCGTAATCATAAACCGGCCCGGCCGTAACCCATTTCGATCCAGTGTAGCACCAATCTGTATCCCGTCGGTAAACGCGACTGCGGCAGGGCCGTCCCACGGCTCCATCATGGCGGCGTGATATTCGTAAAATGCGCGCCGATCCAAGTCCATGTTCTGATCGCCAGCCCATGCCTCCGGAATCAGCATCATCATGGCGTGCGGCAGGGAGCGTCCGCCCATCACGAGAAATTCAACGGCATTGTCAAGACAGGCCGAATCACTTTGTCGTTCAGAAATAATTGGATACAGTTTTTGAATATCATTTCCAAAAAGCGGCGAATGCAGTTGTCCTTGACGCGACCGCATCCAATTTACATTGCCTTGCAGGGTGTTAATCTCCCCGTTGTGACAGATATAACGATAAGGATGCGACAGCGGCCAGGTCGGAAATGTATTGGTGGAAAAACGGGAATGCACCAATGCCAGCGCGCTTTCCATCGTCGCATCGGCAAAATCTTCATAAAAAAGCGGAATCTGAAAAGGCAAAAGAAGCCCTTTATAGACAATCGTTCGCGATGAAAGACTGACGATATAACAGAGTTCCTGATGGGGCAAGGCATTACACGCCGTTTCAATCTGCTTGCGAATCAGATAGAGCCGTCTTTCAAAATCGTTTGGATCATTCTTGTCATGCACGCCGTTTTGGCCAATAAATACCTGACGAATGATGGGTTTTGTTGCTCTGGCCGTCTCGCCAATATGCGTGTCATTGACAGGAACCGTTCGCCATCCAAGCGCTTGCTGGCCTTGTTCTGCTATCATTTTTTCGATCAGACGTTCACACGTTTCCCGTTCTGTTTTATCATTGGGCAAAAAAATCATTCCCACGCCATACGCGCCTAAATCAGGGAGCGCGAAGCGGGTCAAAACATTTTTGAAAAAGGTGTGCGGGATTTGCATCAGGATTCCCGCGCCGTCACCCGTACACGGGTCGCATCCTACGGCGCCGCGATGGCTCAAGTTATTCAGAATCGCAAGCCCTTTTTGCACAATATCGTGTGACCTATTGCCAGCGATATTGACAACAAACCCAACCCCGCAATTATCGTGCTCAAAGACTGGATTATAGAGACCTTGTTTTTGGGGAAGCCCAGATGTAAAACGCGCCTGTCTTTTCATGATGTTAGAAAAATCCATTGTGATGTAGACATTCCTGTATTGTACTTTAATTCAGAGACAGAGACTCTGAAAAATTCAAAAGCCCTCTTCCCATATTTGTTTTTAACACCCTGAGCCTACAATGCATAGAGTGGCGTATGGCCATCCAATGCCGTTTTCCGAATTATGGGTGTGTTAGATGTAAGTTCCTCTTTAAAAAGTAAAAGATTCGGCAATCTTGCACCCAGTAAAAGCGATCCATCCAGTGGATCGGGTAAAACAGTATCTGCTGAAACAATAATTTCTCCAAATTTACGACGACTAACGGGAAATAGTTCCTGAGTACTGACCTCCACCATAAAAAATCTATCGGGCAGATTTTTAATAAATGCCGTACAGATGGAATCTTCCAAATGGTTTCCCTCTTTTGACGTAATCTGTCGGAGATGATTTTCATAGTTAGAACGTGTGATCAGCATTGTTCGCAAAACGAGCATACTGCATTGGCCAAACACTTGAAACCGGTCAAACCAATATCCAACACCACGAGGAAACGTGTTGCATAATTCAGTCACATAATCCAAGCCTACAGCTTCGGCTTCCACAGCATCAATGTTGGAAGAAGCTTGCTGTAAACCAATCAAAAGACGTATTCGCTCCTTAGCGAGATAATGTCGCGGCAAACAAAAATAGGGACCCACATTATCATCATGAACAACGTACGAACTCAGCCATCGTTCACTTGAAAAATAGCCAAAGTCCTTATTGAAATACATTCGTTGGGCGGATGGCACCCATGTGTCTTCGTTGAAAGTATGCCCTATCACTGGAATAATATGACGTGGAGGGTGTGGCGTTCCGCTATCTTGCGATTCAAAACCAAGAAGTGCCGGACATCCCGATTCAATGAATCCATAAAGAGAAGGTTCATATTCTGTTGGAAGTTCAATATTTTTATCGGGCTCATTAACAACAATTTTTTTGAAGGAAATATTTAATCCGCTCAAAATGCGTTCAATTTGCTCTGGACCCAACCCCTTCCCCCCACCGACTTGTTTCTCTTTGTGATCAATACCTGCAAGATTGTTGATCTTGTCGTAGCCGATATCACCGCCTGGCAACATACACGCGAGCACAGTACGAAGCGCTACATGCGCGCATACGGTTGTTTTACCATTCTGTTGCGCGTACAAAATCCCTTGGATAGAAAAAATTCCAAGTGATGTAGTGACGGCATAGGTTTTCATGGAATGGATGAAATTATTGTCTGTGGTGTTGCGAGGAGGAAGGATTACGGCCTCAAAAATGTGTTGAAAAGGTTTTGGGTCTCCCGAGAAGAGATCTTGTTTAAAAATCACGTAGCCAATAAGATCATCTGGCTTTGGATACTCTGAAGTTGAACATTTTAGAAAAGATAGGCGATGAACAATAGATCCTTTAAAATCTGGACATCGCAACGATAGAGACGCATTTTCTTGTGCGAGAAGTTGACACTCATTTTCTTTGATTTCGTCAATAAGAAGAGAAGAATATTGATGCTTCCGAGCGAGAGAAAAAAGGCGTCTTAGGACAGAGTGGGAGTAATAATTTTCATCGACAAAGACAAAATTAGAGAACCGCTCACCGATATCAATCCACTTGCGACATTGCCCGACGACTTGCCGAAAATTCACCGGGACCCTTCTTTCTAGTACGTGCCGACTCGAATATCTTTAGTGCGATCTTCATAGTCTCGCTTCTTTTTCAAAAAAGCGGAAATAGCTTCAGACCCTTTAGACCCTTTCAATTTTGTAAGACGAAATGAAGAGAAGTCCTGCAACGAATTTTTATTCTGGGATTCGGATTTCGTCAGTTCTTGCAGGGCAGAGACGAGTTTTTCAGAGGCGTAATCCATATTGCGTCGTCTAATACTTAAACCATTGACTCCAAAGATAATCTAAAATGCTTTCAATACCATGAAAAGCATAAAGACCTGAACAAATAATATTTTCTTTCTTCCTCATGTAATTTTAGTAATTTTAAAAATATCGTGGATACTATCAAATTTTTACAAAATAAGTCAAATATAATTTACCCCCCCAAGAACAGAGATAGATTAGATTTCGTTATGTATCATTTCATGTTTGTTCTTGGTTAGGGTATAATCACATTTTCAGGAATATTATGTCTACACAACACGAAAAAATTATACCTTCACTCTTCATTCAAAAACTGATTTATGGCGGGAATGGTCTGGCGCGTGACGAAAATGGGAAAACGGTTTTTGTCTCCATGGCACTCCCCGGCGAGGAGGTTTCGGCCAAGATTGTCCGCGAGAAGAAAGATTATGCGGAGGCCATTGCAACAAAGATTCTCCTCCCTGCGCCAGAACGGCGCGCGCCTCTTTGTCCCGTATTCGGCGAATGCGGGGGCTGTCAACTTCAACATCTTTCTGACTCAGGACAAGCCCTCCACAAAATGGAGATCGTGCGTGAATTCATGCAACAGATTAAGCAAAAAGAACCTGTGACGATCAACCCCATTATTGTCTCTTCAACCCCGCTGCATTACCGATTGAGGGTGCAACTGACCATACAAAATGGCCAAATTGGATTTTATCGAACAAAGAGCCACCGCGTCGTTCCCGTGAACAGTTGTCCCATTACAATTGACCCTCTTAATAAAGTCATTGCCTTCATGGCAACAAAAGGAATTGGACTTCTTACAGACGCTTACTACGGAACATTGCCAGAAGATTATACCGTAGAGTTACAAGGCACGATTGCGGGAGAGGTGCTCATCGTTTTAATCGCCCCAACGGGGGCGAAGTTTTCTATTGAGAAAATGACTGCTTTTGCTGACGCCGTTTCTGTGACAGGCATGATTCTATATCACAAGAAAAAACAAATTTGTATTGGCAAAGATTATCTTGTCTACGACGTCATGGGAAGAAAAATGCGTGTTGGTGATCGTGCCTTTGTGCAGGGGCACGGGGAAATGCACGACCTGTTGGTCAAAGGGGTACTGGCGTTTGCGAATTCCAATCAAGAATCGCGATGGCTTGAGCTTCATGCGGGGGCGGGAATGTTCACGCTTTTTCTTTCAGAAATCGCCGCATCTATTGTTGCGGTCGAAGAGAACCCCCAAGCGGTTGCAGATGCGAATTTCAATTTGCAGGAAGCCTCATGCAAAGGGGCAGAGGTTATCTGTTCCACTGTAGACAATGCATTGCCGCGTTTCACACCGCACGCCTTTACGCATCTTTTCATGGACCCGCCTCGCGCGGGAATTACCCCGCAAACGATTAAAGAAATAGCGCGGCTATCGCCTTTAAAAATCCTGTACCTTTCCTGTCATCCCGCCACACTGGTACGCGACATTCGCGGATTGATGGCGGTGGGATATCATGTAACGCGGGTACAGCCGTTTGATCTTTTCCCGCAAACAGGCCACTTGGAAATACTGGTTGCGTTAGAGAATAGTGTAAAATAAGCTAATAATTCCCCCCAGAGAGCAAGCACCAACGCACAATCCTCTTCTGCGCGATATGCGGCTCACGTCGCCGTGAATCAATGGCCTTGCTACCCTGCAAGCATGGTGAGACAATCCAGGACTTCACAAAAAACCGATTCATGCGAGGTATCATTGACGGTCAGATCAAAAGAGAACGGGGTTTTCAACTGAATTTTATTTTTAAATTTCTTCATGAGATTCTTTAGGGTATCCTCTTTTCTAGGAACCGTTTCATCCAACACAAAGAGAATCGTCTTGTCCTCCTGTACGACCTTGACCACATGACCGCGACAAGCCACCGTTTTTAACGAGACGATTTCCAATAGATGCGCCAACGGCTCGGGAATGCCGCCATATCGGTCTCTAAATTCTGTTTGTATGTCGTCAATCTCACTTTGAGACTTTGCATTGGAAAGACGCCGATACAACGTAAGACGTTGTTGTGGATCCGGCAGATATTCTTCCGGAATATAGGCAGAACATTTTAACTCTACCTTCGCCTCAACGATCTTTTGGGTTGCAGAGCCTCGTAACTCAGAAACCTTTTCTTCAATCATTTGGAGATAGAGATCAAACCCAACTGCGGCCACTTGTCCCGATTGTTCTGATCCAAGTAAACTCCCCGCGCCCCGAATCTCTAAATCACGCGCCGCGACTTTAAAGCCTGCGCCAAGCTCTGTGAATTCCTGAATTGCCGCAAGCCGCTTGCGCGCCGTCTCCGTCATCATTGCCTCTTCCTGCACCAATAGGTACGCATACGCCTGCTCCTCTGAACGCCCCACGCGGCCTCTTAGTTGATATAACTCGGCCAGTCCAAACTGATCGGCGTTGTTAATAATAATCGTATTGGCCGATGGAATATCTATCCCCGATTCAATAATCGTTGTGGTCAGCAAAAGTGTATATTCTTTGTTGATAAATTTTATAATCACTCTCTCTAGTTCTTGCTCACGCATTTGGCCATGCGCGATACCGATTTTGGCCTCTGGAATCAAGGCCTTCAGCATCTCTCCAATTTCCGTGATGTTGTACACGCGGTTGTGCACAAAAAAAATCTGCCCCCCGCGTACCAATTCTCGAAAGACAATCTCTCGAATGAGTTTGGGATCAAAGGGCGCCACAACGGTTCGGATCGCCAGCCGATTCATCGGGGGCGTTTCAATCACACTCATATCTCGCATCGAAGCCATCACCATTTGAAGCGTTCTGGGAATCGGGGTTGCCGTAAGGGTGAGGACGTCCACCTCTTTTCGGTACTGCTTTAACCGCTCTTTGTGCCGCACCCCAAAACGATGCTCTTCATCAACAATCACCAATCCGATATCCAAAAAAGAAACATCTTTGCCCAGCAGACGATGCGTGCCAACAACAATATCAATGGCCCCCTTTTTGAGGTCAGACAAAATCGCCTTTTGCTCTTTTGCAGAACGAAACCGCGACAGCACGGCCACCCGAACGGGAAAAGGGGCAAAGCGTTTGATAAAACCCTCTCCGTGTTGCATGGCCAACAGCGTGGTCGGTACAAGGACGGCCACTTGTTTATTGTCCATTGCGGCTAAAAACGCGGCGCGCATTGCCACCTCCGTTTTGCCATACCCCACATCGCCGCAAATCAGGCGATCCATCGGTTTCTCACTTTCCATATCTTTGATAATATCCTCAATCGCAGACAGTTGATCCGGGGTCTCTTCATACGGAAACGCGGCAGAAAATTCGTTCAGATGCTGTGTGGGTCTAAACGAGTGACCTTCGGAAACCGCGCGTTCCGCGTACAAAACAAGAAGCTCCTGCGTCATCTCTACAATCGCCTTTTGTACCTTTTCCTTTGTGCGCGCCCATCGGGAGGCACCGCCTAGTTTATCAAGCGGCGGCTTTGTCCCTTCCGATCCCACATATTTTTGAACCCGATTCAGCGCGTCCAATGGAACATACAATTTATCCCCGCCCGCATACTCCAACATCAAAAAATCGGTCGTAAATTTCTCGCCTGCTTTTGTCCATTCGAAGGGAGAAATCGAAAGCCTCTTGATTCCCAAGAAGATTCCAATGCCATGATCGGCGTGCACAACGGCATCTTTGACCTGCAAGTCAGAAACGGATGCAAACAGTAACGAGCGATTGTCTGCGGAATCTTTGGATGGCCCTTTTTTCTTGCCCGCATGACCCGAAAGGACTTCGTCTGTTAAGAAGATCGTCTTCAGTTGCGGCAGAGAAAACCCTTCTGCGATATCCCCCATGGCCAAGAAAACCGGTGCTGGAAATGAGGGGGCGGAGGCTTTGTCCCAAATTGCAAAAGGGAGATTATAGTCGTCAAAAATCCGCTTGAACCGATCCATCTGTATCTGATTGCGTACGACAACAACCAAGCTGTGGTCTGACCTTAATTGATTGAGTCGTTCAACCCCCTCGGCAAACGACTGTCCAAAACGGCCAATGCCCAATGAGGAAAGCGCGGGGATGTTGAACATGAAACGTTTGGCGTTCCGATCCGACCCCATAGAAAGTGATTCCAGATCAATCACGGTTCTTCCTGCGCCGCAACCCAAGAGGTGCTCGGGCGGCAGGGCCGGCACCCCTATTATTTTCGTCTTCCCTTTTGAGAAAATCGCGCCCTCTTCAATCTCTTGAAAAAACTGTTTTCCTTTGATCCTCACGGCGTCCGGCTCGTCGTAGATTAAAAGCGTATCAGGAGAGAGATAGTCTGACAGCGGCATTTTGCAATAAATAGGATCGGCTAGATTCTCCCTGCCCGGAATGAGTGTGGCAGAAGCAATGCGCGCAATTGATTTTTGCGTCGCAGGATCGAATGTTCGGAGCGATTCAATCGTATCGCCAAAAAACTCAATCCGAACGGGCACGTCTTCTGTCGGGGAGTAAAAATCAATAATGCCGCCGCGTGAGACATATTCTCCCTGCACAGTGACAGTCTCTACACGCTCATAACCGTTTTGAGTAAGACGCGTAATCAGCTCCTCTCGATCAATGGTGCCGCCTTCCTCTAATGTAATCGCCCGAAAAAGCAAAAAGGTCTTGTCCAAAACCTTTTGTAGAAAAGCATCAACCGGTGTGACCAGAGAGATCGCCTTTCCCAACGCCAATTGATGCAAAATCCGCAAGCGTTGCGCAACCCAATCAGGACGCGGTGCCCCCGGCTCATAAGGCAAAATGTCCCACCCTGGGAAGCAGGCGACGGCCTGCGACGGTAATAGCGGTCTCGTTGGACCGCTTTCAGAGAGAGAAGAGATGGTTTGCAGGGGGAAATCTGTGCTACCTTGCTGTGCGAAGAAGTTAATTTCTTGGCACATTTGTTGGGCGTTTGTGGCGGTGGGCGTAACAAGGCAAAAAGGAATTCCCTTTGCTAAAAGACACGAAAGGAAGTATGCCTCAGAGGATCCCCATAGGCCGTTTATCTTGATCTTGCGCTCTCCTTGCGCGATTGCCAAAAAGAGTTCTTCAAAGAGCTGGCAATCAAAATAGGCGGTCATGATTTTTGATCGGAAAAATATTTTTTTATCTTTTGAATGAAATCGGCTGTCGTTTTTCGCGTGCGAAGTTTTATCAGAATAAATTCTAAATCCAAACGACGAACAGCATCTTTAAGATCGCTGTCACGGCTTGCAACAATATCGGGGGCCAATTTTTCAAGCTTGTGAAGGGGGGATTTCGCGGTCAGCAAAACCACGTGATCAACCATCGCAAAAGATGAGAGAATCTCCATCCGTTCTTTTTGCGGAACAATAGGCTTTGTTTTGCCATAGAGCCGTGAGACAACGGTGTCGCTGAAAACCCCTACCACGAGGGTATTTCCAAACGCACGCGCCTTTTTGAGATACTCGATATGGCCTGCGTGTAGAAGATCGAATGTCCCCCATGCAAAGACTGTCTTATTCGGGGATTTTTTGGATGTAGAAAAACTGGGGTTCACTTTTCAAAAATATTAGGCGAATCGTGTGCCATCTCTGCACACTTTATTTATTTCCACTGCCTTATCCAAAAATTTGATTAATGTCGAGTTCGAAATCCCCAATGATTTTGGAAGTCACTTTTCCTTGTAGTTCGGCAAAAGAATGCAGTTGGTATTTTTCATTCTCAAGCACAAAAATCTCAATCGTCTTGAGAGACGGATAAACAATCCAAAATTCTGGAACCCCATAACGTTCATAAATTGCTTTTTTCTTGACCGTATCCATGGTGACAGACCCCGCAGAAACCACTTCGATTAAAACGTCTGGAACGCCCCGAATCCAGTCTTTGACAATGTGTGCGTTTTCTTTTTTAATAAAAATAATATCCGGCTGAAGCCGATTGACGCCTTCTTCAAAAATAACGTCCAAAGGCGAAATGAACGCTTCTCCTTGGTCCAATCTTTCGGTATGGTCAGAAATTTTTCTAAAAAGGTGGGCGACAAGTTTTTGATGACTGCTCAAAGGGCTAGGGGCCATAATTTCTTCTCCTTCAATGATCTCGGTAAGGTCAAAAGATGCAATTTCGTTTTCGAGATATGCTGTTTTCATAACCTATTCCTCATCATTTAATGTAATAACATATTCAGGGGCAGTTTTTTGTTGTAAGGAGAATCGGCATATTCTGATTTTAGTCTTTGAAAGGCCGACTGAGCCATCTCCGTATTTCCATTGCGATCGTAAGAAAGGCCAATGTAGTACAGTGTTTTTTCAGTCACTTCCCCCGGCAATCCCGTTTCAAGCAGAGTTGCAAAACGGGCAATGGCCGCAGGATACGCCTTTTTCTTGTAGTAAAAATATCCC
>Ga0213870_1001001_pt1 | contig 13027 bp, 9 predicted proteins | sample WICALVC2017_Meta_FD_160119 | JGI IMG/M metagenome (GOLD analysis project Ga0213870, IMG submission 160119) | Freshwater microbial communities from subterranean cave lake in Wind Cave National Park, South Dakota, United States - WICALVC2017 | ecosystem: Environmental > Aquatic > Deep subsurface >... | reverse complement strand
TCTCGGATGGTACGCAGGAGCTCCTGCTCCTTCAAACCTCAAATCAAACTCAGAAAAATCCAAGTTTTCAATGAATTCCTCGACGAAAAAACAGATGTGATTCTCAGGAATCATTTGTTTAATTGATGGTGGCAGAAGCCAGTTTTGGTTTTTGAAAGAATCTTTGTAAGCCATTTTTACCTCTTCTTGTCAGTATTTTACCGACGGTATTTAGTTAGTTTAACGACGTGGAGGAAGTATATAAATGTTGGTAATTATGGGACAGGCTGAAAGGTTAAAAGATTCCAGTTTCGCTCTGTCGCTCACTTCCATCCAAATTTTTCAGTCATTAAGATAAAAAGATAGCTGAAAAACTTCTTTTACCCAAAACGTTATGTCTAATCCCCTGCCCCCAAACCCCCAACGACTAGTGCCTCGCTCTGCTCGGCTAAATAATTATTTCCTAACATCAAATTAATTCCGCTTTCTTTTTTCATGTTATAGTAAAAGACTCTCAAAATCCCACAATTTGTCTTTTGCTATATTAGTGAGACTTAAGAACAATAAGGAAATATTTAAGTCTCACGTTATAAATACAATCTCCCTTCCTTTTTCTTTCCATAGTAAATCATCTCCACTTCACATCCACGTCATCCGTCCTCTCCCTTGGCTTTATATCGATTTCATCAGCATCATAAAAAATTCCAGTATTATACATTATCTCACCAGTAAAAGCAATCATAGCTCCGTTATCAACTAAAAATTCCTTAGCAGGACAAAAGAACTTAGCTCCTCTTTCTTCACACATCACACGACACATTTCTTGTAATCGAGCGTTACAACCAACTCCTCCTCCCAAAACTAATTCTTTCTTCCCAGTGTGGGCCATTGCTCTCTCAGCCGCCTCAACAAGCATCGCAAAACTAGTCTCCTGCAAAGAAAAACTCAAATCCTTAACATTATATCCTTTATTATAAAGCTGCTGTAATTTCGTCTGCATTCCTGAAAAAGAAACATCCATCCCTTTTATAGAATAAGGAAGTTCGACGTAATTTCCGTCAAAAGCCTTTTTCTCAATCTCAGGCCCTCCAGGAAATCCTATCCCAATATACCGAGCAAATTTATCAATGAAATTCCCAATTCCTAAATCCAAAGTCTCACCAAAAACGCGATATTTACCAGAGGCATAAGCTATAATCTGTGTGTTGGCTCCAGAAGCATAAAGCAAAATAGGATCACTGGCTCCAACACCCCTTCCAATCTCTAAATGAGCAATGCAATGATTAACTCCTATCATCTTCACACCTAATTCTTTAGCTTTCCTTCGAGCAAAATCCATCCCTGCATGTAAACAAGGGGCTAATCCAGGTGCATTGGAAATAGCTACTGCTCTAATTTCCTTCTCTTTTACATCAGCCTTCTCTAAAGCATCACGATAAACTCCCTCGGCAATCTCACGATGATGTTTAGCACTTTCCATCGGCACAATTCCCCCCTGTTTCGGGAGATACATATCTCTCACATTACTCAAAATCCTTCCTTTATCCACGATTCCGACACCAAAAGTGTGCGCAGTGCATTCAATTCCAAATATCATAAAACCCCTAGAAAAAACTTATATATAAATCTTTCAAAAAATAACATCTTCTCATCCTAAAAATAAATCAAAAAACATAAAATAAAAAATAAAATTAAAATATCACGAAGTTTACCTCTTCTTTTTCTTTCGGCCGCCTCGAGCCATCTTAGCTTCACAAACGTTTCCCTTACCATCAATGTAGTAAAGATAACCCGGCTTTCTTTTCACGATATGCTTAGCAATTACTCTTCCCATCTTCACCTCCTTTTAAAATCTCGATGCTTTAAAATATATCAAGAGATATTTAAATCTTTCTCTTTTCCGACGAGATCTTTTTCACAAATAAAAAACAATCACTTTCTCTTCCTAAACTTATAAACCGGCCATACAATAAGGATCACTAAAAACAAAAGAGCCACAAATAGATAAATCAAAATAAAATTCCTTTTTTTCTTCAATCCAACCTCTTCTGCAATTTTATCATAATCCAAACTCAAAGCAACTACTCCTTGCTTATTTTCCAATTTCTTAAAACTCAAATATGCCTCGCTTTCTCCAATGTTAAGGCGAGCAATCTCATCTGAAGAAAGGTTATATTCTCTATCATCAACTTTCAACTTCAACATGTTATTGCTCAATTCAAAAAGCACTTTGTAATATTTTTCTTCTATCTGCAAAAGAGCCTCATCATTTTCCTCAATCTCCACATAATTCACGTCCGTGTTCAGCACAATCTTTCTCAATAAAGGAGAAACTTCTTCAAGAGGAATAGGTCGGAGAAGAATTTCTGAATTGATCTTCTTCTTAGAATCAGGCGAAGTCTTACCATCACTTATCAAGCCACCTCCAGATCCACCACTACTGCTGCCCCCATTCCCTCCTCCAGGAGACGGCTCTTCAACTTTTCCCTCGACAATCTGATAAATTGAAAATCCAGAAACTTCAATAATTAATTCTTTCTTATCTTTATCATAATTAATTATTTTACAACCGCTACATTCTACTCCATCTCTCAAAATCTTTGGCTTATCAAATACAATATTATAGAAAATCAAATTTGCAGGCTTGTTCAATTCAGTTAATTTTTTACTATTTAAAGATATCTTTGTATAAGAGATATCCACATTAAAATCAAGATCAATTTTATTGCCCACATCTAAATTCTTAAATAAATTAACCTTAGAAAACTCAATCCTTCCATTTTGATTATCCAGCACTAGAGGAACATCTTCTAAATCTTTGTCTTTAAGATCATCAAGATTAACTGTTTTTCCAATGCTCCTGAATTTATCATATTTGATTATAGCTTTTCTTGTTTGTAAATAATTAAATTTAACAACTAATTCACTAACGTCATTTGCATTAGTTGCTGAAATTTTTAATATATGTGGCTCTGAAATTCCTTGTTTAGAAGAAGCAAAATTTAATATCTCTTTAACATTACAACCTTCCTTTCCCTTCACACCATCCAATTCATAACTGCAACTATTTGCCTTAAAAACACTGAATTGCAATTGTACAGGTGTATTTTTATATACATTTCCTTCTAATGGAGATTTAATTTCTATAATTGGTTTTTCTTTATTTGGTATTACACCACTGGTGGAAGAGCTAATGAGCCGCAGGCGGCCGAAGACAGAGGGGTCACGCCAGCCGTTGCCGTCGCCATGGAGCATGATCTGGGCGTCACGCGCGGCGCCGTTATCGTCGTCGTTAACCCCAACATCGTAACCGACTACAACACCGGCGCTGGCTTGGCTCCCCAGTAATGAAAACGGCACCGCGTACTCAACAGTGTAGCCTCCATTCTGCATTGCCACTGCATGAACAACCCCCAACGCCTGACTACTAAACGCCCCACTAAAAGCATTATCAATTCTAACAATAAATTGAAAGTCGTTGGCATCGTAACTAGTGGCGCGTTCACTCAGCCCGTCAAGATAAAGTTCTACACTGTCATCTTCCCATAGGTTGGCGAGCTGGGAATCGCTGACCAACGCATCATCCAGCACCTGGACCAAGAAGTAGAGATTCTGGTCGTCCCACTGGGACCGCACGCTCGCGCTGACATCTGCATCACCACTCGGAATACCTAAAGCTGAAATGTACTGCGAGGCTGGCAGCTCTACAACTGATAATCCTGCCCATTCAAGACTCGATCCATCAACGCGCACAGGCCCGACCGCCCGAGTAGAATCCAAGCTGGTCGGAAGAGTAGGAGGTAATGGCGGCGGCGTGCAGGTCTGACTTTCAATCGGCTTACTAGTCGTAATACCACAGTTGTTGGCATCAGTGCAGGTTCGTGTTTGGCTCCCTATAGAACTACAAGCTGACCAGCTCAAACATATCCACCTAGGACTACAGGCCGGCGGTAGCGGCAGTGATGAAGACGGAGAGCCTGCCCATTCCGCCAGCGCCCGGTATTTGGGTAGAGACAGTGGATCTTCGTCCATCCACTCAAGCGCCCCCCACATACCCCATTTATTCCACGGGCTCATCAGGTTGAATTGCATGAAGAGATCCCCACCGTTTCCAAAAAATGCCTGCAACATTTCGCGATAGACGTTGTACATGTCTGGATCCCGTTGGACCGCAATCAGCGGTCCCAAGTAGGGAGGCTCACTGCCCGCAGGGGTGGGAAGCAGGTGTTGCCCGCCCTCGTAGGCGATCAGCCGAATCTTGTACTGATCAGCCAAAGATTTATAGCCCTGTATTTCCCTACCCTGTGGGTCCTTATAACCTATTAGTTCAGGGATGCGGTAGTCTTTGATGACGGCGCGCATCCGCTTCAGAATCTCTGCAGACGTGGTTTGCGCATTGAGCCCGTCATTGAAAACACCCACATAGGGAGCAATGGCAATAGCATCAGTTTCGCCATTAATCTCTTTGAGCGCTTCCTGGAGATGCCAGATGTTAGTCACTTGGCCAGAGAGAACGCGCACGACGCGGGTCGAGTTATCAGAGAACACAGAGCGAAAGATAGTAAAAACGTTCTGGGAAAGGCGGGCGTACCTCCGGTAGTGGACAGGATTACTTTGAAAGGGAGAATTATCCTTTACCCAAATGTACTGGATAAACTGCGGGTTCCAGACCTCATTGGAGTACTCAATATAGACCTTGAGATTTGAATTAAGGCGATCGTGCACCAACGTGGCAAACTGCCGGATGTAGTTGTCGTCAGCAAGGTGCGGGATGGTCAGCCAGCAGTCCTTGTTCGCGGTATTGCACAAATCAATAATGTGTTCTAAAGCCACTCCTTGAGGACGTGCCTGGCTCATGTGGCTAGGGGTGGTACGATCAGCCCAGCGCTGTAGAGGGCTATCGTTGGTCTCCTCCCAATCCATAAACCGCAGAACAGAAAAAGGCTTCAAATAAGATAGGTACAAGGGGTGGAATGGCTGGGTCTGATAAGTATTCTCGAAGCCAGGCATAATAAAGCGGATGTTCCTTATAGGATTAGCAGAGTCTGATCGGGTAATAGTTAAAAGCACACCAGAGTTTGACGGGTTTGGTATCTGAACAGTATGCCGACTGCCAGACTGGGTCTGGCTGAATGTGCCACTGGCATCAAAACGCAAATTGACCTCCCCGCTACCATCAAATATAAGGGTATAAGCTCCTCGTGGATAATGGGCCCCTATGTCTAGAAAGAGGAATGTCTTGACTGTCTGGGGGGCAACTGGTCCGGCCCCGTCAGGATCGTACGGGATTTGGAGCGGGTAACCAAAGGCGTCCATCGGCACCGTTACGCCGCTCGACCATGGTCCACTCCCATCCGCGTTGCTGACTATCCATGCCCGAGCGTTTTTCATCCGATCAACAAAAACCCACTCCGGCGACCAGTCGTTGATGGAGTTGAGGTTTGTTCCAATGGCCGAGGCAGGCGCCAACTGAGGCAACTGGCAAATATCGTCATTACATAAATTCGTAGCAGTATCACTAACAACAATAACTTCAGAATAAACGATCGCTAAATTATTATATAAAAACATTCCAATAAGAAAAAAAATAACTAAACAAAAAATTATCCCTAATCTCTTTTTCATAAACTATAACAAGAAAACTACATTTAAATTCTTTTCTGTTCCTAGGACGATGTGTAAAAATTAGTGCCCTTTATTATGCACTTTTACAGCTTTCATAATTCGATAAACATCTCCTAAATACATTTCATTCTTTAGCTTAAACTTTCCATCTTTTTTTATGCTTTTAAGTACATAATAAAAAGTTACTGTTCCTTTCTTCCTTTTGAATTTTTTGCGCGTTATCAAAATATTGTATTCCCAATTTTTATGCGGGGCATTATAAGGAATATAATCTCCAGAAGAGACGAATTTACCTTCTTTGTTAAATCCTCTTTCTTCAATTCTATAATTCTCATAGGATAACTATAGATATCCTATATTTTAAGCATTATTATGCCCGAGAATACATATTAAATAGCTTTACAAAGCTAAGCTATTTCTTAAGTTGAGAGGGTTTTAAAACCCTAGAAGAGGAGGTCTAATCTTATTAAATAGATAGATTAGACGTCCTCTTCTGGGCAAAAAGAGGTGATATTAATTAGAGGTATATAGTATATTTAAATCTTTCGGTTTGTTGTAACTTCTTAATGGGAACGTTACCTTTTTGTATCTTTGGGGTAGTATTTTCTCTTGTACGAACTTTCTAATTGCTTTTTGGGTTTTTATTTCTATATCGATAAATGCAAAAGCATATAAATAGTTTCTTGTTCTTAGATATATGGATTTGGAAAATACAGGTTTGAAGAGTAATGAAAAAATAGGGCAAGAACAAATACATGGACTAGTTTTTGGAGAAAAGCTTAGTTGGCAAGCTATTATTTATGATCTGATCAATACCGAGCAGTTAGATCCTTGGGATATTGATATTTGCTTATTAACAAATAAATATTTGGAAAAAGTAGGAGAGTTAGAAGAGGCGAATTTCTTTGTCTCTGGGAAGGTTTTATTAGCCGCTTCACTTTTATTAAGACTAAAATCAGAGATTTTGTTGAATTATTATTTGCCAAGTTTGGATGATATTTTGTTTGGTAAGAAAGAAGAGAAAAAATATATTCAAGAGAAGATTGAATTAGATGATGAGATCCCTGAATTGATCCCAAGGACGCCGTTACCCCGCGGTAGGAAAGTGACTCTGCAAGAATTGATGGCTTCGTTAGGAAAGGCTATTAAAACTGAAACGAGAAGGATTAAGAGAGTGGTAATTGAAAAACAAAGGGAATTTGAAACAGGCACTGTTTTACCCAGAAGAACAGTTGATTTAAAAGATCAGATTAAGAAAGTGTATTTGAAAGTGAAAGGAATTTCTTCTCAGAAGGGAGGGGAGCGTATTCCCTTTTCTAGTTTTTCAGGATCGCGCGCTGAGGAAAAATTGTCACATTTTGTTCCTCTTTTGCATTTAGACTATCAACATAAAGTTCTAGCTGAACAGGAAAAGCCGTTTGATGAGATCTGGGTGTGGTTGAAAGAAGTGTATCAAAATAAGCACGCCGATGTTTTAGAAATGATGAGACATGAGTCTGAGGAAGCTATGAAAAAAGAGATTGAAGAAATAAAGGACGCTAGTAAAGAAGATAAAGAAAATAATAAAAAAAAGAAAAGGAAATTGAGGAAGAAAATAGATATAAAAGAAAAGAAAGATATAGAAAAAAATAGCAAAGAATAAATTATTTTTCAAGAATCAACTGCGCAACTTCCACCAAACGATTAGAATATCCCCATTCATTATCATACCATCCAGAGATGCTTACTAATCCATCTACTACATTTGTGAGAGAAGCGTCGAAGATGCAGGAATGAGAATTATGGATTATGTCTGAGGAAACAATAGGTTCTTCTGTATATTGTAAAATTGATTTCATTTTTCCTTGAGCTTCTTTCTTGAATGTTTTGTTTATTTCTTCTTTTGTTATTTTTTTAGCTAGTTTTGCTACAATATGGCTAATCGAACCATTTACTACAGGAACTCTAAGAGCAAAACCATCAATTTTTCCTTTTAGATCAGGAAATATTTCTAAAATAGACTTTGTTGCTCCTGAAGTTGAAGGGACTATATTAATTGCTGCAGCCCTGCCTCTTCTCATGTCCCTTTTATCATCAGCATCAATTAATTTTTGTGTTGCGGTATAGGCATGGGCTGTTAAGAAATGTGCGTTGATAATTTTAAAATTATCGTGAAGGACTTTAATCATTGGAGCTAGGCAGTTTGTTGTGCAACTTGATGCTGAAACTATTTGATAATTTGATTTAAATGCATTATTATTTACACCAAATGCAACACAGCAATCATGGCCTTTTGCTGGTGCAGAAATTAGGACTTTTTTTGCTCCTGCTTTAATATGTTTTATGGCTCCTTCTCTTTCTGTAAACACTCCTGTACATTCTACTACGAGATCTATTTTATGTTCTTTCCATGGAAGTTTTTCAGGATCTAATTCACGAAATACAAGAATTTTTCTTTTTCCTACGATCAGATTTTTTTTATCATTGGAAACATTAGAGAGAGAAGGATGAACTGAGTCGTACTTTAATGCATAGACAATACGATCTACTGTATCAGAGTGATTGATAAAAAAATCCCATTTAAAATTGTGCTCTAGAGCAGCTATGAAAAATTGCTTTCCTATTCTTCCAAAACCATTAATTGCTACATTTACCATCTTGCCTATTTTTATATTATAGCGAGAGACCAAAATATTTCCTCGTTGTTTTTTGTTCTCTCGAACACAAAGAATCCCTCGGATCTTTGTGCCCCAAGAATTCATAGAATTCTTAGGGTATAGCAACTGACAACTTGGGGAATTACTTAAGTCGGTTACTATATTATAGAGATATATTGGATATTTAAAGATTGGGTATTAATTTATTTTTAAGCAATTAAGTTTATAAGCTTAGATTGTCTTTTTATTTTAATAGTAAAGATAGTTGAAAAATCTGAGAAATAAAGGGAAAGAGATAGAGAGCATAAAGATTTAGTGGAGATAACAAAAAAGATATTTAATGAATGGATCGTGGCCGATAGTATTAGAGGACATATTATCGTATGTGATAATTTCAATATAGAGTTAAGAAGTATTGTTCATACTTCGTTTCAGATTTGAGATGATAGAGAGTTTAGATTTTATGCCCGTGAGTATTTTGAGAGAGCCAAGATGTTGACAGAGAAATATGAAGCTAGAATTGGAAAAGAATTCACATTGATGTTAGAGTATTAAAAAGATAGTGCTGTTTTCACAATATATTTTGCGCTAATTCTATATTTATCGAGAAGTTCATCTTTTGTACCTGAATGAGGAATTTCTCTTACAGCGAGGTGTTTTATTTTTATATCTCTATCCTCTATTGCAGATAGAATGGCCTCTCCAATTCCACCTTCAATATAATGATCTTCTGTAATAACAATTCTATTACTGTGTTTTTGAATAAAATTAATAAGTTTTTTTATGTTAAGTGGTTTTATACAATAGAGGTCTATTACTGCTGTGTTTATATTCTGTTTTTTTAATATATTATGCGCTTTTAATGATTCGTGAAGAGTGATTCCTGCTCCTATCATGATTAGTTTGTCTTTGTTGGATTGTTTTAGTATTTTAAAATCTCCTACAAGAAAGTTATCTTTTGAATTGTATATTATTGGAGTTTTTATCCTTGTTGTTCTAATGTATTTTATACCCTTGAGTTTTACAGCTAAATGAGTTAATTTTTCAGTTGATATTGCATCACTTGGATAGAGGATTATTGAGCCAGGGAGAGATCTAAATAATGCGATGTCTTCTAATCCCATTTGAGAAGGGCCGTCTTCCCCGATAGAAACACCAGCATGTGAACCACAGATTGTCAGATTAGGAGAGGAAAGAGCAGTCATTCTGATCTGGTCATGGGCTCGTGTAAGGAATGCAGCAAAGGAAGATGCGAAAACATTGAACCCTTTTTTTGATAAACCAAGAGCCATCCCTATCATGTTTTGTTCTGCAATGTATGCTTCAATGAATTGATGCGGTATGTGTTTCTTAACTTCTTCTGAATACGTTGAGTTACTTACTTCGCCGTCAATAGCTATAATGTTTACGTTAGATCTAGCTAAATTTGCTAAAGCGTTTCCATAAGCTTTTCTTGTTGCGACTAAATCTAGAGGATGATAATGCGTAAACCTAGGTAGAAGTAGCTTATGATATAATATTTTTATTTTTTCTGCTTTTTGGATTCGTATTTTTGGCATTCCAGGATTAACAAGTTCTTTCAAGGCTTTTTCTAAATCCTCATCATCTAGAACTCTACCGTGCCATCCCTCCTTGTTCTCTAAAAATGAGACTCCTTTTCCTTTGAGGGTTTTTGCTATAATAACACTAGGCCTTGTTGCATTTTTTGCTTTTCTTAACGCCCTAAGAAGATGCGAGATTTTATGGCCATTTATTTTTATAGTATTCCAACCAAATGATTTAAATCTTTCTTCATACGCACTAAGATTATGTCCTAAGAGGGTTTCTCCTGCCTGGCCGAGGCGATTTACATCAATTATTACTATCAGATTATCTAATTTGTAATGAGAAGCAAGTTGTAATGCTTCATAGTTCGAGCCTTCTACCATTTCACTATCGCCTACTAAAACAAATGTTTTGAAATCTCTTTTTTTTAATTTTGCAGCAAAAGCCATTCCTACTCCAATCGAAAGGCCCTGACCTAAAGATCCTGTTGCAACTTTTATCCAAGGTATATGAAAAGAAGGAATTGGATGCCCTTCCAAAGGACTTTTTAATTTTCTTAAGCCGTTAGGATGATGATCAATTAAGTTTGCCCTGTAAAGAGCAGCATATAATATCGGAGCTGCATGACCCTTACTTAGAATAAACTCATCATTATCGGGATTTTCTGGATTTTTAATATCGTATTGCATTTGATGGAAAAATAAACAAGAAATTATTTCAGCACAGGATAAGCAGGAGGTTGGATGTCCACTTCCTGCCTTTGTTGTCATTTCCAGAACGTCTCTCCTGAGAATATTTGCAATATCTTTAAGTTCTTTTTTGAGCGGCATTTTTCCTCTTTTTTATTTTTATATTAACATAAAATAGTATAAAAATCTATAGGAGGTTTAAAAATTAGTTTTATTATTTTTACATATGTAATCCTCAACTTTTCTATTCTATCTCGCTGAATCTGCCTGCTTTTCAGCCTCGTTTTTCTTGCTTATAGAATAACTTTCCATGTTTCCTTGAGAGGCCTTTATAATCTCATCTGCTAAAGATTCTGCCATTTTCTTCTTTTTTCCAAAGCATCTTTGATAAGATCCTTGTACAATCCATCTCAAAGCAAGATCAATTCTCCTTAAAGGAGATGTATCAACAGCCTGCGGATATCTTGCTCCAGCTTGTTCAATAACAGTAATTTCATCTCTTGGAGATCCGTTCTCAATCGCATCTATAAATATTTGAATAGGATTCTGCTTTGTTCTATTAGCGGTAATATCTAAAGATTCTAATACTGTCATCATATTTTTAGTGTATTTTCCAGATGCCCATGAAGTTATGAGTTTGTGCTTCTTTCCTACATGGCCTGGGACAGCAATTCTGTTTGCAAGTCTCTCTATAATGTTAACTTTTGCCTTCGCAAATTTCTCTAGATTTCTTCCTTGCGATTTCAATATTAGTCTAGGCTCTACATTAATGTAAGGCCTCAAAGCAGGATCTTTAATTTTAAGGTTTGAAACATCATATTTGTCAAACAACTTAAATACTTCTTCAGTTTCTTGTTCTTGAATTTGTTCTGTCATTTTACTATTTCCTCTACATTGTTATTTTTTAGAATTAGTTCAATATATTTAGACATTATATTATCCAAGACTTCACTGGAAGTTGAAACATTAATTCTATATTTATTTAATTCAAATTCAGGATTATTCTCATCAATTATTATTACGCCCTCGTCTGCTTCGTAATTTACAAAAAAAAGCTGACCTCTTCCAAAAGGTACAATGTGAGATTTCCAATACCCCATAACATGAAATTCAAGATCAGTTTTTATCTTATCAAATCTTTGTAAATCTGCTCTGAAATCAAACTGTCTCCCATATGTCATCTTATCTCCTTCCTTTCTCTATCTCACCTTTCCATAATTTTCTCAATGGTTGGTCATTTACTTTAATAACTTGAAATCTAATGCCTGGGATATCTCCCTTAGTTCTTCCTTGTTTTCCACCAATTCTCTCAATAATAACTTCGTCATGTTCATCAATAAATTTCTGCGCCAAATTTCCTGGAATGAACGCCCCTACTTGAATTCCGTTCTTAATTAATTGTACTTTGCAGCATTTTCTCATCGCTGAGTTAGGCTGTTTTGCTTCTTTTTGGAACTTTTCAATAACGATTCCTCTAGACTGCCAAGCCTTGCCTCCAAGAGGGTCAGACTTCTCTCTCAATTTCTTCATTCTTACTTTATATTCACGAGAGCTCCATCTAAACTTAGACTTATTCTTCATCAATTTTCGAGCGCTCATTAATCCCATGTTCCTTGAAGATAAAAAGGGTTTTTAAAACTTTAGTCTTTCTATGTTGTGTTACTTTTACTAAAGTCAGGTTATATATCAAATACCACAATAGTAAATATACGGCAAGGAAAACTTGCAAAAAAATTATACTTTACACAATCTTCAAATCCATCAGAAAAAGGTCATGTAAAATTTTATGTAGTTCCTCAAATCTCCTCTTATTTCTCCCTATCAGAGCAGCCTTGTTCTGATTGTTTCCTGCAGTCAATACAAAACTGCTATCTTTTATCTCAAGAGATTTAAATTTTACAGGAGAAACAAGATCATGTACAAATTTAGAAGCATCAGCCAATCCTTGCGGCTCTGGAATGATGCGAATCCTCTTCCCTAAATGCTCTTGAATTCTTCTTACGTGTAGTGCAGCAGGCCCTATGGCCTTTGATACAAGATTTTTTGGAACAGCAAAGAAAATTGTATTGTTATAGATAAAACACTTGTTCGTTTTAACACTCGAAGCCCTATCTAATAAGTTGATATACCTCATTGTCTGCATGTCAATTGTCGCCATCTTGTCTTAAATCTTAGAGAATATCTTGCATTTATATTTCTTTTACAATTTAGTTTATAAATTTATCTTTTGTGTGTAAGTGTGGTATCCGATTAATATTTCCTAACGATAAATTAATCCTCTTTGCCATATCTACTCTTTCCTCCTTTTTCTTATAAATGCTTGTTTTGGTGTCTCGAGCATTTCAAAATTTAAACTTCTATGTGGTCTAACTTCATTGTACCATCTCACAAAGTCTTCTTTTATTTTGAAAGCTTTTCTATGATTATCATAACAATCAAACCATTTTTCTATTTTCCCGTTTGATTGCGGATGTTTTATTTTTGTTTTAATGTGCTGTATTTGAACTGATTTTAGAAACTCCTGAAATTCTGAATAGCCTTCCATATTATTCA
>Ga0213870_1001000_pt1 | contig 13036 bp, 15 predicted proteins | sample WICALVC2017_Meta_FD_160119 | JGI IMG/M metagenome (GOLD analysis project Ga0213870, IMG submission 160119) | Freshwater microbial communities from subterranean cave lake in Wind Cave National Park, South Dakota, United States - WICALVC2017 | ecosystem: Environmental > Aquatic > Deep subsurface >... | reverse complement strand
AGCTAAGTGACCCCAGTAAATCCGAAGCGCGAAATTCGAAACTCGAAATAATACTAAAAACTTAATGCTTAAATATCCAAAAAATATATTTGATAATTTGAATTTTGAACATTTGAATTTGTCCCGCCTCAGCGGGATCCCGCCTATTCGGCGGTGATTTCGGATTTCGATATTCGAATTTCGAATTTTATGAAGATAATCTCAAAATCTGTTGAACTTGGTGGACGTACACTAAATCTTGAGGTAGGAAGATTTGCCGAGCAAGCAACTGCAGCAGTACTTGCCAGATACGGTGATACTATGGTGATTGCTACAGTTGTAGCCTCCCACAATGAGTCAAGACTAGATTATTTTCCTCTTACTGTTGAATATGTTGAAAGACTCTACGCCGGTGGAAGAATCAAAGGCAGCCGTTGGGTGAAACGAGAAGGACGGCCATCGGATGACGCAATACTCAAAGCAAGATTAATAGATCGATCGATTAGACCCCTGTTTGACCAAAATTATCGCCATGATATTCAAGTTATTGTCACTGTTTTATCTGTTGATGGAGAAAACGAACCAGATATTTTAGGAATTATTGCCACCTCTGCTGCTCTTGCAATATCACCAATCCCCTGGAATGGACCAGTTGGCGCTATTCGAGTAGGTTATGTCTCACCCAAAGATGGTAAACCTGGTTATTTTGGAAATCCCAAAGAGAGCGAAATGGCCTTTTCAGAGATGGACTTAGTGGTATCTGCAACGGACAAAAAAGTCGTTATGCTTGAGGCAGGTTTAAATGAGCTTAATGAGGATGTAGTGTTTGCTGGTATTAAGTTTGCAAAAGAAAAGATAGATAGAATAATTGCATCAATTAACCAATTGGTAAAAGAGATAGGAAAGAAAAAAATTAAAGTCACACTAGATGATTCGAGCCAAAAACTTATCAAAATATTAGCCAAAAATTACCGAGAAGAAATTGCCAAAAGTATCCTCTCTCGCGTTTCCAAAGAACAAGAAGGGGATGAACTTTTACTACTCTCAGAAACTATCGCCAAAAAATATGAGAAAGAATACGAGAAAAAAGATATTGAAAAGGCTCTCGAATACTTATTTAAGCAGAGAATTAGAGAAGATGTGATTGAAACTGGCAAAAGAGCCGACGGAAGAGATGCAACAACAATTAGGCCCATCGTGGGAGAAGTTGGACTTCTCCCCCGTACACATGGATCTGCAGTGTTTAAAAGAGGACAAACTCAAGTACTCACTGTTGCAACACTTGGATCTCCGTCGCTTGAGCAACTTATTGAAAGTCCGGAAGGAGAGACAGCCAAAAGATATATGCACCATTATAGTATGCCTCCCTACTCAGTAGGAGAAACAGGCAGAGTAGGATTTCCAAGCAGGCGTGAAATCGGACATGGGTCTCTGGCTGAACGAGCCATACTACCTGTTATTCCCCTACAGAGCGAATTTCCTTATACTATTAGACTTGTATCAGAAGTAATGAGCTCAAATGGTTCAACTTCAATGGCATCCACATGTGGCTCAACGCTTGCTTTGATGGATGCGGGAGTACCAATTAAAAATCCAGTAACAGGAATTGCAATTGGGTTAATTACTGACGGCGATAAACATGTTCTATTATCAGATATTATCGGTATCGAAGATTTCTGCGGAGATATGGATTTTAAAGTTGCTGGCAGCAAGAACGGAATCACAGCAATACAAATGGATGTGAAAATAGATGGATTAACGGATGAAATGATTAGCGAAACGCTAACTAGGGCGCGAGAAGGTCGTTTATATATTTTGGAAAGAATGCTAAAAGTATTGCCTGCACCACGCACGTCTCTTTCTCAATATGCTCCTCGTGTCACAATTCTTACTGTACCTCAGGAAAAAATAGGTGAAGTAATCGGCCCGGGAGGAAAAGTAATCCGCCAGATTATCGCAGAAACTGAATGTGATATAAATGTTGATGACAAAGGTCAAGTTACTATATCTGGAACAGATCCAGTTAAAGTAGAGTTAGCCAAAAAATGGATATCAGGAATAATCAAAGAGATCCAACCCGAAGAGGTTTATCAGGGTCTGGTGAAAAGAATACTTCCATTTGGAGCTTTTGTAGAAATTCTACCGGGTAGAGAAGGTATGGTTCATGTCTCACAAATGTCAACAGAATTTGTCTCAGATCCCAACACAATCGTAAAAATTGGCCAACAGGTAACAGTCAGAGTAGTTGAGATTGACCAGCAAGGGAGAGTTAATTTATCCATGCTATTTGGAGAGGATGCCAATAAAAGACCACCGCAAAGACGAACTGCTTCCCCATCTGACAGAGAACAAAGATTTAGTAGAAATCGACCCCGCAGAAGATTTTAACTAATTAGATTGTTTGGGTAGATCGCTCGCCGATACAACAGGACTATTGACAACCTCTTGAGATTTAGACAAAACAGTTTGATCTCTAACTTCACCAACATTAGTTTTCAAAGAAGTATTAAGCGCAGCAGTATCCATAGAGATAGATTCAACATTTTTATTTACGTGATGAATAATATTCGACATGCTTCTATATCTTATACTCCCCCATACAAACGTACCAAGCGAAAAAAGCATAAATAATCCTCCGACAATTTGGATTATGAATAAATCAAAAAATTTAACTAGCGATACCCCAACTATAAACATTGTCATTGAAGTGCGCACGTAAGCAAGATATGTTCTCTCATTTGCTAGAGTTGTCCGGTCAGCTGCCAAATGATCTCGCAGTATAAGTTCTTCCTTAATGATTTTGGTGTATGGAGTGTCAGGCATATTTAATATTTAATCGGTTAGGAGGCTCGCAACGTTTAGAGGCAAGTGTTAAATCTAGCGTAAGTGGACTCAATAATTTCCAAAACAGGCATCTAAACCAATTCCTAAACCATGCTCTTTATTAATCATTATACAAAATTCCAATTAAATCAAGTGCCTTTTTGATTTATAGAAAAAATAAGCAACTATAGCAAAAGTAGATATGGGCGAAAGCCAAGCTGGTATATGAAATCCGAAGCTATCCGCAAGCATAATCAGACCAAGAATCAAGATTGAATACATTGCTCCGTTTTTTACAAAAACAAATTTTTTTATCCTTTCAATATTACCTATTGTCATTTGACGGACTACTAATGCGCCCAATCCATTTCCAAGTAAAATTAAAGGTACAGAAAGAGTGAAAGCAAAGGCTCCCAGTACTCCATCGATTGAAAAAGTGGTATCGATAACTTCCAGATAAAATATTTTGCTAATATCAGATCTCCCCGACTGCATCAACTTTTTCTCCTCCTGCTCGGCATTTTGTTTAAATCCATGTGTTATAAAAAAAGCAGTCGAACCAACGACTGCTCCAAAAGCCATCAGCGGATGCACCTGCAAGGCAAACCAGACAATGATTGAAAGAAGTATAGATACTATTGCAAAAAACCAAACGCCTTTGGAGGCAATAAAACGCTCGCCAATAAGTCCATAATGTTTGGGTTCAAGAAAAAGCCAATGAAAAAATAAAAAGATCAAAAAAGTTCCTCCACCAATAAGCAATATGGGAGAGGATGATTCAACCGCCGCCAAAACTCGCGCGTCACTGCTAAAAGTAGCTGTCAGAGCACCGATTGGTCCAAGCGATGGCACCGTAATATATACAATCAGCCAGGGCAAAATTCCCCTAACTATAAACACAGATGATAATATTCCCCAAAACAAAAACCATTTTCTTGCTTTCGGCTGCATGGTTCCCAAAACTTCCGCGTTGATAATAGCATTATCGATACTACTAACTGTTTCAAAGAGTGAAAGCCCAAGAACAGTTAATAAAATTGGAATTAAATTCATATCTCTCTCCACCCCAGGGGTGATATCATATCTACACCCCAGGATTTATGACACCCCTGGGGTGTTAAAATATATTTAATTATATAAGAAATCCATTGAAAAATTCTTTAGCGCATTTTCCAATACCATTTGAGTATCCGCCTTCGAGAACAAAAAAAGTCCGCAATTTGAGACTCTTAATAATTCTTCCTATTTGAAAGTAATCTAGAATTTCCAATTTAATATTTGCCAGGGGATCCAGTTTATAAGTATCAAATCCTAATGATACAGCAAAAATATCAGGATGGAATTCTATAATCTTAGAAATTGCTATATCTAATTTTTCTTTATAAATTGCAAAATTAGATCCGGCAGAAAGAGGAAAATTGTAACAATTTTTTTCTGATGTTAAACCCGTCCCTGGATATAATGGAACTTGGTGTAGCGAACAAAATATTATATTCTTCCTACTTAAAAATATATCTTGTGTTCCGTTTCCATGATGTACGTCAATATCAAGTATTGCAACCTTTTTGGCTTGTTTTAATAGATAAGCAACTGCAACAGCAATACTGTTGAAATAACAAAAACCCCCAGCTCTACTTTTTGTGGCATGATGACCCGGTGGACGGGCAAGTGAAAAAGCATATTTTTCTTTTAAAGCTAATTCGGCTGCAGCAATTGCAGACCCGGCTGATAATGAAGCGTAATAATAGATATTTTCCATATTTGGAGTATCGGGATCCATAACTTTATTATTTTTTACTGATTCAATTAATTCTCCGTCGTGAATCAACATGAGGTCTTCTTCTTTCGCCTCTTTCGGCTCAACAAATTCAAATTGTTTATCTTTTTTTAGCTCTTCATAAATCAGCTTAACCCTTTGTGGAGATTCTGGATGACCTAATGATTGGTATTCTAAACATTTATTATTAAAAACTACTTTCATGCTAAAAACATAAAACTGTTATAATCTATTTTATAGACCCGACTAATATTTTACTATTTAATATTAATATTTTATTTCTTATGTTTAATATTTAATATTTCTTGACATGGATACTCCTGCCCAAACAATTGAAATTAGCGAACTGACTAAACTTAGAAAAAAAATAGAATCTTCCAAGATCCCTATAGATTTACATGATAAAGCAATATTAATGATAGATCGGGCGGCATTAAGTTTCAAATACGGCGGTCACATCTCTAGTTTCGATCAGGTAGCCAATTATATTGATTGGATAACAACTCTTCCCTGGGACAAACGCAGCGAAAATATTATCGATATTGCCAAAGCAAAAGGAATTCTAGATGGAAATCATCACGGCCTTAGTGAAATAAAAGACAGAATTCTTGAATACCTTTCAGTCATGAAAATTAATATAGAAAAGTCAGAAAGCGACACATCTGCTGCCAAGCATAATTTGATGCGGGCGCCAATTCTATTTTTTGTGGGTTTAGTCGGTACCGGTAAAACAACAATTGCAATATCAATTGCTCAAGCTATGGGAAGGGCTTTTGTCCGTATCCCTTTTGGCGGAATGGGATCAGCTCTTGATCTGCGAGGCGAGTCACGTGTGCATCCGGATGCAGAAGTAGGTTTAGTTATGAAAGCATTGCGTCGAGCTGGCACTAAAAATCCTGTAATTCTTCTGGATGAATTGGATAGAGTGGCTGAACACGCAAGAGCAGATATCATGGGAGTACTAGTTGAATTGCTTGATCCGGAACAAAATATGGCTTTTGTAGACCATTATATAGACTATCCATTTGACTTTTCTGAAGTTCTTTTTATAGCAACAGCCAATAACACCGGCAATATCTCAACAGCAGTTCTTGATAGACTTGAACCTATTCAGATGCCATCTTATTCAGATGATGAAAAAATAATAATTGGTAAATCTTATGTTTTTCCGAAAATATTAAAAGAAGCCGGTCTTGATTCATCTAAGTTACAAATAGATGACAATGTCTGGCAAAATATAGTTCGACCACTGGGATTTGATTCGGGACTGCGAACTTTGGAAAGAACTATAAATGGCATCTGTAGAAAAGTTGCCAGATTATTAGTAGAAGGAAGAGGAAATAGTTTTCATATCACTACCGAAAACGTAAAACAGTTCTTGCCTACATGGTAATATTGGTTAAACAAAATGATTTTTTCCAATCCACAAAATAAAGGTTTAGTCAGAATTATTCCCCTGGGAGGTGTTGGTGATGTTACCAAAAACATGTTTGTATATGAGTACAGAACCGATGCTAACACAATTTCTGATATCTTAATCGTTGACTGCGGCATAGGATTTCCGGATGAGGCTATGTATGGAATTGATTTACTTATCCCCGATAGCTCATACCTAATTGATAAAAAAAATAAAATACGAGCAGTCGTTCTTACTCACGGACACGAGGATCACATAGGAGCTCTTCCCTATATTTTGCCTCAACTCAAGGTGCCAGTTTATGGTACCCGACTCACAGCAGCGTTAGCCGAGGTAAAGTTGCAAGATTTTGGATTACAATCTCATGTCAATAAAGTAAATCCTGCTGATATTTTAAGAATTGGACCATTTACGATTGAATTCGTACACGTTACTCATTCCATACCAGATGCATCCAATCTAATCATCAGAACTCCCGTTGGTATTTTTTACCATGGCAGTGATTATAAATTTGACTGGACTCCGATTGATGGGCAAAAAACTGATGTTGGTAAAATTGCAACTGTTGCAAAAGAAGGAATACTTTGTCTTCTATCAGATTGTGTCAGGGTAGAATCTCCTGGCTACACTTTATCGGAACAAGTAATTGAGGATACTCTTGAAAAAGCTATAAGAGAATGCAAGGGTAAATTTATTTTTACTACACAGTCATCCAATATTTCCAGAATTCAACAAGCTATAAATGTAGCAATTAGAAATAATCGAAAAATTGCCTTTTTAGGTCGCTCGATTGTAAAAAATGTAGAAGTTACCGCCAAACTTCACTACTTGGAATTTCCGGATATTTTTGTAGTACCAGAGAAAGAGATAAAGAAATATAACCCATCTGAATTGGCTCTGATTGTTACCGGCAGTCAAGCTCAACCCAATTCAGCACTGTCGCGAATTGCCGAAGGACAACATAAACACGTTGGTATCCGCAAAGGCGATGTGGTGGTTTTTTCAGCTGACCCGATTCCAGGGTATGAAAATGCAGTACACAATATGATAGATGTATTAACAGCAGCGGGAGCAGATGTCGTCTACTCCGATATAGTAGATGAACTTCATGTTTCAGGACACGGATCGGCCAATGACTTAGCACTAATGCTGGGATTAACGTCTCCAAAATATATAATTCCGATAGGTGGGACTTTTCGACATATGAAACATTACGCACAACTCGCCAAAAATATGGGTTACAAAGAAAATCAGATCATCTTGCCCAATGGCGGAGATATAATTTCTTTTGATAGTAACTCTCAAATGAAAATCAGTGATAAAGTAATTCTAAAAAATATTATGGTAGATGGATTAGGTGTAGGAGATATTGGAAACGTTGTACTTCGTGATCGCCAGACAATGGCCAACGAGGGAATAGTCATAGTTGTTGTTCCAATAGAACAAAATACCGGACGAGTCACCGCTGAGCCGGATATTATTTCTCGTGGTTTTGTCTTTATGAAAGAATCTGGACGACTGATTGATGAGAGTAAAAAAGTAATAGTTAATTCATTGCGTCTGAAGAAAGGTCGTATATTTGACTGGAATTATGTCAGAAAGCAGATCGAAGGAAATTTGGAAGAATATCTCTATCGCGAAACCCACCGTAGACCATTAATCCTTTCAGTCGTAATCAAAGTATAGAGTTGAATTTTCATTCCCTTCATTCAGTACGAATCCAAGTGATCTTCTTCTCAACTGTCATGCTAAACTTGTTTCAGCATCTAAAACGTCTATTCAACAATCAGTTTTCCTACCATGCCTTGCTGCCTATGGGTACCTACACTGCAATAATATTCAAATGATCCTGCTTTGTCAGCAACAAAGCGAATAGTCTCGCTCTCCCCGGTATTTATTTGTTTAGTTTTCGCATTAAACTCATATATCGTCCAATCGTGAAATCCCTTCTTATTGATAAATACTATTTCAACTGTATCCCCTTTCTTTACCCGAATTTCCTTGAGCGAAAATGAAAAATTCTCGCCTTCAACTTTAAAACTTTTAACATTTTCGGAAGTTGCGGATGTTACTCCAGTTTTAGTTTTCGTAGTGGGAGAAGACTCATCAGCTTCCTCGTCAATATCATCAATATCATCTTCAACTTCGTCGATATCATCCGCATCCTCCAATTCATCACGATCATCTTCTACCTCGACTGCCGGTGTTCGTGCGGTTTGGTTGGATAGTTGCCTTGATTGTGCAAAAATTATACCTCCTATCAAAACAACTGCAACGATAATAAGCAAAATATATTCTTTCTTCATAGTGTTTTTCCTTTCTCTTTTTTAATAATAAGAATTCTACTATAACAATCCTAGAAAAAATTCTCAAGTCCTAAAAACAAAGCGTGTGTCCTCTCCTTGCTCTTGACAACAATATGTTATAATCACTATTCTAAATATAGCTATACTTTTTATGCCACATATTATTGAAAAAAATCCTAAAATTCTTGGTGGCCAACCAGTAATTAAGGGTACAAGAGTACCTGTTGCTCGTGTTATGGCTCTCATTGCATTGAATTATTCCCTCAAAGAGCTTAAAAAAGAAATACCTCACTTAGAAGACCTTACCCGAAAAGATCTTGTGAATATACTAAATTACTACAAACAACAAGTATCAGCATAACCATTAACTTCAATAAAAGAAAACATCCCAAAAAATTCCGTCTATTATTAGACACAGCTTTTGCTCCCGCTAAAGATTTTCCTCATCTCTCAAAAAAGACAAATGTGAAAAATGCTTATTTTGATCTTGGTCTTCCAAAACAATGCGGTGATGACGAAATAGATCAAAAGGCAATTGAAGATAACAGGATTGTAGTAACAGTAAATTTTAAGGATTTCAATAAGCTGGTGAAGTCTGGTAAACCAGGAATCATCGGTATACCATCTCAATTAACAAACGCAGACATAGACGCTCTTTTATCTAGATTTGTAAGTTTGAATAAAGTTGAGGATTGTATCGGGAAGGGTATCAAAATATAAAAAATACCGATAAGTGCTTCAATTAGCTTCGGCCATATATTCTATCGCCTTTTAAAGTCAACAATTATTAAATAATATTGACATCTGTCAAATGGATGTCAAGATATCTATGTTTCATTTTTAGCTTGTCGAGAAGACATATTTCAGGACCGTCCCCTAGTCATTTTGGTAATTTAACCGAACAAGATTAAGATAATTATCGAAATTCTCTTTTAATTCCGCCATTTTTGACTTTCCATTTTCAATTTTTGATATGCCAAACCATTTCCACCACTGAGATTTTACAACTCCGTGACACAAGTCACACAAAGTTATTAGGTTTCCCATTGTGTTAGGTCCCCCCTGTGAACGGGGATAATATGGTGCGCATGAACATCTTCAACAGTCGCACCAGTTTCGGGATAATATTTACCTTTCCAATCACCACACAATCTACAAACAAAGTCATCTCTAATTTTTGCCTTAAGTGAAATACGCATTTATACAACTCCTTATTTTTTTCAATCTTTCAACGAGTTTATAACTACAATTTCTTATCCTTCCCACGATTAAATTTTTGACGGCGACAAATCAAAATATTTCATTTTTGGCTTGGCGAAAAAACATATATCAGACCCGTCCCTAATTTCCCACAATTTCCATATGATATAAAAATCTATTAAGTCGGGGTCAAATTTAAAAATTATAACTTTGCAAAACTGAGGTTTCTTCTTTAAATAACAGCATTTACATCCCCCAAATTTACTTGATGCAAATAATCTCTGGCCAAAAACGGGATTAATTCTCTTTCTTCTTGCGTCGACGAACTCGCCATAAGTTTGAGAATATTCTGCATATACTTCTCCTTTGATCTTCGATTTGCCTCATGAGCTGAGTGTCCTTTCAAGAGAAGAATAACAAGGTAATTTGCTGGTTCCAAGAATAACCCTGCAACTTTATCCTCAAGTGGTCTTGTGATTTTGTCTTCACTTATCATAAAGACAAAATCATCGTCATAACCTAAATATGCACGACACCCTTCTATAATGCTTTTTCTACCCAACTTTTCTGCAGAGCTACAAGAACGTGCATATACAATTTTATCTTTAAGAAGCTTAAGATCGCTTCTAAGATCCAGAAGAATCTCGTTATTGTAACCTGTTATAGAAGAGTCATTTCCGTGCCCATTTATAACAATGAGTTTGGTTTTAACTTTTTTTATCACTGAAATAAACTCTTTGGAGCTCGCTCTTTTTTTAGAAAGATCAACAATAGAAAGCCCGACTCTCTTAGCAAAATCTATAAGGTTTATACTCCAGAAATATAGATAATTAGTTGTTATATCGTGATTTGGGCGAGTTATTAACATCAATTTCTTCTTGGAAAAATATCCCTTTTTTTAAAGCTTGCAAATACTCAAGTTGAATTTGTACTATTTTTTTACCTATTTCACTATTTTCTTCAACATTTTTAATTAACTCGTCTCTAGTAAACTCACCTTCCGAACCGATCGAAACTCTTTTATTACCTGATAATGTTCTTAATCTTGCTACAACAAGTTTTCTGATATCTTGGTCTGAAATTTTCTTTGGTTTTGTTTTTGTCATATTATCTCAAGGGAAGCTATTTTTTCCAGAATCTCCTTAGTGAGCGGAGTATCATTATCAATTTCTAACTTCGCTACTTTCCAAGTTATTGGTTCATCATTTACAACGAGAATTACTTCGTCGCGAACGCCCAAAGGAAGATTATTGTAAACTTTGTAAAAACGCTCTTTAAGCTCCATTATTATTTTATTCTAACACATATCAATGGGATCAACTTTTCTCCACAATTTTTATTTCTTCTGGTGTTTGGCCGTAGAGTTTGTAAGATCCAAATCAAGGTTCACCGAGCAAATCCGACGTAAAAATTTTAAGAACTTTTTTCTAACTACCTAACCAATCTTCTTTTTGTCTTGTCGAGAAGCATATTTCAGTACCGTCCCCAATTTATTATTCATGAAACCATAAAAAGCGTGGGTTTTCTATTTCCTTAATTTCAGGATCCCACAATAACCACTTTCCGCTTACATCTTTTACATCCCAATATCCTTCAAAATATTTATAGACTATCTCATCGTTATCCATATTTTTGGTTGAAAGCTTTACATTAACTCTGTTTTCTTCCTCTTTATCATCTTCGATTTTGATAACAGTGGTATCAAGTAGTGGTTCGTATCCTTTTTTCCATTGGTCAAAACTATAACCTTTTTTAAAATTATCCGATAATAGCTCAAAGGCTTTTTCCAGTTTTCTGGCTTTAAGGTAATTATAAAAAGCACGGACTGCCTCAAGCGGACTTTTATCCGGATCAAAAGTAGTTTTCTTTATATCCTTAAGTGAATCTTTGGCTGTGGCCATCTCCAGCCATTTTTGTTTGATCGAATCGGCGGAAATTCCCAGACTTAATCCCGACAGTCCGGCAGTATTAATAGCTACCACTTCACCGCAAATATTTATCATTGGCCCTCCCGATACTCCGGGTGTCAGCGTAGTATCTGTTTGCAAATACTCTACTCCTACATCTTTTGATCGTCTTCTTCCTGCAAGCGAGCCTTTATTGACTGAAGCCTCACCGCTTAATTGTCCACCCGATGGAAATCCTATTGCCAGAAGTTCCTCCGCAGGATCAAGCTCTGAGGGCAGACCCCAGGAAATAACAGGTAAATTTGAATTGATATTGACAATGGCAAGATCGGCATTTTTATCTGCCATCATTATTTCAGCTGTTTGGAATGTATTATCAGGAAGAATTACTTTCGGATTGGGTTCAAACTCTATGACATGAAAATTGGTTAATATAAGTCCATTGCTTGCGATGGCAAACCCTGAACCTTCTGAAATGCCGCCAATTATTCGTACTACTGACTTGCGTACCTTTTCAATGGAATCTTTTTCATTGCAAGCAATTTTGCTTGGCCCTCCAAGCTTTTCCTCTATTTTTTCCAGCCGTTTATTAAGAGCATCTATTTTAAAGCCCGTATAAACAACACCAATGAATAAGATAACTAAAATAAAGAATCGGGTGAGTACATATACATTTATTCGTTTCATTTAGCGAAGGAGGATAAATACCCCCAGTGTAGATGGTGACAAATTAATGTGTTTCAAATGCATCAAGTTTCTCTTTCCAATCCTGCATAGACATTGACCTTCCGCGGCTAGCCTGAAGTTCAGCATAATCAAGGTACATATCCACAATATGATTGAGATTTTTTATCTCCTCTTTCTGCAAATAATTCTTGGCAATTTCAATATCGCTGGGAAAAATTTTCCCTTTTGGTGATTTTCTCCAAGTCGTCAGTCCCATAAAAGGTTTAGAGCTATCCGCTCTTATGGCAATGATTTCAGCCGCGGTTTTCCCCGTGATTGCAAAATGCAGTTTATTTTGCACAGTTGCGAAAAACTTCTCGGCTTCGGCAGTATTGAGGGAATAGTCAATCGCCGTGGCGTAAATATCGGTGATTTTCTGATAAGCCATTCTCTCACTGGCGCGTATCTCACGTATTTCTTCAAGAAGTTCGTCAAAATAGCGGGCGTCAAAGCGGGTGCCTTTTACAAATCTATCTTTATCTATTGCCCATCCTTTAAGGATGTAATTTTTTAGCTTATCTGTTGCCCAGGTTCTAAACTCTGTGCCACGGCTCGTACTTACACGATAACCAACGGCAATAATGGCCTCCAGGCTGTAAAACTTAGTATTGTAGTTTTTCCCATCAGCGGCAGTTATTAAGAAATCCTTAATAACTGATTTTTCATCTGCTTCGCCTTCCGCAAAAATATTTTTCAGGTGCATGTTTATGTTTGCGGTAGTTGTTTCAAAAAGCTCCGCCATCAGCTTCTGCGACAGCCAGACATTATCATACCTAAAAAATACCTCAATCTTAATATCCCCATCAGGCGAGGTATAGAAAATAATCTCGGATTGATTGTGTATTGCTTTCTTATTCATATTCGTGAATTATTAACGGCTACAAATCAAAATGTCTCATTT
>Ga0213870_1000999_pt1 | contig 13050 bp, 13 predicted proteins | sample WICALVC2017_Meta_FD_160119 | JGI IMG/M metagenome (GOLD analysis project Ga0213870, IMG submission 160119) | Freshwater microbial communities from subterranean cave lake in Wind Cave National Park, South Dakota, United States - WICALVC2017 | ecosystem: Environmental > Aquatic > Deep subsurface >... | reverse complement strand
AGAAAAATCAGGACCCCGCCTCCTCACTAAATCTACAAAAGAGATTATCGAAATCTAATGACCTCCCGCCTTCCCGCTACATTCGCACGAGACTGCTGCAGAGCTCCTTCAATATCTTCATTCGCCAATAAAGACACTACTTTTTTTATAATTGCCCTATGTCTTCTATTACGCATAGCTGCTAATAAGAAATCTAAGACTTCCATGTATAAATCTGCATCAGGCAGAGTTTTATGTCCATAAGAAGTGGCAGCATTTCGCATGTTACTTCTGAAATCCTCAAATTCCTTACTCTCTTTTACGCGAGCCACAAGTATTCCTCCGCTAAGATAAACCATTGGGGGGTGGTGCATTGGCCATTCTGCAGCCGCTCCCAGTCCTCCAATAGCACGAGCATCATCCACAGCTATTGCATCTTCTCCTAACTGTAAGCTGGTTAGCTGCTGATTACGTATGCTACTCAAAACCAACTCCCAATCAGTATTATTTCCAACAAGTAGTTCTTTTGCATTTTTCACTATATCCGCAGCCACACCTTTTCTTCCATTACTTAACCAACGTTCATTAGACCAGATTTTGAGCTGTTCAGATGATGTCTTTGGAGAAATTACAGGCAACTCAAACCTCATTTGTTCAGATTCTTTAGGAGTCATAAATGTCACTATTATAATATAATTGATAAAATAAGCAAAACCACTTGTTGCTTACCTCTAAATAAGCTAAAATACTGACTAGGAGTAAGCTTAACACGATGGTAGAAAGAAATAGAAAAACAAGTCAAGTCGTAAATTTAAATTCTAAAGAAGGATTAGATTATGCCCTGTGGGGGCTAATGAGACGATACGGCGACCCACCCTGCCCAAAGTCTGAATGGCATGCAAAACCCGATAGTAGATTAGACTTTCATCTAGTACGCCAAACACAAGATCAATATATGAGCCCAGTATTTGGAGTGATGGAAAAAGAGGAAGGTTAATTGTGATGCAAATTGCGGTAATTTCCTCAAGCGTTTAGCAAATTCTTTTGCTGTGCTTTTCTCATTTTTTCTCTTGTCCCTTTTGTTTTTTCAAGGCGTTCTCTTAATATCTGCATCTGTTCTTCTCTTTGTACTAATGGCAAATTAAGCTTTTTACGTAATAGTCTTACCATTTCTCTACTTATCCCCAATTCCTTTCCTGCTTGACTTCCATTATAGGTTGTCTCTTTTATTTTCTTTTGCATCGTCAAAACTCTCGACGGTTGTGTATCTTGAATTCTATAACCCTGTGCTAGCCTCTGTTCTTTTTCTAAAGCAGTTGACCTGGCAAGACTTTCTATTTCCTCTTCTGACAAGCTCAAGATTTTTTGTGCGTTCTGAATTAAGTCATTAAAAAATGCTAAACCAATTCTTCTCCTATTATGGAAGCCTTTACCATATCCCAAGCTTTGATAAAATTCCGATATAGTAATTCCTCTCTTTTTACATATTTCTTCTATCCATTGTCCAACTGGGTTCTCTGCAGGTATAATTTGTCTAATAGAGCTTTTAAATCTATCACCTCCCTTCCCGCCTTTTCCTTCCCTAAGCAGTTTAGCGTATGGTTCAACCAACAGATCCAACTCTTCATCGTTTGGCTTAAGAAGTATTAATAGGTTCCCAAATTCACCAGGCACTGGAATATGTTTCCCTGTATACCAACCATTAACTGTTGTACTATGTTCCTTTCTAAGAGCTTTTGCTAAAGCCAATTGCGACTTAAAACCTTTTTTAACTGCTAAACAACGCAGTGCCATTGGAAACGGCTCGTCTGCAATATTTCCGCCGATAAGTTTATTTGCGTTTTCCTCACGTCTAAATTTAGTAAGTTCAATCTCTTGTCTCACGTTGCCTAAATTGTACCATAATTGAATTCTTCCTGGCAAAATCATCCTAAAGTACGCTACTATGTAGTAATATACTTTAGTATTGACTTTATTAAAGTAAAGTAGTATACTTTATCATACTAAACTATGAACTATTTATCTAGCAAAGACGCAAAGGCTTTGTATAAAGCAATTCTTTCTTTGGAAACAGAAGAAGAGTGTAAAGGGTTTTTAAGGGATTTACTAACAGAAAAGGAAATTAAAGAATTTACAAATAGGTGGAAAGTGGCACGAATGTTAGACAAAAAAATCCCATACGAAAAAATCGCCAAAAAAACAGGCATGAGCAGCACTACAATTGCAAGAGTTAATAAATGGTTAACAAAAGGCAAAGGCGGATATAAATTAATGCTTAAAAGGTTAAAAATGAAACAATACAACGCTTTAATGATTTAAATCATTAAAGCGAATAAAATAGTGTATGAAAATGAATTTACTTAAATGTTTTGCAACATTGAAACTTATTCATCATCACACTCCCCTCTTGGGCGGTGTGAGTTCTGATTGTTAAAGTAATAAAAATAATAAACAATACACCGCCTAAAAGGCGGTTTTTTTATGATATGATATGATAAAGCTATGATTAAACCACAAACACTGAAAGGCTTTCGGGATTTTTTGCCTAATGAGGCAAGGAAACGACAGTATGTCATAAACACCTTAAGACCGGTGTTTGAGTCCTATGGTTTTGAGCCTTTAGAAACGCCTAGCTTGGAATACGAGGAAATTTTGCTTGGAAAATATGGAGATGAAGGCGATAAGTTGATGTATAGATTCAAAGACAAAGGCAAAAGAAAAGTAGCACTTCGCTATGACCAGACTGTTCCCCTTGCCCGCGTTGTCGCTCAATATCAAAATGAACTTCCTATGCCCTTTAAAAGATACCAGATTCAAAATGTCTGGCGCGCGGAAAACACGCAAAAAGGCAGATTTCGTGAATTTGTGCAATGCGACATTGATACCATAGGACTTGATACGCCTCTTGCTGACGCTGAAATCATTAATGTGGCAATCAAAGCATACGAAAAACTTGGATTTAAAAATTTTAAAGTTCTAATCAACGATCGTACGGTTTTTGAAGGACTACCAAACTATGCAGTTACAGCAATCGACAAACTTAAAAAAATTGGAAGAGGAAAGGTGCTAGAAGAGCTTGTCAGGAAAGGGCAATCAAAACAACAGATGGCATCAATACTATCTAGTATTGAGGGTAAACGGCCAACAGAAAGACTTAGTCAAATTTTTTCTTATCTTGAAAAATTTGGCATAAAAAAATCACAATATGAATTCTTCCCCACACTTGCCAGAGGTTTAGATTACTACACTTCAACAATTATTGAAATTGAAACAAAAGGATATGCAGGAGGTTCCCTAGGCGGAGGGGGAAGATATGATAAGTTGATTGGAATGTTTGCTGGAAAAGATATTCCGGCTGTAGGTTTTTCATTTGGCTTCGACAGATTGACGGAAGCAATGGAACAAAATAAACTGTTCCCTTTTGATCTACAGATAACAAAAGTCCTCGTCACAATTTTCTCAAAAAAGTTAAAACAAAAATCCCTTGACTATACTACAGCACTATCTAGTGCTGGAGTTTCGACAGAATTGTATCTGGATGAAAATACGAAAATGGAAAAACAATTAAAATACGCTGACAAAAAAGGAATTCCTTATGTTGTAATTATCGGTCCAGACGAAGCCTCAACAAATCTAGTAACTCTTCGCAACATGAAGACCAGAGAGCAAGAAATCTTAACCCAAAAAGACCTCCTCGATAGGCTTGTTTAATTTGTCTAAAAATAGTATAATTACTACATGAAAACAAATATTCATCCTAGATATTTTGAGCAATCGCTGGTTTCCTGTGCCTGCGGAAATACACTTACAACAGGTTCAACTCAGGAAGAGATCCGAGTTGAACTGTGCTACAAATGCCATCCTTTCTATACAGGCGAGCAAAAATTTGTAGACAGCGCGTCTAGAATTCAAAAATTCCAGCAAAAGCAAAATATTGCCAAACAATATTTGCATTCTAAAGTCAAAAAACAAGAAGAGCAAAAAGTCAAAGATACCCAACCCAAAACTCTACGCGAAATGCTAATGGCAATTAAGTAGCCATACGTTTGTCATCCTGAGCGTAAGCGAAGGATCCCCACTTATCAAGAACTTTCATGGGATTCTTCTCCCGACAAGTCGGGATCAGAATGACATTCTAAACAATATGTACGATTATAAAAAAGTCCAAATAGAGGTGATTGATAAGAAAATTGAAGAAACCCGCGCTCTTCTCTCTGATTCAATGCTTAAGGAATTGGCTGAAAAAGAAATAGCAGAATTGGAAGCTCAAAGAAAAGCGCTTGTTGAAGCTGTCGACAAAGACATAGAGCCTGGAGGTTCTCTGGACCATCGAAATGTGATTATGGAAGTAAAAGGCGCGGCAGGAGGCGCGGAAGCAAAGTTGTGGAAAGAAGAACTTTTAAGAATGTATTTAAGGTTCGCCCAACTTAAGGGATTTAGCGTGGAACAAATTGATGAAGGGGTTATTAAGATTTCCCAAGGGCCATCAACTCCTGTAGCCTTCAAAACTTTTAAATTTGAGGCGGGTGTACATAGAGTGCAAAGAATTCCTGCGACTGAAAAACGCGGTCGCATCCATACGTCAACCGCAACTGTCTCTGTTTTGCCCGAGCTTGCAGATATAGATCTTCATATAAATCCACAAGACATACAATTTGAAGCGTTTCGCGCTGGTGGGCATGGCGGACAAAATGTCAACAAAGTTTCAACTGCTGTAAGATTAAAGCATATTCCAACAGGAATTGTAGTAACTGCTCAAACAGAGCGATTTCAAGCACAAAACAGAGAAATTGCCATGGAGCTTCTCAGGTCCAAGCTGTGGGAAATGGAAATTGAAAAACAAAATAAGGAAATTTCTTTTCTTAAATCCACGCAAGTCGGCCGGGGCATGCGAGCCGAGAAAATCAGAACTTACAATTTTCCGCAAGATAGAATGACAGATCATAGAATCAATAAATCATGGCACAACCTCCCTACTCTTTTGGATGGAGAAATTGACGATGTAGTCAATTCTTTTATATAATAAGTTTATCGTGCTTGTTGCAAATATTTTCCTCTACATCGTTGCATTTTTCTTCATTTGGTTTGGGGCAGGCCTTGTCGTTTCCTCAGCAAGCAAATTTTCTACTAAATTAAGACTGTCTCCTTTTGCTTTTTCTTTCGTTTTTTTGGGAATATTAACCTCAACGCCTGAATTTTCAGTTGGTCTTCAGGCAGTAGCAAGTAGTCACCCTGAAATCTTTGTCGGAAATTTACTTGGCGGAATTGTTGTGATATTTCTAGTCGTAATTCCCCTACTTGCTGTTTTTGGAAATGGAATAAATCTAAAAGATGAACTTGATAATAAAACCCTCTTGATAACTCTGGGAATCATTCTAACGCCATCGCTATTTATACTTGATAAAAAAGTAACCACATTGGAAGGCACCATACTTGTCATCCTATATGTTGTTTTACTTTTCTTAGTCGAAAGAAGAAACGGAATTTTTGACAGGAGTAACGAACAACTTTTTAACATAAAAGCTTATTCCTACAAAGACATTCTCAAAATGCTTTTAGGTATAGGAATTGTTTTCGTATCAAGTAGTATTATCGTTGATAAGACAACTTATTTTGCAGGTATCTTTAATATCTCCGCATTTTACATTAGCCTTTTTGTAATAGCTCTTGGAACAAACTTACCGGAATTATCTCTGGCTGTAAGAAGCATTATCTCTAGAAAAAGAGAAATAGCAATGGGAGATTATATGGGATCTGCGGCAGCAAATACCCTTTTGTTTGGTATTTTTACACTTTTACATGGCGGGGAAATATTAACAGTAGACAACTTTATTATTACATTTCTATTTATCCTTACTGCTCTTGGGTTATTCTATTTTTTCTTTCGTACAAAAAACTATATATCGCGCGGGAATGGATTTATCTTATTAGGTATCTACGTTATTTTCGTAATCGTCGAATTGATACGATAATATCGTGTTCAGAAATAATGCATTATTGTAGCAGATTTTGTGATTTCTCAATCTTTCTCTTCACCAAATAATTTATGAAGCGTTTTTGGATTTATAATCTCAATGGAGCTTCTGGGATAAGCTTTTTGAAACACTGACTATGAATTATTGGGATTCATACTCCCAATATTAATACAAAAAATGGGAGTTATCAAGGACTAAAACTATAGCAGATTCTGTGGTTTTTTAGTCTTTAAGTAAGCAAAAATGCCGATTGCAGTAATAGCAAAAAGCAAAATCCCTCCCCCAATTACCCAAGACGTACTTGTCCCCTTCTCCAGTTTTGTAACCTTATACTGCGGAGTTGGAGAAATTGGCGTTGGACTAACTTCCGCAAAATGAGCAACTGAAATTGTCAAAATTTTTTTATTCTCTGAGTCGTACACATCAATCTCCTTTCCATTCGGAGAATATGGAATATTAAAAACAATATCTAAGGTATCAAGCTTCGTTTCTTTGCTCGTCACCTTACCTGTTGTATAGTCAAAATCTTCACCATGAATAGAGGTAAGTGTAGGTACATCGAAAGTTATTTTATATAAAAATTTATTAAGGTTGGAAATTAATTCTGCTCTGTAATTTCCTCCCTGATTGGCTTGGGAAATGATGCCGGGAAGAACATTGACATTTTTGAGCTGAATACTTCCATTATTATAGGTTAAAGTTAGTAAATAAAACTTTTCCAAAGCCGCATAAGAAAATTTCACAAGAAAAAGAGAGATTAAAAAGAAAAAAGAAATTATTATTAACTTATTGACCTTAAACATATTGCTAATTACCTTTTTGTTTCCATAATAAGTCTATCATTTTTTGGATTTGTATTTTGGAAACAGTATCGTATTCTCTAACCTCATTATTGTTTGTATCTCCCATAATGCTGTAATTAGACGATCTATATCCACCACTTTGTGCGCATCCGTATAGACAAACATTGTTTTGACTGCATGATTGTCCAAAATTAATATTTGAAAAATACGGAAAATCGCATCGTTTTTTATTAGTATCCCAAATACAGCTAAACCCATTGTAGTTTCTATTCTTACATTCTTGCTCGTTTCCAATCTTATGACACTGCGGTTCTTCAAAACTTGATGTACCCTCGCACCACTTCGGGCATGCAAAAATATCGCAGTTTGCCTTGGATGTATCAGAAGTCCTAGCGGGGTTATCTTTATATTCGTCTGCTAAGTCTCCCATTATATGTCCAAATTCGTGAAGAGTTGCGCCCTCTGACCCGAGTATAGAAGCAGCGTTAACCAACGCTCTTTTAATCATATAAATAGCATATCCACCAAAATTATGCTTATCTAAGACTATCGCTTTGTCTACAAAAGGACATACCTGTGAAATAATTTTTTCTGCCTCCGAAAGACAGTCCCACTTCCCATAAGCGCAGTCTATACTCGAAGCCCTTTTTATAAACCATACGTTAAATTTATCTTTGTTCGAAAGATAGGGCTCTTTAGATAAGAGAAAATTAGCGTGTCTGGGTAAAACCTTTGACTGAAATTGATCGAGTTCACTTTCGGAATAATTATCAGGCATAATTACTATATTTATTTTATTAAAAAGATTTCCCTCAAGGTTTGTAAATGGTATACACTCGTTATTATAGTAGTTTGTTCTAACTGAAATTACATCTGAAATTTGCTGATTATCTACTGTAAAATTTGCCGTATAAACTCCTATCTGTGAATCTAGAGAATGAAAAACATAACCATACACACCATCCTTTGCGGGACCGTCACCATGGTTTCCATCGTCATAAAGAGTTGCTCTCTCAGCATTTATTCCGGGACCATTTATAATAGCTTTTACTTCCGAATTAATTTCAGTTTTTGCATTTATAGTAAATAGCGTGCCGGGCGATCCGGATGAAGGATCCATATTAGCGCTAAAATGTCTAATCGGCAAAGACTTTACTTCATGCACGCCAACCAATACATAATTATCTCTTATGTATTCTAATGAAATGGCCAGACCTTCTACCAGATAATATTTACCAAAAGCAATATCAAAAGTACTATTTCCAAGGCTCACTTTTATTTTTTGGTCTTCCCTTTTTATCTCCAATAGCTGAACTTGCTTACCATAAATATCTCTTGGCTTATCTTTTGTAAGAATAAATCCAGAATACTTAGGGGTGTGGGGTACAACCAATAGATTTAATATTTTTCCTTCCCCTCCTGGAATATTAAGTGTTTTCAAGCATTCCTGCGTTGGATCACAAATTACAAAAAGACGGTTCTTTTCATCCTGTGTAAAAAAATCAAACAATTCATTGGATGTACTATTACGATAATAAAGGAAAAAACCATCTGCTCCAAAATCTACTTTAGAAGAAAGCCTTATAGCCTCTCCAGTAAAATAGACTTGTTTATCTAATGTGAGCTTGACTTTTGGCGGTTCTGGAATAGAGGGTGGAGGAGCAGGAGTTGGAGTTGAAAGAACTGTTGTACAGGATATAACCTCAGACCACACACCTGGCTGTTGCGGACAAGAGTTAGAAGCTTCGGATCTGACCCTTACTTTGTATTCAGTATCTTTTGCTCCTCCAGGGAAAATGATGGTTACACTTGTGTTGGGATCAGTAATAAATCCGCACATCCCATCTTTAAAATAACTTTCCGAAAAATCTGCGTTTTTGTAGCACCATTCCAAACGGTAATTTGTAGCGTCGTCTATGAGGAGCCATGAGAGATTCGCCCCATTGTTTCCATACAAAGGGCTGCATCTAACAATCTTTGTCGCCCCGCAATTATATAAAGTTTGCGGAGCAGCTGATGGTGATACAGACTGAGAGCTAGAAGAAAAGGAAGTTGGAGTTGGATATGATATTAAGGTTGGTTCGCCAACAGTATAAGCTCCCGGCTTGTTATCTGATGGGTTTATTACCAAAGGCTCAGTTTCTCCTTGTGCTGTAACAAGAATATTGGAAAACCCTACAGTTCCTATTCCCTGTCCTTTCCCCTTAAAAGAAAGTCTGCCAAAGAAAAACCCGGAAGTATTGTGAGAAGTTGGATTAGAGTTTACTCCTACATAATGTATCTTGCCGGGAATACTAGTGTCATTAACAATTGTTGTAAAACCTGATGATTCTACATTAGGCTCAAAGGAATTCAGCTCAAGTACATCACTGTTATAAGTAATAACTGCATCTATTGCAGAAATATCTTTTTGCATTGGGTTTTGAAGACTTATACTGGTATTAAAGCTTTCTTCCTTTTTTGTGCTTAGCGCAAGCGGGGAAAACTCCAAATGAAGAGACTCTATTCCTTCTGCTCTTTGCTTTAAATTTTGCTGTTTTTGAACTTGAATAAGGGTAAGGGAAAGGGCAACAAGAAAAAGAATAACAAAAACTCCAAAAGCAATTAACTTTTTCTTTCCTATGTTATATTTATTCAAAATATCTATCATAAGTTAGTGCGGTAAAGATGGATCCGCAAATGACGTTTTCCAAATATTAAAATCAATAATACTAATTACGCCATCGCTATTAAAATCTGATGGTTCGTTAATTATTGGTATGCCTTTAAGTATCGCTAGAAATTCAGTTCTCCATAATTCGAGATCAACGATATTAATTATATCGTCGCAGTTAGCATCTCCTTTATTCTTAAGGTAGCAATATTGCGTGGAAGAAGGAGTTGGAGAGTTTTGAACAACTACATTTGTTGGAATTACAGTTGGAATACTTAAGTTTGGTTCTTGGGTTGGAGCGCTTGTTGTTGGTGGAATAATTTCTTCAGTTGTTGTTAAGGTTGGACTTACTGTTACTGTCGGAGATGGTTCTTGTGAAATTTCAGGATTGGGATTTACAGAAGATGTTGAATGAGAATCGGCTGATGATAAACACTGTAAATAAACATAATAAGCATCAGTATTACATGTAGATTCATCATTGGAACATTTTTCCGTACAAGCAGAATAAGCTTGAGTATATGCATAATAAGTATCGTAATCACCTTGCTGAAAATTAGAACAACTTTGGTTGCATTCATTATACGCATTGGTACAAAGAGTATAGTTTGCCTCACAGTTTTGACCGCTGGCTCTTTGTTTTATGCTTTGCTGTTTCTGACTAACAAAAACCGTTAAGGGAACTGCCACAATCAAGATAATAAATACAATGATAGCTGCAGTTCGGGAGTGAGTAGGACGGACAGTAAATTCAAAGACCTTTTTAAAAAGGCTCATTGAAACCAGCATAGCACATTATTAACCGTGATAAATTATTTCTTCTTCTAAGTTTATCCCATACTTCTCTTTTACAGCTTTTTTTGCAATTTCAATAAGAGCAAGAACATCTGATGCTTTTGCATTACCCAGATTGACAATGAAATTTGGGTGTTTGTCAGATATCATTGCTCCCCCTACCTTTCTTCCTTTTAAACCTGCGAGTGCAAGAAGTTTTGTAGTAGGAACAACCGCAAAGGGATCGTTTTTTACAAATGGGGCAAACTCTTTTTGCAAATCTAGAGAAAGCAAGTCCAAAGGAATATTTTTGAAAGTGCTTCCAATGTTGGGCAAATCCATAGGATGGCGGTTGTTGCGATAATCAATCTTTTGCTGAATCTTTTCTCTTATCTCCTCTTTGTCTCCTGTTGTTAAACCCAAAACTACATGTGCGATAAATTCATTTGCAGCCTCACCTGACTTGAAAATACTATCTCTGTAGCCAAAACTACACTCACTGTTAGTCCTTATCTTTTCTTCCAATAAGTCAGAGTTTGAGTTGGTTTTCATATCCAAACTTCGAACTTCCAAAACATTATCTTTGATTTCACCTTTAAACGCCCCGGCATTCCCCCTAACAGCGCCCCCTACTGTTCCGGGCAGTCCCCCTGCCCATTCAAGACCGGAAAGGAAGTTTTCAATACAGTAGTCAAGAAGATCTCCAATTAAAACTCCGCTTCCTAATATTAAGTTGTTATTTTCCCTTTCAATTCCTTCAATTCTGTTATGAACTACTAGTCCATCAAAACCGCCATCGCCTATAAGTAAATTTGTGCCTCCTCCTAAAATAAAAACAGGCAAATTCTGATTGTTCGCAAAATTTAGGACCTCTTTTATCTCATCTGTTGTAATAACTTCTACAAACAAACGTGCAAATCCACCTATTTTGTAACTGCTGTAGTTTTTAAGAGAAATGTTCTTTTGGAATGAAACCATACTATTTACTGGTTTGGGGCGGTAACTAATGTTGTCTTAACTTCAAGTATTTCTCCATCCCGCCAAATAGAAAGAGTGACAACATCTCCGATTTTTTTAGATGCGATTACAGTTGCCACTTCATTGTTTTTCTCTGCTATTTTTTTGCCGTCGATACTCACAATAATGTCTCCTCTGTCAACACCGGCTTTTTGGGCAGGCGAACCCTCAACCACATCTTGAATATATGCTCCCTGCACAACATTATTGAGAATAGCAAGATCTCTAGTCAAAATTTTATATGCAATACCAAGATATGGCCTATTGAATTGTCCGTTTTGATTAAAATTTTTAAGACTGTCCTTTATAATATTTATGGGAAGCGCAAATCCAATATTTTCGGCTCCGGATGCGACCGCTGTGTTAACTCCGATTACCTGAGCTGAAGAATTAACCAACGGCCCTCCACTGTTTCCGGGGTTAATTGCCGCATCTGTTTGTATTACATCATCCAACCTCTCTGCAAACGATCCAAATGGAGATCCGGTTGTTATTCCGCGACCAATTCCGCTTACTATCCCTTTCGTCACGCTGCCTCTAAATTCCCCCAAAGGGGTTCCAACAGCAACTACCAGTTGCCCTACTTTTATTTTTGACGAATCTCCCATCTCTACTGGCGCAAGTCCTGTTGCGTTAATTTTTACAATTGCTATATCATTGACCGGATCTCTATAAATACTTTCAACGTTGTACTTCTCTCCATCATGGGCTATTACTTTATATTTTCCCGCAATACCAACCACATGCTTATTGGTCACAATTAACCCATCTGAGGAAACAATAAATCCAGACCCTATATCTTGCTCTTCCGCTCTAGCTTGCGGACGCTGGAATATATTAAATGGATCGAAGCTAATAATCCGTTGCTCTATTCCAACTGTTACAACTGATGGGGAAATCTTCTCGACTATATCTATCACTACTGACTCTTCCGTTACTATTTTTACTTTTTCTGTGAATATTTTTGCCCCTTTTTTGTCAAAGAAATTTTTTATATTTGGGGGATATAAAATGCTTGCATTCCAGATTCCAAGAATCGCAACGAGAATAACAACGATTAAAATTAATTTCCTCATAGGTAAACGCTTGTCATTCTGAACGAAGTGAAGAATCTAGATCCTTCGTTCCACTCAGGATGACTGCTGTCATTTTAACAGTTGCAGAACTGCTTTTTCAAGCTGTAAGTCATGGCTTTGGTCTTTTTCATCCACTGCCACTTCGATGTCTGGTTTTAATCCCTTACCATTGACCCAAGTGCCATTTGGGGTCAGCCACTTTGCGATAGTTATATGAAGACCTGCCCCATTTCCCAAATCATTGGCTGCCTGAATTGTCCCCTTGCCAAAAGATGTCTCCCCGACCAAGATTGCTCTGCTGTCGTCTCTTAGAGCGCCAGATACGATCTCACTTGCCGATGCACTTCCTTTATTTATCAAAACAACAATAGGTACTTCATACATAAGACCCCTTCTGGTTACGGAGAGCGTATTTCGTACCCCCTGTGCATTTTCTTCCAGAACTACTGGAGTCCCCTGTTTGAGAAATTCAGAAGAAATGTAAACTGCGTCTGCAAGATACCCTCCAGGATTATTACGCAAATCAACTATTAACCCTTTTATGGATTTATCTGTCTGAATCTTCAGATTCAAATCATTGATAATAGAAAACCAATCGTTATTTGTTGAATCTCCGAACTGCGAAAGCCTGACATAGGCTATTTTATCATTTTCGTTTTTCTCAAGGCTTTTGCTTGCTCCTTGAAGTCCCGCTGAGCGGGACGAAGTGGAGATACCTTCTATGTCACCTACTTTCTTCACCCACCCGGTAACACTTTTGACCGTTATAGTAT
>Ga0213870_1000998_pt1 | contig 13058 bp, 12 predicted proteins | sample WICALVC2017_Meta_FD_160119 | JGI IMG/M metagenome (GOLD analysis project Ga0213870, IMG submission 160119) | Freshwater microbial communities from subterranean cave lake in Wind Cave National Park, South Dakota, United States - WICALVC2017 | ecosystem: Environmental > Aquatic > Deep subsurface >... | reverse complement strand
TTCCTCCGTACCTTTTATTCAGCCTCCTGTAATCGTAAGGGATATAATTGTGTCTTGCATATTCTTGTCTTTCTGTGCGAACATCAAAATACTGCAAGCCCTTTTCATTTTTATAATGGTTCATACTGCGCCTCCCAAATTCTTTTCTCTGTATTCCAGAGCAAATATCCTTATTTCATCAGGGGTCCTGTAAAACCCGTGGCTTGTTCCGCGCTTGTTTACCAGAGTGATCGGGTGTCTGTCCATGTGATGCTGCCTGTCAACATAAAACTCTTTAAAGATAATGTCGCTGTCTCTCAGTATTGTTCCCAATTCATCTGCTTCCCCGCTTTTTGTTGGCCTAAAAAATGTGTATTCTTCACTCATATTACACCTCTTCAACTCCTAATCTCGGATAAATGCCCAAGGATTTCATTTCATCAAGCGTGAGCTTGAAGGCATAGGATGTTTCAACCCAGACTATTTTGCTGTCTTTGCAGGTCCCGCAGTATGTTCTGTTTCTTAAAACATCATGTATTGCAACAAGGCCGCACTTGTCGCAAACAGGTATGTGCGTCTTGTCTGAATCAAACCTTTCTTTAAGCGTTAATGCTGCTCCATGGCCTATAAGGCACTGCTGCTCCATTTCTCCTATTCTAAGCCCGCCTCTTTTTGCCCTTCCTTCTGTTGGCTGTTTTGTAAGCAAAGTCACAGGTCCTCTAGATCTTGCATAAATCTTGTTCGCAACCATGTGGTCAAGCTTCAGGTAATAGGATATTCCTGTAAATATCATAACCTCATATGCTTTTCCTGTCTTGCCGTCATACAATGTCTGTTTTCCATCATCTCTGAACCCCATGCTTCTCATGATCTTTCTAACCTCTTCTTCTTTCAGGTCCCCAAAAGCAGAAGCATCAAATCTTTTGCCAGCCAAAGCAGCTGTCTTGCCTGTGAGCAGCTCAAGAAGCTGGCCTATTGTCATTCTTGATGGAATTGCATGAGGATTGAAAATAATGTCTGGAACAACACCCTCTGCTGTGAAAGGCATATCTTCGTGCGGAACTAAAAGACCTATAACACCCTTCTGTCCGTGTCTTGTAGCGAATTTGTCACCAAGCTCTGGTATCCTCTCATCTCTTACTCTTACTTTTAACAATTGGTTTGCGTCTATTGTTTCTGAAATAATAACCTTGTCCACAACGCCTTTCTCTCCGTGTCTTACAGTGATGGATGTCTCTCTCTTGTTTTCTATGTCTGCCATGAACTCTTCGCTTGACAAGAACCTCAAAGGAGAGACTTTTCCTATCAGAACAGAATCAGACTCCACAGGTGTCTCAATATTTATTATTCCGTCTTCTCCTAAATCTTTGTACGCATCTTCTCCTTTATGACCCTTTACACCAGGCTCTGGAGTTGTGATTTCATCCTCTTGTCCGCCCCAATATCTTTTCTTCAAGGTTTCATATGTCCTGAAATAGAAAGACCTGAACAGCCCTCTTTCCACAGAGGACTTGTTCACTACAACAGCATCATTAAGGTTGTAACCATCAAAAGACATTATTGCAACAACCACATTGTTGCCCTCTGGGTATGCACTAAGTATATTGCTTGTGTTTGTCATGACTATAGGCACTTGGGGATATGTAAGGATATTAAACTTTGTGTCTGTTCTTATCAGGTAATTGTTTATCATAATGCCTATTGACTGGCCGACCATTTTTGCTCCGTAATTTATCCTGTCGCCTCTGTTGTATTCTGGATAAGGTATAAGAGAAGCAGAAACTCCAAACATTGCAATAGGATTTAACTCAAGGTGCGTCTGGTCTTTTGTTATTTCATGAGCATACATTGCAACAAATGTGTTCTCCTCTTCCTCAGCATCTAAGTATTCAATTATACCATGCTGTATAAAATATTGCCAATTAATTTTGCCTTCCTTCAGTTTCTTTATGTGCTCTTCTGTAATCTTTGGCCTTTTGTTTTCAACAATAATAAGCGGCCTTCTGACCCTGCCATTATCTGTATAAATTCTGACTTCTCCAAACTTGGGATAATAGGCCACATTTATTTGGTCTGAAATGAGGCCTGCCCTCCTCTTCTTTCTAATGCTCTCTGTAAATTCTTCTGGCTTCTTGGTTTCTCCAATAAATTTGCCGTTCAAATAAACATCTGCTTCGCCTCTCCCTCCTGAAACTTTTTCGTGCAATCCAATTTCGCTAATTATTTTATCCTGCTCTTGAGGCGATAATCCCGGAGTTATATGCGCCAGTAATGCGAGGTGTTTTCTTAGACCTATGGAGCTTCCTTCCGGAGTTTCTGCAGGGCATAGCCTACCAAACTCTGTAGGATGTATTTGCCTTGCCCTGAAATGCTCTTGTGTGGCAGTCAAAGGAGAGATTACAGATCTCAAATGCGATATTGTTTTAACATAAGAGCTTCTGTCTAGTCTTTGTGAAACGCCAGTTCTTCCACCAATCCAATTTCCTGTAGCTAAAGAGGATAAAATTTGTTTTGTAACAGCATCAGCCTCTATAATGCCCTGAATCGAAGGATGCTTTCCTCTCTTAACAAGTTTCTGGTAGTTGTAGGCCATTTTTGCAAGCATCCCCCACCTGCCAAGCAGTATTGATCTAAATAGCTGTCCCATCAATTCTCCTGACATCAAAAGCCTTTTGTTTGCGTAATGGTCAATGTCGTCAGGCTGCATTTTTTTGAGCGACTGTTTGATTATTCTTTTAACAATTCTTGCAAGAACTTTTGCCTTCTCTGCTCTGTCTTCTCTTTTTTGGCCTAAGTGGGGCAGCAGATACCTGTCAAGGATTTGGTTTACTCTTTCTTCTCTATAATCCTCTGTCACTTTTAATTTTACCCCGATAATTTCAATTGCATGTTTTGTGTTCTTCGCCTCGTCTTGGTAAAGGTTTATATAAAGCTCATTAAGTATGTGCTGATCTGTGCTAATATTATCGCAAATTTCTTTATCTGTTTCCAGCCCCAAGGCCTTCAGAAGGGTTATTATAGAAAGCCTTCTTATATTTGCAAAAGAGATTGAAATTTCTCCGTCAGGTTTTCTGTCTACTATATGCCTTTGCTTGAATCCTGATTTTTCAGAATTTACCCTTACTACTATTTGTTCTCCATGCCTCTCGAAAATAGGTTTGTTAGACGCTATCTCCTCTATTAGAACTAAAACCCTCTCTGTTCCATTAACAATAAAATACCCTCCAGGGTCGTTTGGATCTTCCCCTTTCTCTATTAATTCTTCCGGGCTTAACCCATATGTGGAGCATATTTGGGATTTTATCACTATAGGCAGGTTTCCTATGTGAACCTTCTCTGGTCTTTCCTGAACGCCGTTAACAATTGGTGTGATTTCCAATGTTATCTGTCCTGCATAAGTTAGGTTTCTTATTCTTGCTTCATTGGGATAAATAAGTCTTGTTGAGCCGTCTGCCTCTTTTATAATTGGTTTGCCGATTATAACTTTTCCGAACTTAAGCTTCAGGTCTCCTAGTTCAGGCAGAAGCTTTATGGATTCTATCTCATCTATAATTTGCTGGACGCCAAAATTAATAAAATTATTAAAAGACTCTATTTGGAAGTTTACCTTGCCTATCTCCCTCTCGTATTCGTCATGTATATCTTTAAATCTCAATATCATACCCATCTTCCTCAACACCCTCTAAACGGAATAGCCTTTTAGCTGTAGCTAACTTTTTACTATTACTCTGTAATACATGGTTTCGCCGGCTATTGGAGATTTTCTTGTTATTTTTACAATATCGCCTGGCTTTCCGTCTATTTTTTTTATTATAGTATCAGAATCTAGAATTTTTGGAAGCTGGTCTTCCCTGACATTAAATCTACTCAAAAGGTCTTCTTTCTCTTTTTTGGATAGAATTTCGTGCTTAGGCACCAATTCGTGTTGTAATATATCTATCATACACCACCATACCGCCGTGGTAAGCACCATTACGAGGTAGGTTTTTATATTTAGGTCAGTCCCCAATATAAACTTTATATGTCTCTTTTTGGTTGAAAAAAGCTGTTTTTACGTTAAATGGCGAGGTTGAAGGGCAAATATTTATAAATACACAACTCTTAAAAGCACAATTCGTGTAGTATATCAATTATCATAACTGTATAGCTTGTCTGCTGTGGTTATAACAGTCTCAGGCTTGTCAAAAACACCCTTAAGCTTGCTAAACCTCTTGCCCACATGATATTTTGACCTTTTCATAGTCAAATCTGACCGCCTTTTATAAGCGTTATATATATAGAATATATAGTGGATATATAAAGCTTTCGGTTATTTACTCAGAAAGGCGAGTAAAATATGGGGAAAAGTCTTAAGTATCAGAATGAATAGCATATTTGGGTGCCTTAAGAAGAAACCAGAATATAGTTTAATATTTAAAGAGCAGTATCTTAAGTCCGTATTAAATAGTCAAGAGTGAGTAAGATGGTGGAGAGAGAATTAAATCCTTTGCATCCGAGCTTAACAACAATGGTGTATCCTGTGTTGGGAATAGTGGATGTTAGTCTGGACAGGAAAATCGTTCGTTCTCTTAGCCGGTATCCGCAGATTTTTGATTATTTGGATTTTGTGAATGAAAAGGCACAGTCATATCTTGATAAAGAAAGATCAGCCAGACCAGAAGGATATGACTGGGATCATCTAGATGAAGTAGCGGATTTTGCTGTATGGTACCTTTCCAGGAATATTAGAAATCCCGGAAAATTAGGCCAGAGAGATGCGGAAAATCTGCTTATAATGAGCATAGCAGGAAAATGCCATGACTTAGTAAAGGGTAAAGGAGGTGAGGCGCATGCCTCTGCAGATATTGTAAGAGAGTGGCTGGAAGGCACAAAAGGTAATCCTGATTATAATGCGAAATTAGATGTAAATTATGTTGCTGATAGGGCTGTTAAACTAATAGCAGACCATGAAACCTACAAATCAATGCGCCTCCAGATGGAAAGGTTAAAAGAGCTTACGCCAGAGCCTGACCTGTGGCCAAGGCATATAAAACAGCAATATGCAGATTATATTAGAAACTGTCATATCCACCTTGGTTTGGCTGAGGATGAAACCCTAAGGGAGCAGCATGAGTCATTCTCTACAGCAGATACCAGGGCGAGGGCGATAGAACACAGGATTATACTGGTTGGTCATGGCTATCTGAACAATCCACAGCTGTATTCAAATTCGGATAAGCCGAAATTTAATAATATAGATCAGTTCCTGGATGCAAAATTCTTTAAAGTAAGGCCTCCTGAACTGGAAAATTTTGATCCTATCGTAAAAGAGGCCGGAAGAATATATGAAGAAAGCAGAATTAACGGGGATGATAGCCTGAATAGGCGGGTTGAATGGGCCAGAAAAGCAAGTGAGGAAGAAAGAATAAGAAAATTGGGAATTAATGAAAAGGACAAGCCATTCTATAAAGAAATTCCTGAACAATGGGAAACTGGAATAAGGGGCTTGGCCTGATCTAGTGACGGGGTGTGTAGATTATTTTATCATATAAATGTCTAAAAGTTTTAGGTACTCTATCATTGTCATTAAGCAATATTACATGACCAATAACCTTATCTATAATTAAACCTGCGTCATCCAGTATTCTTTTCATCTCTTGCCTTGTAGATTCGCTGTATCTTCTATCTCCTAGGCGCTTGTGGAAATCTCTTAAACCAGAATATATTTCACACAGGCTGTCTGCTGTAGTAATAACATGCTCTGCATCTTCTTTGTCAGAAAGCTCTCTAGGGTAATCAGAAAATATTCTATTCATTTCGTCCAGCATTTTCTGGTACTCTTCTATTTCTAGACCATTTTTAGATGGCGAATCAGAGTGCGAGTATGTCATAATTATCAATAAGAAATAAGCTTTAAATTACTTCCTTAGCACATCTTTCGATGTCCTTCCTTTCATCCATGCCAGATTGAAATAAGTGGTGAAGGTTTTTAACATTATGGGATTCTCTGTTGTTATAGCCTCATAAGAAAAAAGCTTGTCGTTTCCCGGAATTGCATAATACTGCTCTGCTTTTACCCCTGGCCTTGGTACTTTTGTGCAGATAAGGACAGTGTTATTATCTATTATATGCCCCATAAGGCCGTCAATGTCCAGCTCTCTCGCCTCAATTCCCGCTGCAATAACCTTTTCCACGGTCTTTTTTGTTTTCGGATTTATGTTGCAGAGAATTTTTATTTTAGTTCCGTCTTTTATTTTTTTCCTAATATGTGTTTGGAACTCATTGAACCAGCTCAGATCCTCACCAAATATCAATATTTCTTTAGATGCTTTTTTTTCCTGCTCAATCGCGGATTTAATTATATTTTTCCTTCCTGTAACAATCCAGAAATCCTGTTTTTCCGGTTCTGTCATTTTTACTTTCTGCCTTGGAGCAAGCAGCATTATTTTTTTATAAAGCGTCTCTGACCTTTCAACCTCGTTTTTCATTTTCTCTTTTTTCTCTTCTATCAGGGACTTCAGTGATTCTGCGGAAACAACATGGTATTTTTTCGGCCTGCTTGTCATGACTTTAACTATGCCTCTTTTGTGAAGGCCATCCAGAGTCTCGTAAACCCTTGGCAAAGGGATTTCCCCGAATTTGCTTATTTGCTCTGCAGTGGACACGCCATTTTCCAGTAAATATGCATATGCCTTTGATTCATACTCCTGCATTCCCATGCTTTTTAATAATCCAACTAGCTCTTCCATAACTACCCACTAAAATAATTCATATGTGTATATAAAAAGATATGTTGATTTTTTTGGAAAATATTGCAATTTTAACCTTATTTTTCCTCTATTTTGGAATAATATTCCATATTTTAAAACTTTATAAAGCCTTAGAGCAATACTTTAGTGGAGGTTTCCATATGGAGAAGCTGGATGAAAAGGATATGAAAGTTTTGAATCTGCTTAGGGAAAACGCCAAGCTTACAACCCAGCAAATTTCAAAAAAGACACTGATACCTGTTACTACAGTTTACAACAGGATAAAAAAGATGGAGAAAATGGGTGTAATACAGAAATATACAGTAGACATAGATCAAAAAAAAATAGGAAAGAACATTAAGGCCATTATTCTCATTACAGTTAGTTACCTACTCCCGAATGGCAGAAAGATATCACAAACCGAACTTGCAAAAAAAATAAGCAAACATCCTTATGCGGAGAATGTTGATATAGTTACAGGGGGGACAGATATTGTATTAACTGTAAATGTGGATAGTGTGGAAAAACTTAATGATTTTATTATAAATGAACTCAGGGAGATTGATGGTATAGATAAAACACAAACAATGATTGTGCTATCCAGTTTTTGATTTTAGCTTTCTAGTCTTGAACCCTTCAAAATACAAACCGCCAACTATTCCATCCAGCAGAGTGCCGCGTTTTATTATTAATGTCTGGGTTCCTATATTTTTCATGTCGATTTCGCCAACATAATCTGTCAAAAACATTTTCTTTACAATTTTCGGATCTTCTGTGTGGCCAAATATCCATATTAATTTTGTATATGCTGCTTCAATTGCCATGTCGAAAAGAGGTATGGCACCTATATCCAGAAATCTTCTACCAACTTCATATTGCTTCATGTCAACAGAGCCTCCTGTCTGGGTCCCTACTGCAACCATTATTCCATTAGCTATCAGGTTTTTGATTGTCTTAACCAAAGAACCTCCATTATTGGTTGGCATATTTCCCTGCCCGAATGCTTCTATAATCACTCCTTTGTATCCGTCCTTTTTTACGTAATCAAAAACCCTTGGTGATAATCCCGGGGTTAATTTCACAATGCAGACACTTTCTGGCGCAATCCTTGTGTCCAGAATTGGAACTTTATCAATATCATAATTTTCCCTGGCATCATTTGATATTAACATCTTTTCTTTGTAAAAAATCCCCTCTATGTCCTTATGGGCAGAATCAAAAGGATCCAGATGTGGGATTTCAGGCATATCAGTCTTTTTAACCCTTACTCCTCTGATAATCTTGTCATTGAATGCGACATATAGTCCGCCTATGTTTTCTGCGGCTGCCCTAAAAGCAAAATACAGGTTTCTTTTCGCATCCGTCTCAGGCTCAGTCCAGCCCCTTTGTGACCCTGTGAATATGATAGGAATTCCTATATTCTGGAGCATGTAAGAAATTGCTGACGTTGTGTACGCCATAGTGTCTGTTCCGTGTGTGATTACAACCCTTACTTTTTTTCCTTCTCCTCCGGGTTTAATGTGTTCATATATTTGACTTGCAATTTTCTGCCAGTCTCTTGGCTGCATGTTGGAGCTGTCAATATTCATGAGCTGTATTGGCGTTATTTTCCTTATGAAATTTTCTACAGGATACAGACTCTTTAATTCGGCTATCATTTCATCCAAAGTAAATACTGGTGTAAGTCCATTCTTGCCTTTGGCGCTAGAGATTGTCCCACCAGTTCCAATCACCACAAGCTCGTCCACCATATTATATTTTAATATGCCCATAAGTTCACTCGGCTTTCCTAGTTAATTTAGGTATAGTATTAATATAATTATTGTATATTTATTTAAATTTATGCCATCATCAAATTCTTTTTATTTTTGTACCTCCTTTTCTACCCTTCTTTTAAAGCCATAATAAATTATTCTATAACTTCCATTCTGGAAATTAAATAATATTTTTATGTTACTTTACAGTCATTTATCGCAATTCTCGCGACTACGGATTATTTATTTGGATATAGTATTTAAAAGCTTTGTTCGGTAATTGACTTATTCTTTTTAAGAAATAAATGGGCCCAGAGGGGGTTACAGCAAAGACGGCTTTTTGAATTCTATGAAGGCCGTCAATTGATTTGAACCCTCGACCCTCCGGTATCTTCTGTCATCAGACCCCTTTACAGGAGCTTCCGCGTCCGCAAAAGCGTCTACGGAAAACTTGTATGCAGGGTCTTTCACATGCTTTTAACTGACATTAAAAGCCTCACCAAGGATTCTGATAGAACCCTACGGATGCTCTACCAGTTCAGTCAACTTTTTTCTTTGGAAGTTGAGCGGAGCTTCAGCGAAGCGAAACTCCTTTTTGCTCCAGCTTTCGCACTGTTGCCAAAGGCAACAGGCGTGCCTGAGAACGCAGGTTCTCAGTGCATTTTGAAAAAAGCTGGTGACTGAGCTATGGGCCCAAATGGAGCTAAGCCGCATAGGTGAGATTTGTTAAGTGCGGCGACTAAGCTTGTTACTCTTAATTAATAGGTTATTAAAATTATATATAAGGAAAGAAATACAAAAGCACTTTCATTATTAATCCTCATTAATTAATTTTTGTTGTTTGTATCATAATAGCCGTGTAAAGATTTTATTTTTTTGTTTTTCAGGAATTTCTCTATCTCCTTGCTCATCACTTTTCCTCCAACTTCGTCAGGAACAACAACAAAGTCTACACCGCTCTTGTATAGCTTCTCTGATGCAGCATGAGTCATTGCTTTGGCGAATATTTTTATTTGCGGGTTTGATTTCTTGGATTTCCTTATTACAAAAGCCGCTATCTCCTCATCGGGTATTGCAATAACGCAAAGCTTCGCTGTTGAAAGGCCGGCTTTTTCCAGCACCTCTTCATTGTTTGCATTACCATAGACGCAGAATATATCCTTAGCCCGTAGAGATCTTATAACCTCAGGGTTGGAGTCTATAACCACAATATCTTCTTTTTTCTCCATCAGATAGTCTGCAATGTCTTTGCCCATTATGTGGCAGCCTATCACAACTATATGGTTTTCTAATTGTTTTTCTGGGTGCTTCTCAATAGCGTATATTTTTCTTGGTAAAATTATTTTATCTAACAGAGCTGGATGTATATGTGAAAATAGTTTGTATATCACCCCCTTGGAGCTAATAAGATAAGGTGTGATTATCAAAGATATGACAACAACGCTAACTATAAGCGAATAGATGTCTGAAGATATGTGACCCAAAAGCAAGCCTTGTGCGGCAATTATAAGCATGAACTCGCTTGCCTGCCCCAAACCGAGCCCTATTTCTGATGCGTTTCTGCCGCCATATCCCATAACAAGATAGGTGAGGCCCAATATCAGTGGTTTAGCAATTATTATGAACAGCACAAGAAGCAGGAAAAGCGGGAACATTTCGTACACAATAAAGAAGTTCAATTGTAGACCGAGAGTTGCAAAGAATATTGCGGATAGAAAATCCCTTAAAGAGTGTATTTCGGCTTCTATTTCCACATTATAAGGGAAGTTTGCCAGCGCTATCCCTGCTATAAAAGCCCCTATTGCTATTGAGAACCCGAAAAAAGAGGAGAGGCCTATGAAAATAAAGGCCACCGCAAGGCTTGTCATCAGAAGCACCTCATGCGCCCTGGCAGCATAATCAACTACATGTTTTAGAACAAACCTGTTTAATGCCACCGCTATTATGAAGAGCCCTATGCCTTTGAGAAATATGTCGGTTATTACATTGAAAGAGAAGGCACCTCCTATATTCTCCAGAAAGGGCAGGGCTATTATGACTATAATATCCTGCAGAATCAGCACGCCAATCATTATTCTTCCGTGCAATGTCCTTAGCTCATTTTTGTCTGCAAGAATCTTTGCCACAATCATTGTGGAGCTGAAGGCAAACAGCATGCCTAAATAGATTCCAATTATATTGGAGAAACCTAGAAATAATGCAAGAATATAACCAAGTGCGAAAGTTGCAGCTACTTGTATAATTCCTCCTATAAAAGTAGCAGAGCCTACTGATTTTAGTTTGTTTATGTCAAGCTCCAGGCCGACTGCAAAGAGCAGAAAAGCTATTCCCAGCTCTGCAATGGCGCTTATTTGTGCTGTGTCTGTTATAAGTTTCAGGCCTACTGGCCCCAGGAGTATGCCTGCAATCACATACGCAACAAGCAGGGGCTGCTTGAACACTTTTGCAATGTAAGCGAGAAAGGCTGAAAGGACAATTATAACGCCTATATTAACCAAAAGGGACTCCACCATGAATATCACATTATATTAATTTGTAACCATATTATAAAATGTAGTGAAATTTTGTAGGCAGGGGGTATATCAAACTTTATGGCTCATCTCTTTTCAAGAATCCATTATCCAAAATTAATTACATTGTTCTTTAGCTTTTTGGCTGCATATGCTTTGTTTTACGGGCAAACATATCCTCCGTTACATAACCTGTTGCTTTATTTAGGATATTTTGGAACTTTTATTGCAGGCATTTTATATTCCTATGGGTTTACTGCAGCTCCTGCAACTGCAATACTTCTTTCTATTTCAAAAGAACAAAATCTTATTTTTGCTGGTTTGGTTGGAGGATTGGGCGCTTTAACAGGAGACCTTATTATTTTTCACTTTATAAGATATACCCTCAGGGATGAGATAGAGACGCTATCAAAAACCAAAATAATTCAGTTTATTGAGAAGGAGGAGGAGAAAATTCTTGGCCATTTCCAAAAACACGCATCAGCAATCTTTGCGGGCTTTGTCATAGCCTCGCCGCTTCCCACAGAGATAGGTGTCGGCATTTTGTCTTCGTTTAAACATTTATCCATAAGGTCTTTTGCTGCTCTTGCATATATTTTGCATACAATAGGGATTTTTATAATTTTGTTTATAGGCAGCCTTATTTAGCTGGCCTTCGTACACTAATCCTATATAAGAGCCCGACCTGCTCTTACTGTCCGACTTTATGCATATCCGCATTAACACAATCGGTTAAGTGCGGACTCTAAGATTCCGACGCTCTAACTAGCCGACTTTACCCAATTGACCCAAGTCGGCATGCAAGAGCAAGTCGGATTGGCGTAACGTCGGAATGCTGGAGCAAAGTCGGGTTAGCATTTTTAACCTAATTGTGTTATATTATATAATGTATGAAAAGTCATGCCAAGGGTAGTGTAAAAGGAAAAATAGCTTCTCTTTTTATAACTATTCTTATTCTTCTCACTATAGGAGCTATAGGTTATAGCCAATTAGAAGGATGGACTTATACCGACTCTTTCTATTTTACTGCAGCAACATTGACTCCAGGGGGTTACGGCGATTTTATTCCTTCACACACAACTTCTAAACTATTTTCCATGGCTTTTTCCCTTGCAGGAATAGGGCTAATATTATATGCGTTAGCAATAATCGGAAGCAGATTTTACGCTTCTTTGCCAACAACCCAGCATATACAAAACAGCAAGAAAAAAGAGGGCCATGAGGAAAAAGAAAAAATCAGGACGCTTAAAGATTTCTTGAGAAAATATACAAAACCGTCTGCGGGCCCTTATGAGAAAAAGGAGGATGAACTTGAATAAAAAAACCGGCACTATTCCTGTAGTAAGCGTGGTTGTCCTGATGGTTGCTGCTATAATTGTTTTCTCACTCTTAATCTTATCCGTGAGGCCACCAGGCCCGGAATGCAGCCCTCCATATGAAAGGGTGTCTGGCATATGCTGCATAGACCAGAACAGCAACAGGATCTGCGACAGCGAAGAGGGTGCCTGCGGAGACAGAACATGCCAGCCTGGCGAGTCATGCTCTTCATGCCAGCAGGACTGCGGAATATGCCTGGCTGTCTCTTCATATTCTGGTGCAATAGATGTTTTATCTAAGGATGAGAGGCTATCTTCCTGGGGGGAATATGCAAAGAATAAAAGCTGTGAAGAAAAATATTTCTCGCTAAAAAATTCTGTTTATTATGTGGCAAAGGTTTCAGTGACAAAAAATGATATAAAATGTCTAAGGCTTAACCATTTCTCTGACATGGCAAACCTCATCAGACTTGCAACGCCCGACGGCGGAGGCATAGGCCTTATGTCAGCATGCAACCAATACCTGACAGACGTTTATAATAACGAGCTGAATGGATCTTTCGGGCCCCAATACGCGTTCATACCTGTTGTATTAGAGGACTCATGCCCTGGCTGCAAGGAATTCTATGCCATACACTTCGGGTGCTTTGACAGGAATATAAAAGAAAATATCAGTACAGGAAAAATCTCGCCTTTTAATGCAAATGAATACATTCCTTATCTTGGAGGGTTCGCTGTTGTGGATGCGGAGACAGGGAATGTGTATTATTG
>Ga0213870_1000997_pt1 | contig 13061 bp, 13 predicted proteins | sample WICALVC2017_Meta_FD_160119 | JGI IMG/M metagenome (GOLD analysis project Ga0213870, IMG submission 160119) | Freshwater microbial communities from subterranean cave lake in Wind Cave National Park, South Dakota, United States - WICALVC2017 | ecosystem: Environmental > Aquatic > Deep subsurface >... | reverse complement strand
ATTATGTAGACAATATTGAAAGTGAAGATACGATAAAAACAACGATGAAGATTGCCAATGTTAAAGAAGCCTATTTAGTATGAAATAGGTATTGGTGGAGTTTTCCTGTGATAGTAAAAAAAGCAAATCATCACGCCATTAAATCATGGACAATAGACAACGGAGAAATACACATATTCAAATATGTTTTGAGCGAGTCGTAGGGCACACTTGTCAGCAACGGTAGAATATGATTAAATGAAATAAACTTAGGAGGGAGGGCAATGAACAAAGAGATAAGAATTACAGTTGATTATGTTAATGGTGGGCATATTTTGTGCAAATGTCTGCAAACCAAAGTGGTTGTGTCGAGCGGACATGTCGTAATAATAAATGAAAGTTGTGGTCTTATTTATTATCAAACGTGCCCAAAGTGCTTATCTGTTTTTGAAATACCTTACGTGTTCAGATCATTTGAGGATGCCATGAACAGCATTCCAACATATCTCCAGATGTTCTCAGGGCTATGAAGGGGCAAGGGTGTTGAATATTTATCAACAACACCCAGCCCCTTTTTTATATCCATTTTGCCGTACCTAATACGATCAAAAGCGATAAAATTGCGAATATAATATATTTTCTAACCACTAATTGTGTTAGCAATGTTTTTTCTCTTAACACTATAAGGGATACAAAAATATAATAAACCAAGACGATAATAAAACTATTAATATAAAAAATTATTGGCAAAAAACTCAGCGCCCAAAATAATTCTATATTAATAATGGCAACGCATAATATATATATACATCTTCTAAGTATTTGTATGTTTAAAAAAGAGAAGATTGTGTTAGCAAAAATAGATGTGGCAACAAGTAATGCCACAGTTAGCCATGCCAAATCAATATTAAACAACAGATTTAGCGCGTACAAAAAAGATACAAAACAATATAAAGTAAGCGCGTTAATGTTATTAATCAAACTGATTACTAAATCTCGACTGAAATATGCGCTTAAGAATGACAATCTAAAAATACTTTCTAGTAATAAGCCACAAATTACTGCTACTACGACTATTGCAATATGAATTAATGGTTGCGCTTCTAGTAGTGTAATAAATAATATGCCACACAGGACAAACAAATAGTATGTTAAAGTAAAATATACCAAATCACTATTATATTTTTTATGATTTAGCAACCTGATAGTTAGCACAATTAACAAAAATAATATTATACCCAAGACAATCACTACACTCGCGCTAGCATGATAGAAATATAGAATTTCTAACAAAACAATTGTAAGAATTGGTAATAAAAAAACCAAGAAGCGTGTTAAAAGTAACATAAACTATTTAAGTAGTTCAATAATTTTAACATATTTATCAGGTTGCCCATCTTTTAGTTGTGTTAGGGCAATAACAATATCAAGGTGAATGTCTTTGACAGAAGTAGGTATAACTATATTTAAAACCTCAGAAATTACTTTATTAATTTCACTGCTTGGTATTGCTGTCAAGACTTTTTGAAACTCTACTGGCGGGAGATTATTGGCATTACTCAGTACTGACGACTTGCTTAATATTTTAAACACCTCTTTTTTATAAGCATTGATATCCGTGACTGTTATAGTATTAGCATCACGAGTAATCGCTCGATTTGCATTTTTAATATTAATACTGGGTTCTGTTGTTTTTCGTGTCCATTTCATGACCATAAATATTAACACCGAAACAAGTATGCCGCTTACTAAAAAAACGCTGTAACGAATTGAAAATTTCATAAGATAATGTACAATTAGTTTATTATGCTCGCTATGTTTGCATTTATTAATAAATCAGTAATTAATAAACCAATTATAAACTATAATCATACACCCTATTTGCGAATAAGTAAATAATTTGTTATTGTTATTAGCATACTATCGATTAATTCATTAGCCTCCATTGTGATTGCTTATGACCATATTAAAAATAAATAATACAATATGGATTGATATTCAAAATCCGACAGAGTCAGATTTTGAATACTTGAAGACTACTTTTCAACTCTACCCGGCAACGCTAGTAGAGATAGAGAATGAATCAGCTAGCACAAAAATCGAGCATCACGATAATTATATCTTGTTAGTAATGCATATTCCAATATTTGATCAGCATAGCAAATCAACAACTCCTCAAAAAATTAGCATTTTAGCCACGAAAACGCACATGATCACTGTTCATACTGAGGAGATAGTGCCAATAAATGATTTTCGATATGGATGTGGTGTAGATAAAATTTCAAACCAATGCAACGCAGAAACAGCAGAACAATTGCTTTATTTTTTCCTAAATAATATACTCTCTTTTTATCTAAGACAACTAAATCATATTAATACAAAAATAACCGTTGTTGAGGAAGAGGTGTTCCAAGCCAAGAATCAACAAAACACATTAAAAGAAATATCTATTATCAAGAGAGACATTTTAGATTTTCGTAGAATTATTAAGCCCAATGAGCATATTTTAAAATCCCTGCAAAATGTAGAGGAACAGTTTTTTAATGATAAGCAATATAGAGCTTATCTCGATAACTTAATTGCTAATTATGATCGCGCCTGGAATATATTAGACAACTACAAAGAAACCATTGAATCTCTAGAGAATACCAATACTGGACTATTATCTTTACAAATCAACAGTACCATAAAAATATTTACACTACTTTCTGGCGTAATCTTGCCAGCAACATTCTTTCTTAGTTTTGTTGATTTAGCCGTCTTTTTAGAACTTCCGTTCATGTTTCAAGAAGCCCATCGAAATTATCTTATCGTGTTAACAATTAGCGGCGCGATAATTGTTAGTTTTTGCATTTTACTAAAAATTAAAAAGATTTTCTAAAATCTAAACGATGATTTTTGCATATAACAAACGAGCGCATTATGACTATTTAATTCTTGACAAGATAGAAGCTGGGCTAGTTTTAACAGGTCAAGAAGTTAAATCAGTCAAGAGTGGACATTGTCAATTAAACGGTTCTTACGCTATCCTTAAAGAAATTATTAAAAAAAATAAACAAGTAGGCACTGAAGTGTCACTTATTAATGCAAAGATATCTCCATATAAATATGCTAGTAAGTTAGATCAGTACGATCCTGGGTGTTCCAGAAAATTACTTTTAAAGAAGCAAGAAATAAATCGTTTGCGAGGTATGATGAAGAATGCGCACTTGACATTAGTCCCTCTACAGATATATAATAAAAACACTATCATAAAAGTTGAACTTGGTGTGTGCAAAGGAAAAAGGAACATAGACAAGCGTGAAGCGACTAAAAAGAGAGAAATAGAAATAGAAATCCGCCGAGCACGCACATAGAATATAGAATATTGAATATAGAATATAGTTATTAAATACCTTCAGCTCACTGCGTTGTTCGCTGTTTCTTCGGCTGTCGCCTACGATTTATTTTAACTTTTTCCATATTCCATATTCAAAATTCTTGAGCCCATGGGGATGCTGGGCATCGATAGTTCGTCACTAACTAGATCGCAAGTTATGCTATGCTCTTGATAGCATATAAATATATTCAGGAGCAATCGTATAAATGTCAAATCATTTATTAGCAGAGTTGGCGATGCATTTGCGAAAGCATTTACACCATTAAACTTTGCGCCAGTAGTAGCCTAATTTATTAGACTCTACCATCCACTTTTTTTAGTCCTAGAAAAAAGAATTGGGTGTCATATTTAGGACTAGTCTGTAAAAGTACGAGTTATACTTTTCACAGATGAATTATAAATAACTCGATAATATTGAAAATTTGCTTATTTACCTTCAATATTATATATTAAATAAGCTATACTTGTAGAAAATCTAATTATTGCTTACTAGACGCGGGTTCAACCCCCGCCATCTCCACATTTTTGAATTCAGAATTTTGAATTCAGAATTTTGAATTAGGGTACTAGAATTATATAAGTTCTCAAAAGTTATTTTAGATCAATTTTTTTAGATTTAATTTACACTGAAATAATGCGTAGATCATACCACCGCAAGCAACCAGCACAAAAAAGACAATATTGGCGAATTAACGAAAGAATAATTTCACCAGAAATATTCGTGATTGACGAGGCAGGAGCAAACCGTGGAGTAATGTCCAGGGCTGACGCTCTTGCACTTGCCAGAGATAAAGGCTATGATCTTGTAGAAGTTAATCCAACAGCTACGCCACCTGTTGTAAAGTTGTTATATTTTAAACAATTTCAATACCAGCAAGAAAAACAAAAGGTGAAACAAAAGGTCATTGATTTAAAATGTATACGATTATCATTACGCATCAGTAGTCATGATCTAGATGTAAGGGTAAGGCAAGTATTAAAATTTTTAGAAGATGGACACAAAACACGTATAGAATTACTACTCAAGGGCAGGGAGCGACAACATATCGATCTAGCAAAAGAAATCATAAATAAGTTTATTGCTGGATTAGGAACGGTTAGCGTTGATCAAGAATTAAAAGTAGATGGCGGGAAATTAATTATTATTGTTAAGAGATAAAATATTCTGCAATATGAAGCAAAAAACATGCAAAAGTGTTTCTAAACGTTTTAGAATAACGCCAACTGGTAAAGTTTTATTAAAACAAACAGGCCAAGATCATTTTAATGCAGCAGAATCTGGAAAGGTTACACGTAATAAACGCAGGAACAGAACATTAGCTAATGATTTTGTGCTAACAATTAAAAGAGCCATTTAAAACATTAATTCCTAATGCCTAGTGCCTAGTGCCTAGCTTTTAACATATGCCAAGAGTAAAACGTGGAATATCTCATCTTAAAAAACGAAAAAATTTATTAAAAAACGTTAAAGGGTATAAATGGGGTCGCAAAAGCCATATAAAACTTGCAAAGGTTGCCGTCCTCAAAGCTGGTGTTTATGCTTATATAGGCAGAAAGCATAAAAAACGCGCATTCCGTAGACAATGGCAAATAGTACTAAATGCGGCAGTAAGGCCATACGGACTAACATATTCTAAATTTATTCATGCCTTAAAGGAGCAAAATATCGAGCTTGATCGTAAGGTATTAAATCAATTGGCAAAAGATCATCCTCTTGTTTTCAAAAACATTGTAGAAACAGTGCGCGATCGCGCACAAGCAATTGTTTCTACCCTTACTTCATCACAAACACCATCATTAAAGTAAACTGTAATCTCTGTATTTATAAAGCAGAATATGGAATATAGAGTTTGGAATAGAAAAAATCTTTTTAAGACCTATATTCAATATTCTATATTCTAGTTTTTTATAATATCTTAACTACTTCTCCTGGAGCTAGTTTTTTAAGTATTATCGTCTCTTTTTTGATTGGCGTATTGTCATCCTCTTGAACATGTCTTAGAGTGCTTACGCGATGTTCCGCCCTTAATGGCTCTTGATTTTCTATTTGCACAGCTATATTCTTATTTATCAAGCTTGTTCGCACATTAGTTTGTACATTTTTCAAACATTTTTTACAATATGGTATCTTTTTACCATCTAAAGGAAATGGTACCTCTGTTTTTGCGCTACACTGTGCACAAATAGCAGGATACCAAACAGGACGACCTGCATCACTTATTACTATATTACTTCTACCAATTGCCTTTACAGTCTCTGTTGGACTTTCAGCTCGCGCTGGACGCGTTATAACACGTTTAACGTTTGGAATATAACCATCTGATTGATGTATCTGTGCCTTAGGCGCAACTGACGCCGTATTTATAACAGGTTTATCATTCCCTCTGTTTCGCATATCGCTTGGCTGCGCCCGACGATCTGGACGTTCCTCAAATCTACGATTAAGAGAATTTTGCACACCTGGCTGATCAATTAAAGGTTTTGACTGTGCTATTTTAACTTCTGACCGTATATCCCGAGCTCCGCCGACAGGCTGATTTTGATTTTCTGCCCATCTTAATATTTTTTCTTCAACGTCTTCCCTTGGTTTTGAATACCTTTCACGAGATACTTTTATAATTTTTTCTCTATTGCCAAAATTTTTCATTACTGGTGGCAAAGTGTTGGCTGAAAAAGGTTCAGAAGCAATACCGTTAATCATTAATTTTAAATACATTTCATACTTGCCCAAGTTCACTAAATCTTCTTCTAAAAAACGTGGCGTAAATTCTTTTACCAGCATTTCTGCATCTACAGCGCCTACCCTAAAACAAACAATAGTGCCAACATTGCCAAAAACAGCCGGCCTGACAACATCGTTTAACTGCTCAACGTATTGGTGAGCCATAATTAAGCACAATCTGTATTTTCTAGCCTCAGATAGAATATTCGCGAAGGAATCAGTCGCAAAATTTTGAAATTCGTCAACATATAAATAAAAATCAGCCCTGTCTTGCTCCATAAGTTCAATTCTTTCCATCGCGGCTAATTGTATTTTGGTAATCATCATGGCACCCAATAATGCAGCCGTATCTTCCCCCACCCTACCTTTAGATAAGTTAAAAATCAGAATTTTTTTATTATCCATTAACTCCCGTATATTAATTGATGATTTTACTTGCCCTATAATATTCCTTACCAAAGAGTTGGATAAAAATTGCCCAACCTTGTTTTGAATAGGCGCAATTGCTTCAGCTTGAAACTTGTCCGGATAACGACTATACTCGTCCACCCAAAAAGCTCTCACGACAGGATCTTTAATCGTTTTAATAACTTGGTTTCTATACCCCTTGTCAACTAATATACGCATAACACCCAACAATGTTGAACCTTCGTAATCCAAAAGCGCCAATATCGCGTTACGTAAAACGTATTCTAGTCTCGGTCCCCAACTTTCCGCCCAGATTTTTTTAAAAATACCAATAAGCCCTGAAGCTATCAAGTGTTGTTTATCTTTTTCAACATTCTCCAAAATATTAAAGGCGATAGGATAATCAAGATCGGCCGGATTAAAATAAATAACATCGTTAACTCTATGATTTGGAATGAAGTCTAAAATCTTATCGCCAAGATCTCCGTGCGGATCAACTAATGCCAATCCGTTTCCAGCTTGAATATCTGAATAAATCATTTGCTCTAGGGTAACGCTTTTACCCATTCCTGTTTTACCAACCAAATACATATGCCTTCGTCTATCATCTTTTCTGATTCCAAAAAGCTTTTTTTGATGCCTAAAGTTTGTTTCCGCGAAGGTGGTAATACTGTCCCGATCTTGATGATCCGTGCTATGCAATAATGTATCTTCCATAATTATGATCAAATTTAATTGACTGTAGGCAAACTGGTCGGAGGCTCTGCCTTTCTAGATGTCACCTTTTTAATTAATGGGGCTTTAATGAGTATAGATGGAAAATGGTATAAGGTTGCTAATTCTTCTATATTTAGAATAAAAGAAGGGCTACCCCTCCAACCACTGCGACTTTTATACGCAGAAATCAGTTTATTCTTTCTCCATTTCTTCCTTAATTCTGTAAAAACATAATAAGCGCGCGTCCCTGTTCTTTTTAGATCTGGTTTCAACGCGTTAAGATCAACCGTATTAAATTGCTTAATGCCTCCAACAAATGTATTGACACCTCTGGCCTTGCTAAAAACCTCACGCTTACCTATGTATATATATCTTATTTTTGTTTTAAAACCTATTTTACTAGCTTTTCTAGCAATGCCGTCAAGTTGTTTTTTAAGAAGAGGGTTCAGTAATAGATTGATTTTACCAGTATCTGCCCCTGTTTTCGCCCCAATTGCCCCAACCTCTCCTCCTGGAATTATATCCCCCAATAATCCTATACCAGAAAGGGCCGTGTTGGCAACCATGTCAGCAACAGAAAATTTATGAGCTTTTGTTTCAGCGCCCATGAGCTTGTTTAGCAATTTATGACTAGCCTCTTTCCAAGCGTCGCTGGTCGGCGTAACAATAATCTGATACCATCCCTGCTCCCCTTCAGTCAAGCAACTTAGAGCCTCTAACACGCCAGATAATGGATCTTTTAACTCCTGCGTCAGCGCGTGCTCAAATTCAATATGTGTTTTTATGGGATAGGCTTGATTGTTGGCGAGTATAAATTCAAAACCAAATAGGTCATATTCAGGATCCGGATACTTGGCTGGAACATTATTTACATAATCATTAACTTCAAATATTTCTGCGTCAGGATATTGCGCGTATATAATTGTCTCCACTAGATTTTTGAACCGTGTTTCCGTATAAATAAAAAAATTTATATATCCGCCGAGACTAACTATTTCAAAAGCAAATGGTAGTTGATAGTCGCCTTGTCCATATGTTTCCCATAAAGTATTTGTTGTGTGGGCGCCTGATAGTTGGGCAAATATGTTTTCAACAGCTTTTGGACTTTGCTCATTAGTAGTCTGTATATTAACTTTGATAAGCATGAATTTAGCCTTTTCGTAATATCTGGTTTGCGCATAAAATAACCAACAATTCCATAAACCATACAAAAGGGCAATTAAAAACACTATCCAGCCACCATTTCTAAATACATTTAGAGCTATCTCTATTGGTGATCCAGAAAATATTTTAGATAAATAATCAATATCAATGACAAATTCCATACAAGAATATTTAACCCTGCTCTACGAAGACTATACTGTAGCACAAAATGGGCGAAAAGTCAATCCGGCGCGTTATTACTTAGAGCTTGCGAGGCTTATAATCACTCGGTGCTGTTTCTAAATATTTTTCAAGTTGTTCTGCGGTTAATAAACCTTCTTGTGAACCAATATATTGTACAACTGACATAGAATTAATAGGTGCCCACATTAATGCCTCTTCAATGCTTTTTCCTAAAGCTATAGCAACAGTAAATGTTGACGAAAAAGCGTCTCCTGCGCCTGTCCTTTCTAGTGGCGGTTTAGGATCTGGATATGGTGGCATAAACCAAAAATCATCTTCGTTATAAGCATAAGCACCTTTTTTGCCATCGGTTATCACAACTGTTTTAGGGCCCATTTTCTTAACTAATTTTAGCAACTCTTTAATATCACTTTCCGCAGTCTTGAGAATTCTTTGTGCTTCTTCTTTGTTGCAAAAAAATATTTCTGCTCTCTTGCAAAAATTAGCCAACAATTCAGGAGCGTTCATCTGAAATGTGCCTGGCTGAAATGCTAACTTAATGTCATTATGCATACTTAAATAGGCTTCTACGCTTTCTTGATACGCCATTGAATCAGCCCCTAAAGACGATAAGTAAATCCACTTTGGATTACCAATATCAGAAAGTTTATAATTATATTTCTCATGTTTTATTAAAATAGTCCTATCGTCTTCATACCATAAAACATAATGATAATTGGTTTTAACATCTTTATGGATAGCAATAAACTCATTCCCAATGTTCTCTTTGGCAAGCACATTTAAACATTCTTTACCAAAATAGTCATCCCCTAGGTCAGTAACTAGGGCGCTTTTTAATCCAAGCCTTGAAGCGGCAACAGAAGCGTTAGCGCTATTACCAACCGCTGGAAGCATATAAACCTCCTCGTAAGGAATTTTGTCCGCAAAGCGAAAACAAATTTCACAATTCTCTTTATTTATATTGCAATGTAAAGACGCTTCTTTGATACGAATAAAAGCATCAGTAACAGTATCACCTATGGCCACAAAATCATAGTTGGTTTTCATATACAGTATTATACTATGAAGGATAGAAATCAACAAGATTTATACAATTGCATGCGGATGAAGTTGTTCAAGGTTCAGCATTTCATAGCCCTAATTCTTAATTCTTAATTCCATTGAGCAATATAATATTGTGAAATAATAGCAATGGTAGTAACATACTAATATGCCATCTATACAAAATTTAATGCAAATAATAGAAAAACAATATAGTGCGGACGATGTGCAAAGAATACATCAGGCATATGACTTTGCTGATAAGGCACACGCGGGACAAAAACGAGTATCAGGTTGTAGTTATATAGAACACCCGCTTGGTGTAGCAATTATATTGGGAAGCTTAAAAGTTGACGTAGCAACTGTTATGGCCGGATTACTTCACGATGTGCCAGATGACACGGCATATAATGTTGCCAGTATTAACAAAGAATTTGGAGCAGATGTTGCCATGCTTGTTGATGGTGTCGGCAAACTTGGCAAAATTAAATATCGTGGCATTGAAAGATATGTTGAAAATTTAAGAAAAATGTTTGTTTCTATAGCTGCTGATTTACGCATAGCATTAATAAAATTTGCTGATAGAATTAATAACCTAGAAACACTGGATGTGCTTGAAACAAACAAACAATATCGTATCGCCATGGAAACGTTAGAAATTTATGCGCCACTAGCAGGACGACTTGGCATCAACGAATTTAAAGAAAAATTAGAAGACTTATCGTTTAAGTATATCAATCCGTCAGAATATGCCGCCGCGGCCGAAGTTATAAACAAAGAACGCCCAGCCAAAGAAAAAATTCTAGACAGGGCAAAAACAATATTAAAACGCGAACTCAAAAATTGTTCCGTAATCAACATTTATGGCCGAGCAAAAAATGTATATGGCTTTTATCAAAAAATGTTAAGGCACAATAGAGATATTGACAGCATATACGACATCATCGCGCTAAGAATTATCGTGCTGAACATTTCTGACTGTTATATAGCGCTTGGATTAATACATCAATCTTGGAAGCCATTGAGGGGTCGTATCAAAGATTATATTGCCCAACCTAAACCAAACGGTTATCGATCGCTACATACTACCATTTTTGGACCTGATGGAAATATTATAGAAATTCAAATTCGCACACAAGAAATGGACGAAGAAGCAAAATATGGAATACTTGCTCACTGGTATTATAAAGATTCTCAAATCAACAAGAAAAAATATTTTCAGAAACATTTTGCATGGGTAGATGAAATAGTAAAAAGACAATCAGACTTTCCGAACAAGCAGGAGTATATTGAATCTCTTAAGATAGATGTTTTTCAGGACCATATATTTGTCTTTACTCCGACCGGCGACGTTATTGACTTACCTAAAGATGCTACCGCGATAGATTTCGCATATAAAATACATAGCGATCTAGGCAACAAGTGTGTTTCTGTAATAATTAATAATCATATAGCATCTCTAGATGTAAAACTAAGAAGCTACGATGTTGTCAAAATTATAACAGACAAAAACAGGCCAGGTCCTAATTCCCACTGGCTAACTTTTGTAAAAACTAAAGTAGCCAAAGATCATATTAAACTATCTATTACTTCCAAGAAAAATTCAAACGAAATATTTGCGCCTATGAGATAGTTTGTATAAGACCCTGACTCGTTCACCCCTTTGTCATTGCGAGTGTAAGCGAAGCAATCTCTACCTAGAAAATCAAGGTTGCCGCGTCGCTTCGCTCCTCGCAATGACACCTTACGAATGAGTTTCGCAATTCAAAACTGTTTAGGAAGTTATTGTTTGTATAATTTTTTGCATCTCCTCTTCACTATAAAATTCAATCACAATTTTGCCACAACCATTTTTTAAAATAAGAATTTTAACCTTGGTGCCTAACGTTGACTCAAGTTGATTCTGCAAATCGGAAATTTGACCATCTATAATTTTATCTTTCCCGGCGTGTATATACTGCACTATTCTTTCTGTATCCTTCACGGTATAAGCTCCGCCAACGATTCTGTTAAATAACGCTATTTGTTTTTTTGAATCTTCCATGCTTAAGATTAGTCGTGCATGCCCTTCGCTTATTTTGCCATCAATAAGTGCGTCTAATATAATCTGGGGCAGGCTTAAAAGCCTCAAACAATTAGCAACTGCTGATCTGCTCATGCCAACCTTTTTCGCTATTTCTTCTTGTGTTAAGTTAAATTCGTCAAGCAATCTTTTAAGCCCACGTGCTTTTTCCGCTGGATTTAAATCTTGACGCTGTATATTTTCTATCAACGCTATAGTGAGCTTGTCTGAATCTTTGTGATGAGTAATAAAAACAGGCACTTCTGTCATGCCAAGCATTTTAGCCGCACGCAATCTACGCTCCCCTGCTATAAGTTCATAAAAATGATCGTCGCACTTACTGGCAATTAATGGTTGCAAAATACCATGCTCTTTTATAGAACTTGTTAACGCTTCTAGTTCATCATGTTTAAATACTTGCCTAGGCTGATACGGATTAATTTTTATATGCTCAATATTAACTAAAACACATATGTTGCTAGAATTTTTTGACGAAGATGACGATGTTGTAGCAACCGTAACTACTGTTGCCACATCTTCTTCTGACGACATTAATGATAACAAACCCTTTCCTAAACCTGGCATAAAGAATAATTAATAGTTAATAATTGTAGTAACATTTATGATTTCTTGCGCTAATTCTTCGTACGCTTGGGCTGCGCTTGAAGATGGATTATAGCGCAGAATTGATTGACCATAAGATGGCGCTTCTGCCAATCTAACAGATCGCGGTATTATAGACTTAAACACTTTATTTGGGAAATAATTATTTAATTCAGCATGAACCTGTTGCGCCAAAAGCTGTCTACTATCGTACATAGTAACCACAGCTCCTAAAATATCTAAACTTGGTTTCAAGTGGGTTTGTACCAAATTAATCGTTGATAATAATTGTGCCAATCCTTCCAGCGCGTAATACTCCGATTGCACAGGAATTAGAATTGTGTCCCCGGCCACCATTCCATTGATAGTTAAAAGTCCAAGAGATGGCGGACAATCAATTAAAACATAATCCCATTTGCTACGAACACTTTCCAGACTCTTAGCCAATTTAAATTCACGACCAATCATACCAACCAACTCTATATTCGCGCCTGCCAAATTTATATGCGAAGGTAAAATATAAAAATTATCTCCTTCGATTTTAATTATAACATCTTCTACGGCTTTGTTCAAAAGTAAGACATCATAAACACTACTTTGTAATTGTCTATGATTAACTCCGAGACCACTAGTGGCATTCGCTTGCGGATCTATATCAACCAACAACACCATCTTGCCCAAGTTGGCTAGATATGAGCCTAAATTGATCGCCGTCGTTGTTTTACCAACCCCACCTTTTTGATTAAGTATAGTAATGATTTTGGCCATCTTGCTGTTTGTTATATTCTATGAGAATATATAGT
>Ga0213870_1000996_pt1 | contig 13075 bp, 13 predicted proteins | sample WICALVC2017_Meta_FD_160119 | JGI IMG/M metagenome (GOLD analysis project Ga0213870, IMG submission 160119) | Freshwater microbial communities from subterranean cave lake in Wind Cave National Park, South Dakota, United States - WICALVC2017 | ecosystem: Environmental > Aquatic > Deep subsurface >... | reverse complement strand
CTTTAGCGAAGGCTGGAACTGCATCCAAATGCGTAAGTCCTTGTATTAAAATTATACAATTATTATACCACAAAAAATCGCAAAAAAACAAATGTTAATAAGTCAAGACCAACAGAGATTGTCAATAATTTAAAAAGGATACTCGTTCTCGTTCTAAACTTCAAATTTTATGAACGTTTACGAAAAGTTTGACGTTGTTGGAAACGCCCACCACTGCTGCGAGCTCCTCTACGAGGCCCTCTTTGGTATGTTTTCTGTGCAGGACGAGGGAAAGACGGCATGGAAATATCGGTCAATGTTGGCAAAGTAACAACTGGTAACTCCTTACGAACCAAACGTTCTATTGTGCGCACTTCTCTTCCCTCGCTTGGCATAGCAAAAGTAATCGCGTGACCACCAGCGCCTGCTCGTGCAGTTCTTCCTATGCGGTGCACATAATCCTCTGAATTGGCTGGCAAATCATAATTAAGTACAAGCTCGATGCCTATTACATCAATTCCACGAGAAGCAATGTCCGTAGCAACCAGTACACGGTATCTACCTGACTTAAATCCGTCGAGTGCCTCTCTTCGCTGCGAAAGTGACCGATTAGAATGAATTTCAGCGCTGCGAATTCCAGATGTACGGATAGCCAGCGCGATTTTCTGTGCACCATATTTTGTACGAGCAAATACAAGCGTCGGGCCTTGATATTTCTCAAGTAATTTTGTTAGTAAATCCTGCTTCTTATCTCTTGAAACAATAAAAAGCTCTTGCGTCACGCGATCAGCCATCGTACCCGGAGGAGCTATTTCCACGCGTGTAGGAAGTTTCATGTGAGCGGCAGCTATCTTCATAATCTCTGCGGGCATAGTGGCAGAAAAAAGCATGGTCTGTCGCTCTTTTGGAAGCACGCTCAAAATGCGCTGTATCTGAGGAAGAAAACCCATATCAAGCATACGATCTGCTTCGTCAAGTATTAAAATAGAAACATGTGTAAGTCGTAAATTCTTCTGTGTTAAATGATCAATCAGCCTGCCCGGAGTAACAATAAGCACATGCGGATTGCGACGAAGCGCCTGCACTTGTGGCTGTGAAGAAGCCCCACCAATAAGCACTGCTGTGCGTAAACCAAGTGGCATACAAATTTTTCTTATAGACTCATCTACTTGCAAAGCTAACTCTCTAGTTGGCACTATGATAAGTCCATGCCCTTGTACGCGAGCCAGATGTTGTACTAAAGGAATACCGTACGCGAGTGTTTTCCCCGTGCCGGTTTGCGCGATACCTACCACGTCTCCGCCTTGAATAGCCACAGGAATCGCTTGTGTCTGAATAGGGGTAGGAACTTTAAAATTAAGCCTCTCTAAAACTTCTAAAATTGCCGGAGCGATGCCCAATCCATAAAAATTATGAGTGGCATCTGCCTTTACATGTTGTTGTGTAGCCATAATAAACAGTAATTTACATTAAAAACAAACTACATTTATAAATCTTACCTTAAATCGTACCTTTAAGATATACATTTTACATGATTTTGTCAATACCATAGCCATTGAAATGTATTTTTGCTTATGATATGTTTACTACGTAAGTCGTATCAAAACCACAATATAAAGGAGAACCTATGGTAGCAAAAGGTAAAAAAACCACGTTGCAAGTTGAGGCGCCCCTCCCATCTCCATTAATCCTGTATTATAAAGTCTAAAAAACTAATAATATGCTAAGTCAATTATTTAAGGAACATATTAAAATTTTGCTCGATAGAGTGTTTGATAATGGGCATAATAAAACCACTTATGATACTATTGTTATCCATTCTGGAGTAGCACAATTTTATTATAATAGCGACCAAGAAATTTTATTTCGCACATTCCCCCATTTTAGATATTTTTGTCCTCTGGATGGACCGAATCATTTTTTAATTTTAAAACCGCGTGAACGACCAAGATTAATTATCGTAAATCTTGAAGATTTTTGGCATGACCAGGAACGCGAAACAAATCCTTTTTGGACAGATAGCTTTAGAATTACTGAAGTTGTAACGACAGAAAGTGCGTGGCAAATCCTAAAAAATGTTAAGGGGCATATAGCTTTTATTGGCGACGAGATGTCTTGCAAGCAATGGCACGCGAGCGGATTTTCTAAAACTGCGTGTGATCCAAAAAAAATAATTGACGCGCTTAATGAAATGCGCACACGAAAAACTCCATATGAAATTACATGCATCGAGGATGCGAACAAAATTACAAGCGCTGGATTTAAACGAGCCTATGAAAAATTTATGGATGGTGGTTCAGAGCTTGATATCCATCACGCATATCTTGTTGGGAGCAAACAAACCGAAGAAGATTTACCATACCCAATCATAACAGCGCTGGATAGCAAGACGGCGATATTACATTATCAAAAGAAAAGGGTGGATTACGATAATGGAAAGGTCTGCCTCGTTGACGCAGGAGCGTCATCACACGGATATGCCTCTGATATTACTCGCACGTGGGTTACGCCACGCGCTAATAAAATATTTAAAAGCATTTTGTCTGCGCTAAATATATTACAACAAAAACTATGCGCACAAGTGCGTCCAGGCATATTGACCATTGAACTTCATCACGCAAGCCATCTTGGTATTGCTGATATTTTATATGATCATAAAATTCTGACCATAACTGGGGATGCCGCAATTAATGCCGGTCTTACTTTTCCATTTTTTCCACACGGATTAGGACACTTCCTAGGCATTCAAACACATGACGTGGGCGTGCCAAATATAAAAATGGACAAACACCCATTACATTCACTTTATCAAAATACAAGAGCCACACGCAAACTAGAAGTAGGTAATGTTATTACTATTGAACCTGGCATTTATTTCATCCCAATGTTATTAAAAAAAATTTATAAAACCAAAAATCGTAAATACATTAACTGGGACATCGCTAACGCTCTTACCCCATACGGCGGTATGCGCATAGAAGATGATATTCTAGTCACTCAAAACAGACAAAAGAATCTTACAAGTATTGCACAGACAGAGTTTTGAGAAGTTCTGCTTTAAAAAAACTTCTCACAATCACTATCTTACGATAGTGTTTTTTATTTTATAGAAACTACAAAGAATTTATATCATTATCAATATATATAAATTCAGTTTTCAACTCGTTAATTTCAATCGCGTTAAGCTCTTGTGTCAGCACATCTTCCTGCGGTTTTACCACTCCTGTTGTTTTTGTTGTATTTGTGATAGATGTCGTCGTACTAGACCCTGCAGGTGTTGGCACCGACGATACAACAGGAACTATAGGCAACGGACTCGTGGCAGTCACATTACCTGGAACAGTTGGAACAGTCACTTTACTATTTATTTTGGGCATGTTTATTTTGACCATGCGCTCTTTGGCACTATCTGTTCCAAACCGTATGATAAGCACAATTGCAACAATCGTAATTAGCACTATAAAGACAACCTGAAGTGTTTTTGATGAAATGTTCATATTCGTAATTATTTTGTAATTATATTATTAGACCCTTTGTCAATTTGCCCTAACGCTATTACAGATTTCTGCACTGCCTCGTGCGCCTGCTTCACTACATCCTGAACAACTTTTAAATCTGCGTGAAACAATTCTCGTGTTTTCTTGGCTTCAAATTTAAGCGTTTCTTCAGTAGTTACTGATATAGTATACACTTTCCCAGATTGCGCCTGAAGAGCTGCTCTACTTGCGACAATTGCTTTTTCTGCATCAACAATCGCGATTTTTACAGATGAAATATTCCAACCCTTCTCTACTACTGTCGCTGCGCGCTTACTTACACCAGCTAATACTTTTTCTATCTTGTCAATCGTTTCAGAAAGATTATTCTGCATGGTAATATTTAATCTCTGTATCTGCACATCTACCCGATCAACTAAATTCCTTTTATTTACATTTTTGACACCACTTAAGCGCATCTTTAATTCTTCGCGATTCTTTTCAACCACGCTTTTCGCTTGCGCTTGTTTTGTACCGACCATTGCACTGGATTTTCCGCTTCCTGTTGAACTATGAGTCTGTGCAAAAACTTGTGATGTCATTACAAAATAAAATAGCATTGTAAAAAAGATATACCTCATAAAAAAATTGTTAATTGTTAATACTTACCTTATTAAGAATACGTCAACTTGATACAAAACGCTAATTTACTTTCTGTGGATAACTAGTATAATATACATATTAATATGCTTAAAACTCTACAACTTCATGAAATTAATCCTGCGCATTTTGTAATCGGCGCCCTGGCATTTCTTTTCGGACTCAATATTTATCTCTCGTCGATAATCAGTATTACATTTATGTATCAGTTGATTGTCGTCGCAGGAACCATGCTTACTATAGAACTTAGCATTCATTTTTTAAAAGAACAAAAAAGATTTTTCATAACAAACGCGGCCATAAGCAGTCTTATAATTGCAGGAATAATGGATGACCAAACACCAATCCTTTACCTAGTTGCGATGGGCGCCATAGCCAGCCTGTCTTCTGAATTATTGAGAACAAACAACAGACCAATTTTTAATCCAGCCGCGTTTAGTCTTGTTTTAGCGGCTTTAGCAAATACATCTATACACTACATTTGGTGGATTAATAATCCTATGGTCATAGTACTACCATTGAGTTTTTTACTAATAACGCTAACTAATAAATGGCATACTATTTTGGGCTTTGTCGCCCCACTATTACTTGTCTACATATATCAAAATTTATCCAGGGACGGGTTGATGATAAACTTAATTAATCATATCTACGCATTAGCATTTTTTGTTGGCGTTATGTTAATTGAACCAAGAACATCACCAATTTATAAAAACGATCAATATATTTTTGGCCTTGTTGTAGGAATATCTTATATTTTTCTAGTTCAATATACACGCAACGCACTACTAATTGCATTACTATTTGGAAACGTAACAGCGCTCATATCAAACAAGCTAAAATTAAAAAGCTAAAAGACCGTCAGACAACGCGCCGAAAGAGGAAATTAGACCTCGTGTGGATCATAAATTGCGAATGAAGAATTACGAATTATGAATTTTGAATAAATTTTAAATGACTCAAATTAGAATTATTAATCTTAGAAGTTAATATTTTAAAATTGATGAATTCGAATTTGATTCAAAATTAGGAATTCAAAATTCAAAATTCCTAAACCATAAAAACTAAAAGCTACTTTTCCACCACGATCATGGCTTTTCTAATAACTTTAGTCGGTACCTTAACACCAGTTGGATAATCAAAAAGTGCATTTTCTAAAACTTTAAAATTATATCTGTAATATGCGCCGCGCTTTGTTCCTACGTCATGCGTAATAAATTCCTTGGCGCGTTCATCATATCCAATAATAACCAACATATGTCTTTTTGGGCCTGGCCGTTTATAATATGGATTTTTTAGTTTTTGTCCATTAGCTGGCACGAGTACGAGCCGACCCTTATCTAATTCTTTTATAATATCACCAGTATTTATGTCTAATTTAGCTTCTACTTTTTCGTGTTTAAAATACTCGCGAAATACTTGAGCCGTAGTGGTTGCAGAAGTGTCGTGAGATGTGCCAAATCGCTTTTCCTCATATTTTGAAATTCTAATAATTTCTTTTTCCGCCCATATCGGATCAATTGAAGTCGCACCCTTAATCCAGCTAGCTGCAATCAAAACAGACGCTTCCTCGCATCCGTTTTGCTGATAACCATCTTTCCAATTACCGCTTGGCGCCTGTGAAACAAAAGGAGCGCGCAACAAAACATTGCTAAGCGCATTAATAGACGCAGGCATAACTCCTGCCGCCATAATCACAATTAACAATAAAAAGTTTATAAAGTTCATCACTTTGAACATTCCTCCCACTGTCATCTCGATCCGCCATTTGGCTGAGAGAGATCTAAGATTCCTCACATTCGTTCGGAATGACAAGGCGGAAATCTGATTCTATAATTTAGCTTTTTACTTCTGTCCTGACATCATCTTCATATTTATACAAAGCATTCTCTGACTCGTCTTGCGTCGCCTTGTGCGAACCGTCGCAGAGAGGTTTGTTTTTAGACAAACCACACATACAAATCCACTTACTCTCATCACCAACATTAACCTCGCAAGGACCTTTTTCATTATGTATAATTAATCTAGCCATGTCATTATTTAAGATTTATGATTTATGATTTATAGGGATTAATTTATGGCTTACGGCTTATAGCCTATAGCTGTTAGGCTTTGAGCATCCTTAGCGCCTAATTGACTAGGGCCAATATCTACAACACACAACATTGGTATAAATATATAGTACTATAAATTGATCAAAAAAGCATTTTTCTGTATGATATAAGTCTATGACTAATTTATTAACAAAGCATTGCAAGCCGTGCGAGGGTGGTGTGCCACCGCTAACTGACGTGCAAATTAAAAAATTGTTACTCAAAGTTTGTGGTTGGCACGTTAGGCCAGAGAAAAAAATCTTCAAGGAATTTAAATTTAAAAATTTTAAGATTGCTATGGAGTTTGTCAACAAGGTTGCTGATATTGCCGAAGAAGAAAATCATCACCCTGACATCATACTTTATAACTGGAACAAAGTTCGCATAGAACTATATACGCACGCCATCTCCGGACTTTCAGAAAATGATTTCATTGTGGCAGCCAAGATCGATGAGGCGATTTAAGCCATATCCTCCAAAATCGCCTTAATACGTCGCACGCCAGCTGATGATGCTTCTTCTTTTATAATCTTGAATGTTCCATTGATATTCTCTGTATTGATAACGTGCGGGCCTCCACAAAGCTCTTGCGAATACGTCGTACCATCATCACATTTCACCATGTATACAGTAACCTTATCAGGATATTTTTCCCAAAAACTTCCTTCTACCCCAGCAACCATCGCTGCCTGTTTCTCCATAATTTCCGTTACAACATTGCATTTCTTGCCAATAGCCTCATTAACATACGCTTCGACTTTATTCAACGTCTCTCTGTCAACTTTTTTCGGATAAGTAAAGTCAAAACGTGTACGCTCTTCGGTAATATTTGAACCTGCCTGATGCACATCGTTGCCAAGATATTTTCTCAACCCAGCAAGCATAAGATGTGTTGTCGTATGAAGCATGGTTGTTTTTTCGCTTGTGTTAGCAAGGCCACCCTTAAACTTTCCTGACGAGCTTGTCCTCGATAAATCTTTATGGCTTTTCATTTCTTTTGTAAATTCATCTTCGTTTACATTAACACCCTTCTCGCGAGCTAATTCCAAAGCCAGCTCAAAAGGGAAACCATATGTCGAGAAAAGAACGAATGCATCGTGTCCGGAGATGGTAGACGTACTTATCTTTTCAAACTCTTTCATTCCCATCTTTAGTGTTTTCCGAAATTTTGTCTCCTCCTCTTGAATCACCTGTTCGATATATGCACCCCTTACCCCAATATTTGGATACGCTTCTTGATACTTCTCGACAATTATTGGAACCAATACAAGAAGTGAGCCATTTTGCATGCCAAGTTGATCTGTGTGTCTTATCGCTCGGCGAAGCAAGCGACGCAAAATATAACCCTGGTCAACATTTGACGGAATCACGCTATCGGCAATCAAAAAAACCGACGCACGAAGATGGTCTGCAACAATACGTCTAGATTTTTGATTATCTACTTGAGCGAGTGACGATATTCTATCAATAACAGACTTGAACAAATCAGTATCAAAAACATTACCCTTTCCCTGCACCACGCAAGTTACACGCTCTAATCCAGAACCAGTATCAACATTTTGATTCTCTAACTTTCCGATAATTTTACCGTCCCTTTTTTCATATTCCATGAACACATCATTCCAAATCTCGACGACATCTTGCCTCTCATTGGCAGCGATGAATTCTGCCTTTGTTAAACCAGCTGTTAATTTACCACTTGCATCATAAAACATTTCACTATCTGGACCGCACGGACCATTATCTCCCGGACTCCACCAATTAGAATCAGCGCCCATGTAGAAAATTCTCTTCTCTGGATCCATGCCCTCATTTTTAAATATTTCTTCCCAAATACTATACGCTTCATCATCACGAGGAGCGTTCTCATCTCCTACAAAGACAGTTACATAAAGTAGGCGCGGATCAAGCCCGAGACCACTATCTTTCGAAGTTAAAAATTCAAAACTCCATTTTATTGCGTCTTTTTTAAAATAATCACCGAGCGACCAGTTACCAAGCATCTCAAAAAAAGTGAGATGCGTACTGTCCCCCACCTCGTCAATATCGCTAGTGCGCACACACTTTTGTGCATTAGCAATACGCTTTGATCCAGAAGGGTGTTGCAACCCCATTAAATATGGAACAAGTGGTTGCATGCCAGCAGTATTAAAAAGTACTGATGGATCATTTTCAGGCACAAGCGGCGAAGATGGAACTATTGCATGTCCACGTTCTTCAAAAAAATCTAAAAACTTTTTTCTTACAACAGAGCTGGTCATATTGAAAAACGTGAATTACGAATGATGAATGTGATTACCAGCGCAACCAAAGTGGCAAATAAGAAGTTCTTTGTTTTTTTAATCTTTTCCTCGGTACCGACTGCAGTCATCCATGCAAAAACACCAACCACTGCAAATAGAGTAGCGATAATAAGACCGAAAACTTCTGGATGGGTATTAAGAAATTGGTTTATTAGCTGACTAACTTTATCACACGAATGATAACCAGTTATCTCATTGATTTCGACAAATCTGGAACCTAATCCTGGATTTCTATCTTCTCGACAATCATGTCTTTGAACGGACGATCGTTGTTGGATTTATCTACTTTTGTAGCTTCAATGGCTGAAACAACTGACATGCCAGCTGTCACGCGTCCAAAAACTGTATGCTTCCGATCGAGAAAATTATTATCTGCCATATTGATAAAGAATTGGCTACCGTTTGTGTTAGGACCAGCATTCGCCATAGCTATGGTGCCAATAGCATTTTTATTATCGCCATAAATTTCATCCGCAAACTTATAGCCAGGGTCGCCAGTCCCCCAATGATCTTTAACTTTAACATCTTTAGAAAGCGGATCACCGCCCTGAACCATAAAACCCTTAATCACTCTATGAAAACGCGTGCCGTTATAAAAACCGGAGCGAACAAGCTTATCAAAATTAGCGACTGTATTTGGCGTTTTATCGTTAAAAAGCTCCAAGGTGATCACGCCCTGATTGGTTGTAACAATTGCCGTAATCGTAGATTTTGGTGTAATTATAGGCTGTGTTGTAATTATAGGTTGGGATGTGACTGATTCTAATATTGGATTAATACCCATAGTAGAGGAATCTGTTTTAGTCACAGGTTGCTTTGTTGGCACTACTTCCGATACTTTCTGACGATTGCTAAACCAAAAAATACCAGCGACGACAACAATGACGATAATAGCAACAGCTGCAATTATCATAAGTTGATTAGTACTCATAATATAATATGTTAATTATTAATTTCTAAAAGTTATAAGCCGCAAATCCTGATCAAGGAACGGCTAAAGTTAGTTTGTATTACTTCTCCCAAAATGAAGCAAATCTTTAATTATTCTCGCACCCTTATGAACAAGGGTAATTGTTCTTCCCTTGCGTGAAGTAAGTTCTCGCACAAGCTCATCGCGCATATCGTCAATCGCCCCATAGAGATCGTTCTTCTCAGACGTAGCGCGGAAATGATGTCCGTGCACGCGAAGACTAACATTGGCGAAGAATATATGCCCTGACTGGTGATGCTTGGTTGTCTTGCCAACCTCAACCGCCGCTAAAAGATTCTCCATCTTGTGCTGTACAGCAAATTTCTCAACGCTTTGAATCTTTTCCTCAATATAAGCAGTGATAGCATCCGTAAGCTCTATCCCTACAGCTTTAGTTTGTATATTCATATATAGATTATTATATCACCACACCCCCAAATGACGCAACAATCTTATAGTAACCCATCGCGCTTCTACATATTAATCTTATTATTTTGTGATTCGTGCGGAGACAGGAATCTATACTGTTAACCAATCCACCCAGATTGTGTCTAAAACAAGTTTGGGGCATTCTGGATTCCCAATCAAGTTGGGAATGACAAATTAGCTGCGCTAAACTGTTGCTTTTGGCATGTCGATGATATATTCTATTGTAAGTATATTAAATAATATTCCCGGATCGTCTAACGGTAGGACAGCGGCCTTTGAAGCCGTTTATCTTGGTTCGAATCCAAGTCTGGGAGCAGTGAACCACGTAGGGTTCACTGCCATGCACTCAACGTAGTGTATGGCCGCATCTTTACGTTAATCCTAAAAAGCTAAAAAGCTAAAATATGAACCAAGAACTTCTCAAACTTCTACATACTATGGTGGTTTATCTTAAAATGGACGATGTGCCATTTAAACCACAAGCCTATGAAAAAGCAGAAGAAGCTATAACTGCCTTAAATACCAGTGTGGAAGTGATATATAAAAATGGTGGCTTAAAAGCTCTGACTAGCATACCTGGCGTTGGCTTCAACATTGCTAACCATATAGAAGAGTTTATAAAAACCAAAACCTTCAAAGCATATCAAGAATATAGTGCGAAGTATCCTATCCACATTAACACTTTGTCAGCTATCCAGGGTGTTGGGCCAAAAACACTAAAAATACTGTACGAAAAATTAAAGATTATTAACTTGCGGGACTTGCGAACAGCGGCGCTATCAGGACAAATAGCTACCATCCCTGGCTTTGGTGAGAAAACTCAACAAAATATTTTAGATGGAATTAAATTTTTAGAACGAAACCAAGGTTATTTTTTATTAGGCGACGCCCTGCCAATGGCTGAAAGCATAAAAAACGATTTAAATAATTTAGCGCATGTCGAAAATGTCATCATAGCCGGCTCTTTGCGAAGAAAAAAAGAAATAGTGAAAGATATTGACATCTTAGTCATTTCCGACCAGCCGAAGATGGTAACTGAGTTTTTCGTATCCATGCCAAGCGTTGAACGAATCTATGGTCGCGGCGAAACAAAATCCAACGTACGACTGAAAAATGGCATTGATGTTGACCTAAGAATTATTCATAAACAAAGCTTAGGCGCTGCTTTAAGCTACTTCACTGGATCAAAAAATCACAACATACGACTGAGACAAATTGCCATAGATAAAGGGTATAAACTCAACGAATATGGTCTATTTAAGGATGATAACATGGTCGCTGGTCTTGACGAAACCAGCATATACAACACCCTAGGACTGCAATATATTGAACCAGAATTGCGCGAAGATAATGGCGAGATTGAAGCGGCGCAGAACAATACGTTGCCCAAGCTGATCCCCTATGACAACTTAATTGGAGATTGCCAAATTCAAACCAATTGGAGTGATGGCGCGAATTCTATAGAAGAAATGGCAGATGCTGGACAAAAAGCTGGATTAGAATATATAGTCATCACCGATCATACAAAAAGTTTGGGCATAGCCCATGGATTAGACGAAGCAAGACTGTTGCAACAAGGCGTCACCATTGATAAAATAAATAAAAAGCTGACGGCGAGTGGTAAACGTTTTACAGTTCTTAAGGGTAGCGAAGTAGATATTCTAAAAGACGGCTCATTAGACATTGATGATAGCGTCTTAGAAAAATTAGATGTTGTTGGCGCCTCTGTCCATAGTGGATTTAAAATGTCTGGAGAAGAAATGACAAAAAGAATTATCAAAGCCATGGAAAATCCCAATGTTGATATTTTATTCCACCCAACTGGACGCATGCTTCAACGCAGAGAACCATACGATGTTGATATAGACGAAATAATCGAGGTCGCCAAGCGCACAGGAACAATCCTTGAAATAGATGCTATTTATAGCCGGCTTGATTTAAAAGATGAACACATAAGACGCGCAGTTAAATCTGGTGTCAAATTTACAATAGATTCCGATGCACATAGCCTTAAAGATCTCGACAAATCGTTCGGAGTCGCCCAAGCCAGACGTGGTTGGGCAACTAAGGACGATGTCATTAACACGAGACCGTTATCGTTATTTTTAAAATCATTGAAGGGTCGGGCTCGTGAATTATGAATTAAGAATTAAGAATTATGGATAAATCAAAAGTCTAGCTCACAGCTATAATATATGAATACAAAAACATCATCCGGGCGACAACAAAATCGCGCCGTTACAACCAGCGCAAAGGGTCTTACGAAAAGCGTGGTTCACAAAAAACAATCACTGCCAAGGACTAAAAACAACACGAGACTGATAATTGGTCTTGGAAATATCGGAAAGCAATACGCAGATACCGGACACAATGTCGGTTTTTTAATAGTGGATCAAATCGCACAAAAGTTAAATATAGACAAATTTGAATTTAATAAAAAATTAAAAAGTCTTACTGCCAAGACAGCCATTAATAATATCGATATAATTCTAGCAAAGCCTTATGGATATATGAACGAGTCTGGAATAGCTACCCAACTATTGGTCAAATATTACAAGATAAATCCAACTAACCTATATGTCATACATGACGAAGCTGATTTACCATTTAATAAAACAAAGATTTCTATTGACTCCTCTTCTGCCGGACATAAAGGAATAGAATCAATTATCCAAACATTAAAAACAAAACAAATCCTACGCTTTAGAGTAGGTATAGGACCAGTAATAAACAACACAACACCAACGATAACTACTCAGAGAAATTTAAAAAAAATCGTACTTCAAACATTTACTAAAGCTGAACTTGATAGCCTGAACATCGTAGCCGAGAAAACAATGTCAGCCCTATTAATGTTGCTAGAAGATAATATTTCCAAAGCAACAAACATCTTCAACGCGAAGTAAAAACCGATCATTCCTACGAAAACAGCGATCAAAAGTTTTAAATAAGGACTGGATTCCCGCCGGAGTTTTTCCTCGCGAAAACGGAGACGGGAATTACAAAGAATGGCGCCGGACTGACAGAGAAAAAAGTTACATCTTGCTTTTATTCTACCGCCGAAGAAGTGTAAAGTTTATGAAAAAATCCATAAACCTTAGCTCAGACTATTTGATACGGGAGGAGGGCCCTTATCTTTCGTCACTTCTAAGGCAGAAGAATAAA
>Ga0213870_1000995_pt1 | contig 13083 bp, 13 predicted proteins | sample WICALVC2017_Meta_FD_160119 | JGI IMG/M metagenome (GOLD analysis project Ga0213870, IMG submission 160119) | Freshwater microbial communities from subterranean cave lake in Wind Cave National Park, South Dakota, United States - WICALVC2017 | ecosystem: Environmental > Aquatic > Deep subsurface >... | reverse complement strand
AGTGATAGGTAGCCCTGCACTTCGTATTGGAGTCGATAAGTCTTCACCCTATCTTCATCGAGGTCGCAGAAGCACTGCAGCGCTTCCAGTTCCTTCAGAACTCTCAGATGGTTTTTGCCCCAACCTCCAGTCCCAACTACACCAATCTTAACCAAGTTCTTCACCCGTTGAAACGTTCGACCGAGAGGTTGGCCTTCAAGAGCAAATTGTTGTTCGAGAACGCTCTCAGTTTCGATGATCCACTCGTTAGGCTCTTAAAGTCCAGCCTCGAGCAAGCTATTATCACGTTCGTCTTCTCAGTTGAAAGAGGGAGATTCGTGGCTGCACTGCCATCGGACAGGTTTACGTTTACGATGTCCCCAATATAGTCATGTAGCCTTTCCACTAAATCGTCGATCATCTGTCCTTTATCGCCTCGGATTCCAAATTCGTCCCGAGTCCAAACCAAAATAATTCTGCTTTTGCTTGCCTTCAGCTCCTTCTCTTTCAGGAAATTCCTGATTTCATCGACCAAGAATCTGACGTATCCTTCAGCACTTTTTAGAGAGCCTGATGCAAGGTAGAGGATCGGTTCACCGGTCTCGACGCTAGTCACAAGAAGTCTTAGGTCTAGCAGGTTTTCACAGAGATCATCTACATAATATTCCTTGAAGCTGGTCTTCTTAGCTCGTAGTCCTTTCTCGCCGCTCATCTTCTTTTGGAATTCGAACTCTGACGTGATCGACAAGTATTTTGAAATGACAGACTTCGAGTGAAGCAGCTCCGCTGTGCTAATCGATACAGCAGCAGGAGGCTTCATCGATAGAGATGTCAAGAACTCCAATGTGCGTTTCTGGAGCTTACTCGTCATAGTTCCTAAGACGGAGAGAGCCTTCCCTGCTGGAGACAGAGGAGCATACAAGTATTCGAAATCATCTCCCGGCTTCAATCCACTTACCTTCTCAATCACCGAAAGAATCGAGAAGTTGCCCCCTATGCCCGTGGGTAGACCGTAGATCAGAATGGAGCCCTTTGAAATGTACTTCGCAACATCCTTCAGCCTTCCACCTATCTCGGCCTCCACTTCTGAGGAACTCCTACGAATCTTGGGAGCAAAGAAAACATACTCAGACTGGCTTAGCGAAGCGTCTACTGATTTGAGGGCTAACAGAGGTTCGCCCTCGACGAGAGCCTTGACGGAACTGTAAGCCGACGCGACCTCAGGTTTCAATTCCATCGCCATATGTAGATTTTCGTCGATGATGATGGTGGGTCTCTTCAGAGAAGCAAGAGCGCAAGCGATAGAGTAGCCTTCCGTACTAAGACCGTAAATCGCAACTGACGTCGGCTTCTCCGTCAAAGATAAACCGCGGCTGAATTAACGGACTTCTCTCTCTATTTATTCTTAGAACACGGCAAGCAATTGAGAGAAACTGTGTTCCTCGGTCTCCTTAGATGCCATCCGGCTAGAAGGCGCCTGTACACACTCTATGTGCGAGCAGGTGGTACGGTGGCACTGGAAAGTTCCTCGCAATCTTATTCTACACCCGGCAAATTCATCTTATAGATTTAGCACCTATGAAGAGGATACTTGTTACTGGTGCAGGAGGGCCTGCAGGCATCAATTTCATCAAAGCCGTAAGACTGGCCCCAGAAAGGATCCATATTGTCGGCAGCGACGTAAATCGATGGCACCTGGAGCTTCCTTCTATCGACAGGGCCTACCTGTTACCTCCTGCCTCATCCCCTCGGTACATCAAAAAGCTCAACGAACTAATTCGAACCGAAAAAATTGAATTCGTGCATTGTCAGCCCGATGCTGAAGTAGAAGTTGTGTCTGAAAACAGAGAGAAGGTAAAGGCGTCAACTTTCCTTCCATCAAAAAAAGCAATCCGAATCTGCCACGACAAGTTCAAGACGTACGAGATCCTCATGGAGAATAATGTTCCTGTGCCTGAAACATTCCTAATTGATGATCAATCCACTATTTCCTCAGGTTTGAGTCGTCTTCTGAAATCTGGTGATGTGGCTTGGCTTCGCGCCGCTAGAGGCGCAGGCTCCAGAGCTTCGCTCCCTGTGCGTTCTGAATCGTTGGCTAGAGAATGGATCAACTACTGGAGAAACACGAGATCTGTCGGCTCAAGCCACTTCATTATCTCCGAGTTCTTACCTGGAAAAGATTTCGCTTTCCAGAGCGTCTGGAAGGACGGAAAGTTGGTAACGTCTCAGGCCAGGGTAAGGTTGGAGTATTTGTTTGGAAATCTCACAGCAAGTGGTCAAACTTCCTCCCCCTCAGTAGCTATGACTGTTCATCAAAATAGCGTCAACAAGACCGCAACTCAAGCCATACTAAGTGTGGACGAGAAGCCGAATGGTGTATTCTGCGTCGACCTCAAGGAGAACAAGCATGGTGTTCCCTGCGTGACGGAGATAAACGCAGGTAGGTTCTTCACGACGTCCGATTTCTATGCGCATTTGGGTTGTAATATGCCTTGGATTCTGGTGCGTCTTGCGTACGGCGAGAAAATTTCGCGTATGCGTAAGTATAACGCCGTGCCTGAGGAAGTTTACTGGATCAGGATAATGGACGGAGGATCTATCCTCAAAAAAGAAGGCGAGTTCAAGGCTCGAAGGATTTAGCTGACATCTTCTAGATGCAACCTACGGACGACCAGTTCCAAGATAGGAGAATCCAGCTCTTTCGCATTCTTTCCTGGAACGAATGCCCCTCGTATCGAATAGGATGGGGGTATCCTTCATAAGTGGTGCAAGCTTGGATAGTTCAACTTCCCGAAACATGTTGTGATTGGTTGTGATGAGTATGCAGTCAGCGTCTTTCACAGATTCCTCGGGCGTTCTGCTTGACTCATAAGTTATGCCATTGACTCTGACTGATGGCACAAATGGATCATATACCTGAATCTTGAATTTCTTCCGAAGAAGCTTCAAAATCTCAATAGCTGGGCTGCGCCGAGTGTCCTTGACCTGGCCCTTGTAGGCGAGTCCCCAAAGGGCGACTCTGATGCCTCTTAGATTCTTCCTGTTCCGTTTGAGGACTCGAACCAATCTTTCGACCACATGAACCGGCATCATCTTGTTTACTGCAGTCGCCGCTGATATCAAGCGGAGCCTCAAGCCAGCCTTCTTAGCTACATGGACCAGATAGAACGGATCCTTCGGAACGCAATGCCCCCCAATCCCAGGTCCAGGATAGTGCGCCATGAAGCCGAAGGGTTTGGTGGCAGCAGCCTCTATCGCTTCGATAAAATCCACGCCCAAGGATTCGTGAAGGACAGCTAACTCGTTGACTAGAGCGATATTCACGTAGCGGAACGTATTCTCTAACATCTTGGTAGCTTCAGCAACGGCGGGGCTGCTAACACTGATGACTGGGGCCTGCAAAATAGCGCCGTAAAACCTCGCTCCAAGCTTGGTTGATGCTTCGTCAATTCCGCCCACAACCTTTGGTATGCTTGTCACGTTGAATTTCGGGTTTCCATAGTCTATGCGTTCTGGAGAGTAGGCGAGAGCGAAATCTTCTCCCACCTTCTTAGCACCCCGCTCTAGAAGAGGTTGGACAATCTTCTCGGTAGTCCCTGGAAAGCTGGTACTCTCAAGCACAATTAGCTTGAAACTTGAAAGCTGTCTGGACAAATTTCTGGATACGGATTTTACATATGATAGGTCAGGGTCGCCCTTCTTATCGAGGGGGGTGGGAACACAGATGATTACAATGTCAGCGAGTTTAGCTCCCTCTTCTAGACTCGTAGTAGCTCTTATTTTTCCTGCTTGCACCAATAAGGGCAGCAGCTTCTCGCTGTAGGAATCTTCTACATAGCAAACCCCCATATTGATCTGGTCAACTTTTTTTCTATCAACATCTGCTCCGATGACTTTGAAGCCAGCCGTCGCTGCAGCCACAGATAGAGGTACTCCGACATACCCCAGGCCGACTACACAAACTACCGCCGTCCTCGAATCGATTCTTTCCAATAACTGGCTCCAAGAATTTGACAACTGTTTCCTCCCAAGCGTTCTTTCGAAGCCGCTTAACACACTAAATAAGTGTGTGAGAATCATTGAGGGAAAGCAATTAAGAGCACAAGCATACATTCACCAAAATAATTGAGAATTTGGATAGATGTTCTAACCCCTAAGCAAGTGCTCTTCACCGAGCCTCTTGTTGATGAACTCAAGAAATTGGATCATCTCGTATACGTTACATCTAGGCACTATCGGGAAGTCGAATCGTTATTCAAGAAATCTCCATTCGATGTCTTCCTTGTGGGCAAACATGGAGGTGGCTTACTCTACGAAAAACTGCTTGCCAGCAGTGAAAGAGTCCACAAGCTTGCTGAATTGGTGAATAGATGGGAGCCGGAGCTGTCTATCCATTTTGGTTCACCTGAGGGTGCGCGAGTCGCCTTCGGCCTAAAGATCCCTCAGATCTGCATCCACGATTCTCCTCACTCTGAAAGTGTGAATAGACTTACGCTGCCTCTCGTAGACCATCTAGTAACTCCTTCAGTAATTCCATACAACGCTTGGAAGAACTACTCGTTCATGCGAAAAAACATCACTAGATACGATGCGATTGATCCGGCCGTTTGGCTTAAACGGAGGAAAGTTGAGAAGCTGAACCTAGGTGTATTCGGGGCAGATCCCAACCGCAGAACTATAACGGTCAGGTATGAGGAAAGCTATGCATCGTACCTTCTTGACAAGGACAAGGAATGGGGAACTACTGTTATTGATGCTCTATCTTCAAAATTCCCCGAATACAACCTCATTGTCCTAGGTCGGTATGAAGATCAGATTTTGCGGCTTACTGAGAAATACGGCGACAAAGTAATCATTCCAAAGGATATAGTGGATGGAGCGTCTCTTTTGAAGTCGTCTGACCTCTTCGTCGGAATGGGTGGAACGATGACGGAAGAGGCAGCACTTCTTGGAGTCCCAACGATTTCAGCCTTTCAGGGTGCTAATCTTTACTACATATCATACCTTGTCAAAGAAGGTCTCGTGGTGAAGAGTAAGGGGATTGATCATCTACTAAGGGCAGCAGAAACATTGCTGACCGATGAGATAGCGAGAAAGCAGATCTCAGAGAGAGCTAAGAGGACGCTTCAGAAGATGGAGGACCCAGTAAAGACAGTACTTTCAGTAGTCATACAGTTCAAGAAATCTTAATGAAGCTTACCTTAACCTTCACGTGCCAGCCCGGTGGTGTAGAGGCCAAGCAAGGGCTGAGAAGCCTCTTGAGTGCCGGCCTTTGGAGCCGGTGACGAGAGTTCGAATCTCTCCCGGGCTACCTTCTCAAATTATCGCAACATTACTACGGCTGCAAGACTCTGCAACTACTGGCCCGCGTGCAATGGTAGGGAGACAAGCACAGGACAGCAAACACTCAGAGATTGCCGAAAGGCGAAGTATTAAATCGTCCGAAGTTCATCGGTCGCACGTCTATGGCCAAGAAGGCCGTTAAGATGGCTGGCGGCAGGCGCTTTACTGTGTTATTAAGAGAGGAAGACGTAGGAGGATACTCGGTTCAATGTGTTGAGCTTCCCCAAGCGATTAGCCAAGGAGAGACTAAGGAAGAGGCTCTGACTAATATTAGGGAAGCTATAGAGTTGGTTTTGATGCATTTAGAGGAAAAGGCGAAGGCGCACAAGGGCAAGGCTGAGTTTGTAGAAGTTGCAGTATGATTGTCATTACCCGTAGTTGGCTGGAGGGAGGTTTTGAAGGCCCTTAGAAAGAAGGACTTCAGACCTGTGAGGCAGAGAGGCAGCCACATCATTGTAGAGAACCCTGAAGGTAAGTTCGCAGTAGTTCCTAGGCGAGATGAGATCAAACCTGGCACTCTGCTGTCCATTCTGCAGCAGGCTGGGCTGACTAGGGAAGAGTTCCTGGAACTACTTGGCTATTCGTAGAGCGTAAATTCGGATTCTTAAGTCTACAGGAATACTAGCGGTCAAGCAAGGCTGAGAAGCCTCTTGAGTGCTGGCCTTTGGAGCCGGTGACGAGAGTTCGAATCTCTCCTGGGCTACTCCAAGACCTTTTGAATTGACCTCCGATCAACTGAAAATGTCTATCACAAGGCAATTCAGCAATTAGTACAGGTGCTATTTGCTGAGTATGGCAAACAATCCTTTGAAAACCTCAAAGTTCTCTCTGAGATATTGTTGAGCTTCGCTTTTGGCCTGTACAAAGTAGCTCCCGCTGAGCCTGCAACTGCTTACTCAATCGTGAGTTCGCTTCCCAAACACCGATGACCCCAACTATTGTTGGCGCAGCAGCAGAAATGAGACCGACCAGAACCGTATTGAAGTCTGCCATGCCGTTTACCTCAGCCACTGGTTAGTTTCGCAAGCCTCTCTTCACACAACGCATCGACCAGCCTTTTCAGAGTATGGATCTCTTCAGACGGTAGCTCTTCAAATCGTTCAAGACGCTGGGTTATTTCTCTGATTAGGGATGATTTCAAGGATACGGGTTGACTTCCCTTAAGCCTTCTTTCTACTAAGGAGGTCACGAGTAAGGACGTGAAGATGCCAACAAAGGCCACACCGACGAATATCATCACTGAAGCTAGTAGCCTACCCTGTGGGGTCACTGGCTGCCCAGCTGGCCAAGCGACAGTCGAGATTGTGTTTATGCTCCACCATAAGGCCTCCCATAAGCTGTTTATCTGAGATCTGTGGACATCTCTCTCCATCAGGTAAATTCCTACCGTAGAGAGAAAGATAGCAGACGTTGTGAAGGCAACAAGGTAGAGAAGCTTGCTTCTACGGATGATTTCGGAGGTCGCGCTACCCAATCTTATGAATCGTGATGCCATTCCCACTAATCTGAGGACTCGGATTACCCTCAGTGACCTAAGAGCCGCCCCTAAGGAGGGCTCTGCCTCAAGCCCTACAAAAAGAATAGCGGGCAGCATTGCGAACACTTCATACCAGTGCGCTTTGATGAAGGCTGTTCTGTCTTTCCCGCGCTTAAGCTGGACAACAAACTCTACTGCGAAGGCTGAGACGATTGCCAAGTCTATCGCATAGACCGCTAGGAGCTGTTGAGGGCTCAAGTCTACAAGGTATTCAGCGGATATTAGGATGATAGAAGCGAGCGCGGCTGCGGCCATAGATCCTTCAATAATTCTTGACATGGCGATCTCGTTAGGAGGATCGACATATTTAGAGCCTTAAATAGCAACTTCAGAACTTTCGTTTAGGAAAAGACCAACTTGGCGAAAATCAGTCACTTCGCCGAGTCTGCAATTATGCTTCTAATTATTTCCTCTGTTACAGTGTATGGTTGGAGTAATGGCGGTTTTAGCGCCAATCCAGCCAATCCTGATTATGGAACTCATGACTGGATTGCTCAGCATTCATTAGACTGGCTTCCGCAAAACGAGAAGCAATACGTCCTCGATAATCTCAACCTGTACCTCTATGCGACTGAGCTCCCTGATAATGGACAGGCTCCTGATGGGATAGGCGATACGACGAATCATCATGTCTACTACTTTGCAAATGGTTCACTTCAAGATGATGCCTCAGCTGGAAGAGCTCAGATCTTCTACCAACAAGCGCTAGATGCAATCAAAGCAGGCAACTTCAGTGGCGCCGCAAACGCAGCTGGAGTAATGACACACTACGTCAGTGATATGGCAGTATTTGGTCACGTTACGGGTTCAGCAACGGATTGGGGTCCCGAGCGGCATCATTCGGACTATGAAGATTATGTGAATGAAAGAACAAACTCGTATTCTGATGAGTTCAATGTGTTTCTATCTTTTGATGGATCTCTTCAAGTGATCTCGGCCTATGATGCGACGCTTCAACTGGCTGCTGATACTACGTATGATACTTCAGGGAATGGCCTGACAGCGGTATGGATGGACGCAAACTACAACTGGGATAATCCAACCTTTAGGAACAGAGCCGGAGCGTCAGTGAATCTAGCTGTGAATCTGGTTGCTGATGTCTTGCATACAATTTACGTTACCACCACTACAACTTTCACCACGATACCTCAAACGACTACAACAACGACAAGCACGACCACAACTACTACCACTACGATCCTACCTCAAACAACAACTACGACTGTAGGCATCGCAGTAGCGTTGGCTATTGTTGGGGGGTTAGCGATCTACTTGCTAACGAGAAGATCTTAGTCAAGCCAACTCCGGCCTATTAGTTTAGTGTGAATTTTTCATGCTTATTACCAGGTATGCTATTGCGCGTTTCTATGGAGGATCTGATAACTCGTAAGGTAAGGATAATTATGGAGCATCAAGCAAACCTTGCGAAGATTAACCATGACATTCTTGTGCTGGCTACCGATGCTATGAAGGATAAGAAGCTCGGTGGTAAAGCGAAAGTAGAGTTCCTCAATCTAATCAAGGTTGGGGGTGGAATTGAGCGTGAGGAGTCTACGGGGATGGAGAGTAGGGATAGACTTGAACTCGCGAGGATGTATTTTCAGAATGCTGAAAATACGAGAAATGAGCTTAGTAAAGATCCGCTCTACGCTTCAATGCTAAAGGATTTTGACAGACTTCTGGAAAGCTACAAGAAAGAGTTGGATGAGATTGATGAAGAATTGAAGCATACAGAGGAAGAAGATAAGCGTGCTAGGCTGCTCGAAAGACGAGAGGGAGTAAGACTAAAGAAATAAGCCAAAGCTTGGCAGGACCGCCTCGGTAATTTCTCAAAGAGAAAAGTCTCATTGCAGTGGAATCTCTTCCATCAATTTCACGGCTTCTACAACTTAATCCTCTGACTCGTAGCTCTTATCCTTCAGACGGCTTCTCCTAGTCACTAGGTATGAGGATGACTGCCTTGTGCGCGCGATTTGTTTACGCACAAGGACAGTTGTAATTATTGCAGTTGTAATTCTCATCTAGTGTGAGTTGTGCTAAGCATGAGGCTGTACCACTTCTGACGGGAGTGATAGCAAGTGAATGAAAAAGCTGCTCCTAGAGGCGCGATCGAAATCATAGTTACTGTTCTACAAGCGGCCCAGCATGGGGCGGCAAAGACTCGGCTCATGCAAAGTTCCAATTTAGACTCTCGACGAATCCAAGAATTACTGAACTTTCTCTTTACAAGGAAGTTCATCGAGCGAGAAAGGAACGTCTTTGAGACCACTCAAAAGGGGCTAAGATTTCTCGAAGATTACGCTGCCTTGGAAGGATCATAGGGCCTCCACTAAGTGATCGTTAATTGAATTACGTAGATGCTCTGACGCTTAGTCGAATAGTTTGACGGCTAAATATCGCTGTCTCGCCCCTGTCCATAACGTGATCTCTACATTAATATCTCCTCGATCATTACGTGCAGACAGTGGATCTTCGTAGTACTAGAATCTGCTGAAATAGATCGTTCTCCTTGCTACGACAAGAAGAAGATGGTGGAATGACAAAATTGTTCGAGAGGTTGATGCGTAGCTCTATCGCTCAATTCACAAGAAGCAACTAGGAGGGGTCAATAATCGCTGCCGAGGCGTCGCCCAAGTTCGAACTCCTCTGGCAGAATCGCAAAATAATGAATCATGAGAGCTAGTACTAATGTAAGAATCAGAAAGTATGGCGATGCAAATATTACTGTGGTCCCCAGGCAGAGAAGAACCATCCCGAGGTACATGGGATTTCTTGTATAGGAATACGGACCGAAGGTTACCAACTTTGTTGGAGCGTGCTCCGGATCCGGAGAACCTCCAGCCTGACTGAAAGCTTTGATTCCAAGTGCTAGAAGGATTGCTCCCGCAATAAGGGCGGCTACCCCGACGATCGAGTAAGACAAAGGGAACAGTCTAATTGGAGACAACAAGCTCACAGCTATTCCCACCACGAGCGTTCCAATGAGTAGTGTTGGGGGCGGGACCCAACGCTTGCCAATCTGCACTGTGCTCTCTCCTTTGGATTCGGGCATCGGAAAACTATCATGAGTACGGTACGTTGTATATCTTGCTTTGGACCACTCCCCTTCGCCGCTAGGTATTTAGACGTCGAAGCTGAAAGTTGATGGAGCACTGGATTAGGAAGGGAGAAATACTTCTTACGGCATCTTGGCATTCAAAGGAAAATAGGCTTAATGGTCAAACCGGAGAGGCTGAACAATCGAGGCTATAGGGAGGCTGACTCGAAAGACTATCTGGGTACTCTGGAGGGCAGCAAGACTCGAGCAGACATCTTCCAGTCTGAAGACCTTCTCGAGACCCTAGGCTATAAGAAGAGGACAACCAGGGAGATCATTTACGCGTCGATTAACTGCCTGAACTGCAATCATTTTGAGAGGTATCACGGTTCGTACATGAGGTGTCTGAAGAACAAAATGAGATTGGTCAGACCGTTCTACGGAAGGGCGATTTGGACCGAGAGAAAGAAGGAGAATGGAGAGAAGGAAAGGATTGTTGCTGATATTGACTGGGATTCAAAATGGTTAGAGGTTGAAGAGGATAGAGTGCTATTAGCCATGAAGAGAGCGAACAACGGTCTCCCCTACGAATGTTACGAGGCTAAGATTCCATCGGACTGATTGGCTTTTAGAAATGTAACTGCTGACGTCAGTTGAAAAACTACCAACTATTTTCTTCTACTGTTTGCGAGTGTCCTAGTACGATATCTCTGAACTAGGTCTCAGGGCTCGCTTCCAACTCTCTCGTCCACACCTCGTACATTTGTAGAGTTTCCTCCCTCTCCGAGAGGTCTCGTCAGGACTTCTAAGCACTTCTTGGTCGGTTCTCATGAGACAATGCTCACAGTATCGGTACTCCTTCAGCAGCAAGCGAAACTGTCCTATTCTTGGCTATCGATAAATACCTTCGGTGATAAGGGTGGTGTACTTTGCCCGTTTGCGACGTATGTGGTAAAGTAGTCTCGAACTTGGCTAGGCATAAGAGTAGGGGTAGATGCGGCAAGAAAGGCGTCAGGAAGACTGATCGACCTATCCCAGGACCTCCCCCTATGTGGCCGACTTCTATTTAGCATGAATGCCAAACATCTACCTTTCCCATCTTACGCTCGATACCTATCATAAGAAAAAAATCTACCTTTCGAATTCTCTCTGAATCGAGTTCAGGAGTTCCGCTAGGTTCGAGGCGAGTCTCTCTACTCTTTTCTGATGACCCGGTAGCATGCGCTCAAAAGTCTCCTTCTTCATCCTCCTCAGGTAATACTGCTCAAGAACGTTGAAGAGATCTCTTGTAGCTCTGTCGTACTCCCGGTCGATGCTGGCAATTTCGTTAAGCAGCCTCTCCAACCCTGGTTTAGCTGCAAGCAAACCGGGCCGAAGCTCGCTCGACCTGCTTGCACCCTTGGCTCGTACCTCCTCTAGAGTCCTTCGCGTATCATCGATTTCTTGCCTACCTACCCTTTCGATGCCCTTCCGTGCCAACTCGTTGAGCAACTGCCCGGTAGCAGTGGTCTTCTCTTCATGGGCTCTGATGAACTCGCCAATCTTCTTTGGTGCTTCCTTCACCTCCTTTCCTCTGCCGCGCTGGGTCAGAAGGAGAACACCCAAGGAAACAACGAAGAGGCCTGAGGCAACTGGGATTATGTCGCCGCTGGCCCATCCTAGACCCGGTCTGAAATTGACTGTGAGAGTCCCGTCATCGAAGACGCTGGCGTTCAGCCTTGAATATCTCGTCAAAGGTGAGATCAAAGTGAAACCGGGAGGTAAGTTCACGCTTACATCATAATTCCTGATGAATCCTTCAACCGGACTTGTCAGCGGCACAGTTAATGCAAAACCACCATCCTTACTTTCTATGGAACGTGATGGTAGTAGATACTCAAACTGCAAGGTAATGTTCTCCCCATCTTTCAAAGGTCTTTTGAAGGCATCTTCAAGACTGATCTTCCCGCCAGAGACGGTCACTATTTGCCGGGCGCTGAGAGGTGGGATTGAGGATGGGAGAACAGCGACGCTAGTCAGATTACTATCAAGATACTTGATGCCTATCTTCGTAAGGTCTTGACCTCCGTAGTGGTGTATCCGCAAAGATTCCTGTACCTTGACGGAGATGTTTGGTGACACCAGTAGCTCTCTTCTCAGTTCGATAAAATCAATCAGAGCGAAAGTTCCTGAACTGACGCTGAAACGAACATCTCTGAACGAATAGTTCCCAGCCTGAACGTTGGTGTGTGTTGCCTTCCAAGACTCTATGACGACCTTTTCCTTTTCAGCCACGGTTTTCTCGAAGCCCATCGAATCTTCAGGATTAGACTGTCCTGTAGGTGGAAGGGTGAACAGTATGTCCACTTTGCTTACATTGATGTTGAGAGAAGGCTGGAGAGCCACGATCATCTGGTACTGAGAGCCGGTAACAGATCTGATGAGCTTGTTGAGGTAAAGCTGCAAGCTTATACTGGCATTAGACCCAACGGGTATCTGATACGTCTGCGCAGGCGAAATAGCGATCTTGGTCGAATTTTGCTCTTGGAGAATGTTCACAGAAAAATCTACAGGACCTTTGGCTAGCATCGCTCCGACATTGCCGAAGTAAGACTTAGGATAAAGAAGCTCGAATGATCCTAACGGAAGAGGTGATGACGCATTATTTTTGACGATGATGGTGTCGTTGACGTGGACGAAACCATATTCATTGATGCTAATTCTATGAATTAGATTTACGGAGCTGTCCATCTGGCCCTTAGCGAAAGAGGGGACCGCAAGCAAAGGAGTCCATGATAAAATGAGCAAGAGCAGTAGAATTAGGAAGGCTCCTTTCCTCACGAGGACCGACCGCGACACCTGAGGTCGATGTATTTTAAACGTTAACCGGGATATGCGTTACGACAGACGTATTGGAAGCTTAGAGTCTTCCTGTGGTATCGCATTGCGCTCGTAGAAAAAATTCCGTTTTTTTGATTAGATCGTTAATCTGGCGTCAACTCTATATGCGATACTGCGATTCCCGATTGACCGCAAGGGCTTCACAGTGCCAAGAATGTCGACTACGGAACCAATAGACGCCCTAAAACTCAGAGATGAACTCAGGGTGCTCCTTTCCAAGCGACAGAAGCAGCCGTATAACGTCACAACAGAAAGAAGGGCAGGCGTGCTCTTGATATTCTATCCCAGGGATAATTCTCCTTACATC
>Ga0213870_1000994_pt1 | contig 13092 bp, 7 predicted proteins | sample WICALVC2017_Meta_FD_160119 | JGI IMG/M metagenome (GOLD analysis project Ga0213870, IMG submission 160119) | Freshwater microbial communities from subterranean cave lake in Wind Cave National Park, South Dakota, United States - WICALVC2017 | ecosystem: Environmental > Aquatic > Deep subsurface >... | reverse complement strand
TGATCCACCACCACCTCCTCCCGCTGTTTTGCAGTCTATTGATATTGTCCCTAATCCAACCCCAAACCCAGCCCAACTTGTGGCAGTTGTTCCTTTATCGGGAACAAGATCGTTTTCAGCGATTGGTAAGTATTTAGACAATACGACTAAAGACCTGACAAACGTGGTCACTTGGAATTCGTCTGCGACGACTATTGCCACTGTCAATAATACAGGTTTAGTCACGGGGCTTCAGATAGGAACATCTACCCTGACTGCCATATCAGGGGGGATCATTGGCAATCTTTCATTGCAGGTTTCGCAAGCCACAAATATTACAGTAACGCCTGCCAATCCTTGGATTAGTTTGAACACCCCCTCACAATTCACGGCCATGGGAACGTTAAGTGATGGAACGATTCAAGATTTTACTTCTTTTGCCGTCTGGACGTCCTCTTCCTCAACGATTGCGACCATGAGCACCAGTACAAAAGGATTGGCTTTGGTGGGTTCTGTGGGGACAACGACGATTTCGGCCAGTGTCGGTGGTACTTCAGGAACAACGACCCTTCAAGCCACCAATGTGACCGCCATTGCGATTACACCTGCAAATTCAGACGCCTTTGCCGGAACGACCAATTCGTTTACGGCAATAGCAAGTTTTAGCAATAGCGCCACCACTGAAAACGTTACGCAGACTGCAGAATGGAGTACGTCGAATACGACGATTGCGACGATAGACAAATTTGGGGTGGCTACCGTGAGTCCCACTGCGACAACGGCCACCGTGACGATCAGCGCAACTTTTCAAGGGAGGACAGGGACAACGTCTATAAATGTCATTTCTGCAGTCTTGCAGAAGATTTCTGTGACCCCGACAAAGCCTATTCTTCTCAAGAAACTGTCAAAACAATTTACCGCAACGGGTCAATATAACAACGGTCCCTCTCGGGACATTACTGCCAATGTAACATGGAGTTCAAGTGCGCCTGCTACGACAACGATTACCAACACAGGCAAGGCCACTGGGCTCTCTGTTGGAACGGCTACCATCACAGCAATGCTTGGAAGCATCACGGGGCAAACGGTTGTGACGGTTCTTCCGGGGGAGCTTACTGCGTTGACCATCAAACCTGTTGCGGCTTCTATGGCAAAAAAAACGAAAATGCAATTTACGGCAGAAGGCAAATTTGATACGGGAGGCACTTACGATATGACTTCGTCTGTTACATGGTCATCAAGCAATGTATTGGTCGCGCAGACAGATGCCTCTGGAATCGTGACCGCAAGTTCTACTATAGGAACAACAACCATCAAAGCCGATTTTGGAACGACTACTTCTACGTCAACCCTTCTGACCGTTACGAATGCAGACCTTGTTCAAATTTCTGTAATCCCTCATAATGATTCTATTCCTGTCGGAATTCCAAGACAATTTCAGGCCATGGGGATATTTTTCGCTACCACAACGAATAGTAGCAGTGTACAAGATTTAGGATTGTCGGTTGCGTGGAGTAGTAGTCAGGTGGGCGTTGCTTATATAAACAGCACAGGTTTGCTCACCGCGCGGGCGATTGGGACAACAACTGTGACGGCGACTCCCGATTTTGCCCCAACGACTGTTGGAACGACCACATTGACTGTGAATAATTCAGTGTTACAGGGTATCTCCGTCAAGCCGTCTAATACTTTTATTACGGATGGAAATACGCAACAGTTTAATGCAGTCGGCGTTTATAATACAGGTTCTACGGAAGATCTGACTGCTTTGGTAGGCTGGAGTTCTTCATCGCCCTCCTTTGCGACTATAGATACTTCTGGTCTTGCCACTGCCCTGCTTGCTGCAAATGTTGGCGAGGGGGAAACGACCATAACGGCGAGTTTTCAGAGGGTAACAGGGACGGCCACCCTAGGGGTCATGCAGGCAACGTTAGATAAAATTTTGATTCTTCCGGCTACGACCACTTCTATTCCTGCTGGCATTACGCGTCAGTACATAGCGCAGGGTGTCTATAGTAACGGCGCAGTACAAGACTTAACCGGTTCTGTGATTTGGGGTTCGTCATCCCCTGCGACCGCAACCGTTGATACTGGCGGATTGGCAACGGCGATCAACGCAAGCTCAACGGTGATAAAAGCCTCTTTCGGTACCCTTTCTGGTACGACGACACTGATTGTTAATACTGCAACGATTACAAGTATAACGGTCACTCCCACATCGGCTATTATTGGGGTTGGGACGACATTGCAGTATCAAGCAGTCGCGAGTTATAACGATTCCTCTTCCTATAATGTCAGGGCTTTTGCGAGTTGGCGTTCTGGCGATACCGCGAAGGCTACGGTCATTCCTGCAGGTCAATCTGCAGGTCTTGTCACGGGGGTGACAGCAAGCACTACTCCTGTTGTAATCTCTGCTGATTTTCTAGGTGTTACTGGTAATGCAAACTTGAATGTAATACCGTTAGACCTGAATAAGCTTCTCGTAACACCTACGAATACTTCTATTCATAAGGGGGAAATACGAAACTTTACCGCAACGGCCTATTATAATGATACCGCGACGACGACACAGGACTTTACAAATTTTGTGACATGGAGTAGCAGTATCCCAAGTTTTGCAACAATCAGTAATTCATCCGGCAGTAAGGGGCTTTTGGAAACAATAAATATTGGAACCACTACTGTTAAGGCTGTGTTTGGACAATACTCTGGAACAACAACCCTTACTGTTCTTGCTCCGGTCCCCAGCAATCTTGCGCTTGGAAAAGATCATACCTGTGTGCGCTTAACCACTGGCGTCGTGAAGTGTTTTGGAAGTAATGTTTCAGGACAAGTGGGAAATGGTAAAACCGCAAGGAGCGTTCCTCGTCCTGAGTCTGTAAACTTTGGGAATTCTAGTAGCGCGAGTGCCAAAGCAATCTCTGCAGGTGGGTTACATACCTGCGCCATTCTTATTAACAGAACTATTAGTTGTTGGGGTGAAAATGAATCTGGCCAATTGGGGAATGGATCAACCGGTGACGCAACCACCCCTGTGCGCGTGAGTGGCGTTTTGGGCGCAACGCTTCTGACAACGGGCGGTGCCCATACTTGTGCAGTATTCGAAAGTGGGTTGGTAAAATGCTGGGGAGCCAATAATTTTGGACAGCTTGGAGATGGGAGTTCCGCGGCATCTTCTACGACGGGGGTTTTCGTATCTAATCTTTTCGCTCCCAGCCAGATATCAGCAGGCACCTCTCACACCTGCGCCCTTGAAGGTGGCGTAGTAAAATGTTGGGGAGATAATAGCAAAGGGCAGTTGGGCGTCACAGGCATTTCTTCTTCTAATATACCGGTTTCACATTCTGCTTTCTCAGGCACTCCAATCGCTGTTTCTGCGGGTGGTTCCCATACATGCGTTAGGCTTGATAATAATACCGTTCAATGTTGGGGAGACAATAGTAAAGGACAGCTAGGAGATAGTAGTATTACAAATGCGACTGCTATTTCTGCGGGCGGCGCGCATACCTGTGCCCTGCTTTCTGGTGGGACTGTTAGGTGTTGGGGAGACAACAGTAGAGGGCAGTTTGGAAATGGTACAACGACAAGTTCATCCACGCCTATGTCTCCTAAAGATCAGAACGGTGATCTTACAGGGGTTCAGGGGATTGCGACAGGCGGTGAGCATACCTGTGCGCTATTTACCTCTAGTACTCTTTCATGTTGGGGAGAGAATAAATTTGGACAAGTAGGGAATGACAAAAGGCCCATTTCTGTAAAGCCATTAGCGGTGCCCAACATGAGTTTGTCCACGTCTACACCGATGGTTTCAACGGGGTCTACTTATACCTGTGCCAGTCCAGATAGTGCCGCCGGAAGCATATTTTGTTTTGGAGAGAATAAATATGGGAACCTTGGAGATGGAACGACTGTGAGCAAAAACGATCCTCTCCCTGTGGTCGTAGGCATTGCAAATGCCATGGCTATTTCTGCGGGTGGTGCCCATGCCTGTGCCCTGCTTTCTGATGGGAATGGGACTGCAAAATGTTGGGGATACGGCGGACGTGGCGAGCTTGGAAATGGCACCACATCAATAATAACAACAAGCACACCTGTTTCTGTATTGTTGCCTTCTCCTGCAAAGTTCATTTCAGCAGGGAGCTCCCATTCTTGTGCGGTCTTGACGAATGGGCAAGTCTTCTGCTGGGGGACTGGCCTGACAGGGCAATTGGGTAATAATGACACTATTAACCAGGCCACTCCTGTTCGGGCAGGTACAAGCTTATTGGCAGATGTTGTTTCGGCGGGTGGGCAGCATACCTGTTCTCTTAATGCTACTGATGGAACGATCTCCTGTTGGGGAAGTAATGAACTTGGACAGTTGGGGCCTGGTCTTGACAATGCACATCATCCTAGTCCGATTCAGATTTCATTTATGAAGGCAAAGGCGATATCAGTCGGGGCATCTCATACTTGTGCAATTAGTCGTGATTCTGCCACCCTTGATAATGTGTACTGTTGGGGCAAAAACGATCACTTGCAACTTGGACATCAAGACGCAACCTCTACCAGTCCGAGTAGAGTTTTGCTTGATAATAATTTTATTAAGGCCTCTTCGATCACAACGGGATCAAGGTATAGTTGCGCAGTTCTTTTGGATACGACGGTAGCCTGTTGGGGGGCTAATGATTTTGGACAATTGGGTAACGGCAATTTTCAAGAGACTCCAGATTTACCGGCATTGGTCACTGAGAATGGAACAAGCACGTCTGCCCTGACAAACGTTCGTTTTGTTAGCGCAAACGGATCCCATGATACGCTGGATGCAGATCACACGTGTGCGGTTATCTTAAATGGCACGGTGAACTGCTGGGGCGATGGATTCTATGGTCAAATTGGAAGTGGTTTGAAAATCATAGAAGTATCCCCTGTGGTGGTAGAAGGTCTTTCTGAATAGATGCCATATCAGATCACTGATGCGTTTTACCATGCCCTTGATCTTCTGAAAAAGGGAAACCAAAACCTGTTTATTACCGGCCGCGCAGGGACAGGAAAATCCACACTGCTCCAACAGTTTCGCAGTACAACCTCTAAAAATGTAGTGGTGTTAGCACCCACGGGCGTTTCTGCAGTCAATGTGGGCGGGGAGACGATCCATTCTTTTTTTGGATTTAAGCCGAATGTCACACCGGAAGGTGTTAAGAAAGTCCGCGGAAAAAGAACAGAACTGTATAAAAAAGTAGAGACGGTGATTATAGATGAAGTCTCGATGGTGCGTGCTGATCTTTTGGATGCCTTGGAACGGTTTTTATTTTTAAATGGAAGAAAACCTTCGGAACCATTTGGCGGTGTCCAGATCATTCTCTTTGGAGACCTGTATCAACTGCCGCCCGTTGTCCAGAAAAAAGAGGAGGAGGCGTTTTCCCATCATTATCAGACCCCTTATTTTTTTAGCGCAAAATCGTTCTCAACGCTTTGTCTTGAATGGATTGAACTGACCCATGTCTTTCGTCAGACAGATGATCTATTTCTTGAGATTTTAAATCATATTCGGAATCAAACAATATCAGATCGTGAACTGACGCTCCTGAATCAAAGGGTTGTTGGCGAGGCTTCAGAATGTATTGTTATGACGACAACCAATAAGCATGCCCTCACGATCAACTTAAATCGTCTTGCGCGTCTACCGACAAAACAGTATTCTTTTTCGGCCACGGTTGAAGGGACATTTGAAGAGAATGCGTTTCCAACGGCGTCACAGTTAGTGTTAAAAGCAGGGGCGCAAGTGATGTTGCTCAATAACGACAGCATGGGACGCTGGGTGAATGGGACGCTTGCCAAAATCAAGGAAATAGATATGGACGAGGAACGTATTGTTGTGATCCTTCCGAATCAAAACGAAGAAACTGTTACCCCGTATACGTGGGATATGTTCCATTTTTCTGTGGATACTGCTTTACAGCGGCTTGTCCCTGTCTCTATTGGAAAATTCACGCAAATGCCGGTGCGGCTTGCGTGGGCGATTACCATTCATAAAAGTCAGGGATTGACGTTTGACAAAGCGGTGATTGATCTGACGCATAGGACCTTTGCGCATGGACAACTGTATGTTGCGATTAGCCGCTTAAGAACCTTGGACGGATTATTTCTAACCTGTCCTGTTCGGAAAAGAGATATTTTGCTGGATGATCGGATCGTAAAATTCATCACAGAACATCAGTACGGATTGTCGGAGAAAAATCAACCTATTGCGCGGAAATTAGAATTGATAGATGAGGCGATTCGAAAAAAACGCCTGATCAAAATGCTGTACTTAAAGAACACAGATGAAAAAACAAATCGGTTGGTCACGCCAATTTCTGTTGGCAACAAAACATTTCAAGGCTTGCCTTATGTCGGTTTGGTGGCCTATTGTCATGGTCATGGGGAAGAACGGACATTTCGCGTAGACCGTATTTTAGAAATGGAAGTAAAAGAATTTGACGCTTCTTTCGTGGAATGATAGAATGGCGACAGAGGTATATTTTTCGTTGCGTAGGAGGATAATGAAGAAACTTGAACATTTTGGAGGTGGTGATAAAGAATCAAAAATCGCGGAATGCGAACGCGAGATTGAAAAACTGCTAATTCAAGCCGGGGCGATGGAAGAAGAACTGTTGCAGTTGCGCCCATTGCGGTCGAATCTATCCCAAGCATCAAAACAGAATGAGCGGCTTACGGCGCTTTTGGGAGAGGCCAAAAACCATATTGAGGCCCTGAAAAAAGAGGTTGAGAAACTCACAGCGCCACCTTCCACTTATGCCATTTATGCAGGCCCCGAAAGCGACGGAACGGTGGCGGTGATGGTGTCTGGACGAAAGATGAAGGTCAGTCTGCATCCTGATATTTCTGTCCGAGATTTAAAACGGGGACAACAGGTGATTCTTAATGAAGCCTTAAATGCCATTGAGGTGCGCCCATTTGAGACGCAAGGAGAAGTGGTATGCCTAAAAGACTTGTTGGGTGAAGGACGCGCGATTGTCACATTACGAACAGATGAAGATCGTGTGGTAGAGTTGTCTGAACCGATGATGATGCAACATCTTTCCGTAGGAGACAATCTGCTTTTTGATGAGGCGTCAGGGTTTATCTTGGAAAAGTTACCCAAATCGGATGTGGGTGAGGTGGTGATCGAAGAAATTCCTGATGTAACCTACGAGCATATTGGTGGCCTTTCGGCTCAGTTGGAACAGATTAAAGATGCGGTTGAGTTGCCTTTTCTCTATCCAGAGCTTTATGCGGAACATAAACTGTCTGCGCCGAAAGGGGTTTTGTTATACGGCCCGCCCGGATGCGGAAAGACGCTCATTGCGAAGGCGGTTGCAAGTTCTATTGGCGCGAAGCTAAGGGGCAGGGACGGCCATGAAGTCCGCAACTTTTTTCTGCATGTGAAAGGGCCTGAGCTTCTGAATAAATATGTGGGCGAAAGTGAACGGCAAATTCGTGAGATATTTAAAAAGGCGCAGGAACATGCCGAAGAAGGCAATCCTGTGATTATCTTTTTTGATGAAATGGATGCCCTTTTTAGAACACGGGGGACAGGCATTTCATCGGACACGGAGTCTACCATTGTGCCGCAATTCCTTTCTGAAATTGACGGACTGGAAAAATTAAGAAACGTCATTGTGATTGGGGCATCTAATCGGCAAGACCTTTTAGACCCTGCTATTATGCGGCCCGGACGATTGGATGTGAAGATTAAAATTGAACGTCCCGATGTTGCAGGCGCGCGCGATATCTTTCTGAAATATCTAACACCCGATCTGCCTTTTCACCCCGATGCCATTGCAGACGGTGAGGGTGATCCCAAAAATATGGTTTCTAAAATAATTGATATCGCAGTGGCTGAGATGTACGAAAAGAAAGAAGAAAACAAGTTTTTAGAGGTGACTTATGCAAACGGAGAAAGGGAAATATTCTACTTTAAAGACTTTGCTTCTGGCGCAATGATTGAAGGGATTGTTGCAAGGGCCAAAAAATATGCTGTGAAACGCGCGATTGATACGAAAGTAAAAGGCATAAAAGCGGAGGACGTTATTTCTGCGATCCGCGATGAATTCAAGGAAAATGAAGACCTCCCGAATACCACAAACCCCGATGATTGGGCGAAAATCTCCGGCAAAAAAGGAGAGAAGATTGTTCATATTCGTACAATCGCAGGAGAAAATGGCGGTGTGGCGAAATCAATTGAGACCATTACAACAGGACATTATCTCTAAATGAAGAAAATGATTGGGACCGAGACGGAGTTCGGTATTGTCTTAAAAGGAGAAAGCAGAACCGACGCGGTCACAAGCTCAATGTTCTTGGTGAACAGTTATCCTTATCTCCCATCGTCCGCACCCCTTTGGGATTACGAAAATGAAAATCCCCTTTTAGATGCGCGCGGTTTTGAAGCCGACGGAGAACGAGAACGTCCCGGCGCAGACTACAATAAATTACTCAATAAGCCTCTGTTTAACGGAGGGCGTTTCTACGTGGATGGCGCGCATCCTGAATATTCAACGCCTGAATGTAGCAACCCAAAGCAACTGGTCTTGTATGAAAAGGCAGGAGAGCGGATTTTAGAGATCGCAGTTGAATTTGCCAATCGTCGCAAGCAAGGCGCAGGCCGTTTTTCGGTTTATAAAAACAATACCGATCACAAGGGAAATAGTTACGGCTATCATGAGAATTATCTCGTGGATAGATTGGTTTCTTTTGAAAAATTGTCCGCGCAACTCATTCCGTTTTTGGTAACCCGCCAGATATTTACAGGGTCTGGAAAGGTGGGTTCTGATCTTAAAAGCGACTCCGTGCTGTATCAAATGTCTCAAAGGGCTGATTTCTTTGAAGTCCTGATTGATCTCAACACGATGGTCAAACGCCCTATTATCAATACGCGGGACGAACCCCATGCCGATCCAAAACGGTTTCGAAGACTCCATGTCATCGTGGGGGATGCCAATATGTCGGAGGTGACGACCTATCTAAAAGTCGGCACCATGGCGTTGGTCTTGACCATGATTGAAGAAGGCGTGGAAGTAAAAGGGGTGGAATTAGACGATGCCGTTGCCAGTATAAAAGATGTCTCCAGGGATCTTTCGGTCAAAGAAAAAATGCGATTGCGTCGCGGTGTCTCGTGGAGTGCCATTGAGATTCAGCGGGAATACCTTGTGGCCGCACAGAAGCATTTTTCAAACAGTAATGATCCTGCTACGAAAGAGGTGCTGACGCGGTGGGAAGACGTATTAAATAAATTACAAGATGACCCTCGGCAACTGGCACGGGAGATTGATTGGGTGATCAAGCGGGAGATGATCGAATCGTATATGAAACGGCATGACTGCGGATGGAAAGATTCGCGGGTGGCGATGATGGACTTACAATATCATGATGTGGTGCAGGAAAAAGGTCTTTACTACGCATTGGAACGAGGCAACCATGTAGAACGGTTTCTTTCAGATCAGGATATTAAGACGGCGCAAGAAATGCCTCCAGAGGAATCTCGCGCTTACTTTCGCGGGACATGTCTCAAAAAGTTTGAGAAAGAGATTTACGCGGCCAGTTGGACCACTGTTTTGTTTAAGGTGGGCAATGGCGTGATTAAAAAGGTTCCCTTGATGGACCCTTTCAAAGGCGACAAAGAGCGCGTCGGGCCGATGATAGAGAAGGCGAAAACCGTGGAAGAATTGCTTTCCATGCTGGCAGAGTAGGAGCGTAGAAAATGTCAAAACAAATTAAAAAAGGCGACAAGAAGAAAGAGTCTGATCAAAAAGAGGAGGTTGCATCCAATCCGGAGGTAACCAAAAAGGGAGAGAAATTAAAAGAGGATATGGACAAACTCATGGACGAAATTGACGATGTGTTAGAAGAAAATGCCGAGGAGTTCGTGAAGAATTATGTCCAGAAAGGAGGGGAGTAACATTTTACAATCTAACGGCTCTGAATCCAGTTTTCATCAATTATTAAGTGATACATTTCCATCGTATTTTACTTCCAAACCGCTAGACGGAAAAGAAGCATTGTCTGTTCCGCATGGGACAACCGTGCTGGCATTGCGATTTTTAGAGGGTGTCATTGTCGCGGGGGATCGCAGGGCGACTGAAGGATATTCTATTGCGGAGCGCAGTATTCAAAAGGTGCATGAGGTAGATGCAACGTCTGTGATTGCGATTGCCGGTGCCGCTGGTCCTTGTATGGAAATGGTGCGCCTTTTGCGTGTGGAGTTGGAGCATTACGAAAAATTGGAGGGGGTGAAACTTTCGATGGAGGGCAAGGCGGGTAAATTGGCAGGCATGATTAAAGGGAATTTACCGATGGCAATGCAGGGGTTGGTGGTGATGCCGCTTTTTGCAGGGTATGATGCAAAACGGCAGAGTTGCCGTATTTATAAGTACGATGTCGCAGGCGGTCAGTACGAAGAGACGGACTATTATGCCATTGGGTCGGGCGGAAAAGATGCGCGCGGCTCCATGAAAAAGATTTTCAAAAAGGACCTTCCGCGTGAAGAGGCGATTTGTACTGCGATAGAAGCGCTCTATGATGCCGCGGAGGCCGATGTGGCAACTGGCGGGCCAGATTTAATTCGAGGCATTTTCCCCACCGTCAAGGTGATTACCAAAGATGGCGTTACATCACTTTCAGATGATGAATTGCGCGTAAAACTCAATCAACTTATTTCGAAACAAGGAGGATAAAAGAATGCCGACCCCCTATTATGTTTCCCCTGAACAAATGATGCAAGATAAGGCGGAGTACGCCAAAAAGGGGATTGCCAAAGGAAGGTCCCTTGTGGTCATGGAATACAATCAGGGAATTCTTCTGGTGGCCGATAACCCCAGCTCGCTTTATAAAATCTCGGAGGTGTACGACCGCATTGCGTTTGCAGGCGCGGGCAGATACAGCGAGTTTGAAAACTTACGAAAGCAGGGCATTCGCCATGCCGACATGAAGGGGTTTATTTATAGCAGAGACGATGTCAATGCAAAATCGCTTGTGAATGCGTATTCGCAGGCGTTGGGTACTGTTTTTAGTCAGGAGACCAAGCCGTTAGAAGTGGAGATTCTTGTGATGGCCGTGGGAATCGGCGATGCCCCGAACGAAATCTATCGGATTTCTTTTGACGGATCTATCTTTGAAGAAAAGGGTTTTACCGTGATTGGCGGAAAGTCAGAATCAGTTTTGTCTAAACTAAAAAGCCGCTACCAAACCTCTCCGGCGACATCCTCTCTGCAAGAGGTGCTTTGCGCCTGTGTCTCTGCGATGGGTGAAGTAAACGGGCAAAAATTAAGCCATGAAGGTTTGGAGGTTGCGACGCTTCTGAAGTCCGCGAATGGGAGGGTATTTCACCGTTTGGCCGAATCAGAATTGGTGCAGGTTTTAAATTCGTAATATGCAATTAGGCACATCGTTTACACAATTTCTCATCGAACAACAGCGGAAATATCAGACTGCAACAGGCGATTTCACTTCTTTGCTTTCTGAAATCGCAACGGCTGGAAAGGTGCTTTCGCGAGAAGTGAATAAAGCCGGCCTGATTGATATATTGGGCTATCACGGCGGATTAAATGTGCATGGGGAGGTGGTTCAAAAACTAGATCAATTTGCCAACGACACATTTATCAGAATATTACAACACACGGGTCATTTAATTGGTATTGCATCAGAGGAGATGGAATTGCCGTATCAAATTCCAGACGCCTATCCAAAGGGAAAGTATGTCTTCTTGATGGATCCGTTAGACGGCTCGTCTAATATTGATGTGAATATCAGCATCGGTTCTATCTTCTCGATTTATCACAGAAAAAGCACGGGGAACGAAGCGACGATGGAGGATTTTCTTCAGAAGGGAAAGGATCAAGTTTGCGCAGGATATATTATTTATGGTTCTAGTACAATGATGGTTTATACGACAGGGGTTGGCGTGCATGGATTTACGCTTGACCCTAGCATCGGGGAATTTCTCTTATCGCATGAGGATATTCGTATCCCGTCTTGCGGATCCATTTACAGCATCAATGAAGGAAACGAATCGCTCTGGGACGAAGGGGTAATATCCTATGTCAAACAGGCTAAGAAAGCGGGAAGGTCGGCGCGTTATGTGGGATCGCTTGTGGCCGATTTTCATCGCAATCTTTTAAAAGGCGGTATTTTCATGTATCCTGCGGATCAGAAAAACAAAAATGGGAAATTGCGACTTCTTTATGAGGCGTCGCCGCTTGCGTTTATTGTAGAGCAAGCGCAAGGAAAAGGATCAGACGGCCGTCAGGCCATTCTTGATATTGTGCCAGAAAAAGTGCATCAACGGGTTCCGCTGATTATTGGATCAAAAGAGGACGTTGATGAAGCGATTGCCTGTTTGAGGGCGCAGGTTAAGACATAACCAACACCGTTTGAACCGCAGATGGCGTGAGGTTGCGCCATTTTTTTGTCTTAAAACTGTGGTCTCTTTGTCCTCATAAGAGCATTATTAAAGGCAGCACAAACGATCCGCCATGATGACTATACTTCTGCGCTTATCTATCTTGTAAACAGTTCATACAATTTAAATTCATTGACACGTTTCTCTTCTGCTGATATTCTGCCTCACATGATTGGCAGTAAGGTCCATACACTCGCAAGACAAATTGGGGAACATCTCCTGCAAAACGGTCTCGTCTGTTTTGCGCAAAAACATGATTTGCTCTTTGCAAAAATAGAGTCGTATTTAGCAGGCGCGTTTGATCTTGAGACCCGTGTGAATAATGAAGCGAATATGTTACTTGCAAAATACGAACGCGAGATGGATAAAACGCAGATTGATTCCCACAAGATGTTTCTCATGATCAAGAAAAAAATAGTTCGCGAACGCAATCTTATTTTACAAGGTGATCCCACTTTATCCCCCGATGACAAAGTCAATCACCTTGCGCATCTTGTACAGCAGGGTTTGAACAAGGACGACGATGTGGATATGAAGGGAGATGGGACTGCGCTTTTGGCAATGATTAAACATGTCCTCACAACAGAAGCACAGCAAGAGGAAGCCATTCGTGAATTGGTCAAAAAGCGGCTTGCGTCTTACAAAAGAAATATTCTTGAAGGAACTGCCGAATGGGATTTGCTTTACCAGAA
>Ga0213870_1000993_pt1 | contig 13093 bp, 13 predicted proteins | sample WICALVC2017_Meta_FD_160119 | JGI IMG/M metagenome (GOLD analysis project Ga0213870, IMG submission 160119) | Freshwater microbial communities from subterranean cave lake in Wind Cave National Park, South Dakota, United States - WICALVC2017 | ecosystem: Environmental > Aquatic > Deep subsurface >... | reverse complement strand
GTAAAAGCGTAACAATTTTTCTTAAGTCCTCCTGCTCTGTCTCCTCCAGCAGGCCTGCTATTATCTCTGTTTTCTTCAGTTTGGCAGGTGTGCCTTCAAGCTTCTCAAAGGTCTCTGCAAGTTTTGAATAGAGCATGATTAATTTTTTAAAACCTGGATTTAAATCTCCCATTCCAATAATAAAACACTTATGCCGAAAAAGAAAATTTCCCAAGAGCAAATAATCTATCTCTCAAAAGAGCAGGTCCTGCTTTCAAAAGAGAGGACAATACTTTCTTTCATGCAGACAGGCCTCGGGTTTATAGGGGTTGGCATACTTGTTGTCAATGTTTTTGGAGCAAACTACCAATCCTTTGTGATTGGATGGGCCTTAATTCTTATAGGATTTGTTGAGGTTTTGGAATCATGGAGAAGGCTCAGGATTCAAAGAAAAAAAATGGGTAGGATAAAAACCGAGCTGAAAAAACTTGGGGTGGAAGACGTATAAGGAAATCTAACTAAACATTTCTATTGCTTCTCCCCTGCACTTTACACATAGCTTATACATTCTCTGCAGACCCATCCCCTCTCTGTTAGGTTTAAATCTTCTGCATATTCGCCGCATTCGTCGCAAATACCTGATTCTTTTTCTATATCCATATCCTCTGTTATAGGAACAAGATTTTCTGTTTTTACGTTCTCTGCAAATCCTGAATTTTCAAAATCAAAGAAAAACAGCTTTATGAACCTTGCTGCAAGATCGCTGCTTTTTCCTTTCAGCCAATGGTATACTTCATTTGTATAGCAGTATGGGCATACGGGCTTGTCTTTGTATGATTTGCAGTGCATGCAATATTCTGCATAGCTGAATACAGATTTGAAATACCTAGAAAAGGTTGTGTGGAATTCCTCGAATTCAGAAGCAAAACTGGAAGGAAGCCATCTACTTATATCTGTGCGTAAGCAATCTATGCAGAGAAAATTCCATATAGGCTCTTTGCATATTTGGCATAACGCAAGCGAGGCTTTCATTCTTACCACCCTCTGCTATTTTTGGAAAATTTTGTTTGACCCGAGACTTAATTCTAATCACCAAATTAGAATTAAATTCCTTATTTAAATGGATTTCTATACTGCAACCATTCGTTTAGTGCCGTAGAAAAGGTGTTTAGCATGATACTGTTTTATAAAAAATTTAACTCGCAATTTTGAGTTAATTTACTCTTTATTTTATTAATATTTTTATTAGATTCTATTCCTATAAGAATACAATAAAGATATAATTAAAATTGAAAGATCAAAATAGTAAGGGATGCATCGAAACCGTAGGTTTTGATTATGAAAGAAATTTTCCCTGGAATATGGCAGAAGGAGAAAAAGCTGTTTACGCAAAACCTTGTTCCCGGTTATAGGAGCCATAAGGAACACCTGATTAAAATAAAAAATATTGAATTTAGAGGATGGGATCCTTACCATTCAAAGCCGGCTGCTGCCATAATAAAAGGCCTGAAAGTCTTTCCAATAAAAGAAAAAGACAAAATTTTATATCTGGGCATTTCTTCTGGAGCAACTGCAAGCTTTTTTTCTGACATAATTGGGCCGGATGGGATAATATACGGCGTAGAAGTGTCTGAGAGGTCAATAAGGGACCTGAATCCTGTGGCTGAAAAAAGGAAAAATATTGTCCCGATTCTTGCAGACGCAAGAAAGCCCCAGGACTATAACTGGATAGAGCCTGTGGACATAGTTTATCAGGATGTTGCAAGTCGGGACCAGAGCGATATTATAGTCAGGAATGCAAGGCAGTTTTTGAAAAAATCCGGGTTTGCAGTTCTTGTAATAAAGTCAAGGAGCATAAATGTTGTAAAGCTGCCTAAAGAAGTTTACAAAGAGGAATTGAAAAAACTTGGGGAGCATTTTGAAATTATAGAAAAAATAGAATTGGACCCGTATGAGAAAGACCATTTGTTTTTGGTGATGAAAATGAAATGAAAGTGAACAACATCAAAATTAGTCAAAAAGCCTGATTTATTACGACATATAACGTGCATCTAAAGATAACCTTATAAAAGGCACTCATATAAAAGTAATTTCTAATTGTCAGATGTTAATTGGGATAGGGTGAGCTATATATATGAAGCTTCTTGAGCATGAGGCAAAAGACATATTCAGGCAACACGGAATCAGAACCCCAAAAGGTGCTGCAGCAGAGAACATAGAAAACATAACAAAAATATACCAGGGGATTGGCGGTGAAGTGGCAATCAAGCCTGCCGGAATAAAGGGCAGGGAAAAGAAAGGCATAATGGCCTTTGCAAAAAACAAGGACGAGCTAGTAGATTTTTCCGCTAAGCTTCTAGGAAGCAATATAGAGGGTGAAAAAATAAAAGAGGTGTTGGTGGAAGAGAAAATAGACATAGAAAAAGAATTCTATATGGCAATAACCATAGACTACGCTATCAGAAGGCCGGTGCTGATTATAAGCACCGAGGGCGGAGTTGATATAGAGGAGACAGCCAAGGCCAGCCCGGAGAAAATAAAAAGAATTCCTATAGACATGACAAGGGGAATAAACAAAGAAGAGATAAAAGAAAATATGAAAGGTTTTGATATAAAAAACCAGGAAGAGTTTCTGGAAACAATAACAAACCTTTACAGGGTTTTCAGGAAATATGATGCAGAAACAGCCGAGATAAATCCGTTGGCAGTCACATCAGAAGGCAGGCTTGTAGCAGTAGACGCCCTCTTGATTGTAAATGATGATTCTCTTTTCAGGCATCCTGAGTTGGAAATGTTAGACAAAGAGAGGAAGTACAGGACAGAGCATGAGAAAATAATGGGAGAAATGGGATGGTCCTATATAGACATGGACGGAAACATAGGGATAATCTGCAGCGGCGCAGGCCTCTCAATGGCAACGCTTGACTTAATACAAATATATGGCGGCAAGCCGACAAACTTTCTTGATATGGCCCAGGTGGACGGGGACGGCATATACAAGGCTTTTGAGATACTAACAACAAAAGACAATCTCAGCGTAATAATGGTGAATCTTTTTGCAGGCCTAAACAGGTGCGACAGCATGGCAGAAGGCATAAAAAACTTTGTAACAAAGAACCAGGTTAAAGTCCCTATAGTGGTAAGGATGGTAGGCAACAGGGAGGAAGAAGGCGCAAAAGTCCTTAAGGAAGCAGGGCTGGATAATTTTTCTGAACTAGAGGAGGCAGTAAGGGCTGCTGTTACGGTGAGCAGGAATGGTTTTGGTTGATCAGGATACAAGATTGCTGGTCCAGGGTATTACAGGAAAAGCAGGAAGCCTGCACACAAAGACAATGCTGGAATACGGGACAAAAATAGTTGCAGGCGTGAGGCCCGGGGCAGAAGGGGAAGAGATTCATCGAGTACCTGTTTACAATAAAGTAAAAACAGCAGTGGAAGAAACAGGCGCAAACACATCAGTGCTGTTTGTTCCGGGAGCGCTGGTAAAAGGAGCTGCATTAGAAGCAATAAATGCAGGCATAAAGCTTCTTGTAATAATTCCAGAGCATGTCCCCATACATGATACAATTGAAATTCTGGAGTATGCCAGGAAAAAAGGAACAACAGTTGTAGGACCGAATACAGCAGGCCTTATAGTGCCGCCATTAAGGTGCAAGATTGGTTTTGTCCCAAACAGATATTTTGTCCCAGGTCCTGTTGCTGTTGCCTCCAGAAGCGGCACGCTCATGTACGAAATAGTTGCCAGGCTGACCTTGAGCGGCATAGGCCAGACAGCCTGCGTGGGTGTCGGGGGGGATCCTATAGTAGGCACAAGGTTTGAGGAGTTTTTGAGGATGCTTGAAAGCGACGCAAAAACAGAAATGGTTTTATTAATAGGCGAAATAGGCGGCACCCAAGAAGAAGATGCGGCAAATTTGGTGATGTCAGGAGAATTCACAAAGCCTGTTGTTGCATACATAGCAGGCCATTCAGCCCCTGCCGGGAAAAAGATAGGCCATGCAGGCGCAATAGTTTCAGGGGACAAAGGGACAATGGACAGCAAGCTAAAGGCCTTTGAAAGAGCAGGCATACAGGCGGCTAAAACGCCTTCTGAAGTAGTAAACATGATACAGTCAAACCTTAATGGGGGTGGTATGAATTAGGCTTTATATAAATGACCCACATTTGGAAGAAACAGGCATACTTAATATGTTAGCGCAAGAGCTTGCAAGCGAAAGAGTACCTCTACATAAAGCGGCTTGCAGGCTAAGAGAGTTATACAATGGCGGACACAGCCAAGCTTTTTATGAGGGCCACGCAGCAGAAGGCAGAAGAAGGGCCATAGAAAGCAGGTATGGAGCAAATCTGGAGACAGTCAGAGAAACAGCATATGCAGAACCACCAATTGACTGGAGTAATAAAAAAGACCCCAAACCCATACCTTCTCAATATTTAGGTAGCGATAATGTAGGAGTGGCAGGTCCTTTGAGAGTTGATGCAGAGGTGGCAGGTCCTGATGGTTCTGTGACAGACTCATCATATAGCATAGACGCAATGGTGCCTTTAAGTCCCTGCAGGCCAGGAATAGTAGACGGTGTAAGCTATGGTATAAAGATGACAAACTCTCTCAGAAATTACGGAGAGAGCGGCCATGTGAGAGTAAAGGTTGAGAATATTTCGAGAACAACAAGATCTCCTACAATAAAATTCTATTCTGAAGAAGATGTTATTAGGGCTATAAAAGCGTTCTCTGAAGAAGAATTAAAAAGACACATGATGGATATAGGAAATGAGCTAATGAGACCCTATCAGGGGCAAGTTGGCAATATAACACTCAGCAGTAAAGAGATAAACTCACATTATGAGCTTTCTATAAACTTCATTTACCATATGTTTGGAGATTATATGGGCCATGAAGCGGCAACCTTTAACACAGGGCAAATACTGCGAGATGTAATACTTCCAAAACTCTATTCAGAAAGGCTCAACCACAAGCGCTTATGTCTGGCAGGCGGACAAGATTTGGACATGAAGCCATCACCGCATAACGTCAGAGGCAGGCGGGTTATTGCAAGAGTGTTTTTACCAAAAGAATACCTGGAAAACGAATTCGCAGACAAAAAAACAGGCAGGCAGGGAATTACCCCGGAGGAGTTCGAGGAACTTAACATATCCAAGCACTGGGAATGGCCTGAATATTCTGGCTCACTAATGCATACAGGAATGGAGCCAGAGGTATTAAGCTCAATTTATTCTGCTATAAACCCCCCGTCAACACCCCATGTATCTTCAATGATTGATGTAAGGGCCCAGGCAGTAAGGGAACCCAGGGAAGGGGTTTTATATACGGTTGCTGCAAAGAACTTAGAGTGGGGGATAGAGGGTATAAGAACGCCAGTAAGAACTGAATTAGAGTCTGTCATAGGGGTAGACGGAAAGAAGCCAGACCCTAATGGAAGAAATTCAATAAGAGCTGCCGCTATAATAGTCGCTGCATGCCTGCCGGCAGGCCTCAATCAGCACAGGCTTGCATATCTGGAAAAACTGGCAGATACGAAAAAGCATACTTAGCCATGTCTTGATACTTCTGTACGCTGTTGGATATTGAATTTATAAAACTAAATGTCAATCAAGATATTATGCTAGAAGACGAGCAGGTAGAGGAAATAATAGAGAAAGTTGGAAAAGGGGAAATAAAGCTGCATGAGATAGAGAACTTTACAATGAATGACAGCAATGAGGCCGCAAGGGTGAGAAGGCTTTTTCTCGAGAAAAAGTTTGGAGTCCCCCTTAAGCACATAGGCACGCATACAATTAATTTTGATGATGCAATAAGCAGGAACATAGAAAACCCTATAGGAGCAGCACAGATACCTTTAGGCTATGCAGGCGAGCTCAAGATAAACGGGGATTTTGCAAACGGCCTGTATCCTATTTTGATGGCCACGACAGAGGGCAGGCTTGTTGCAGGCATAGCAAGAGGAATAGGGACATTTAATATGGCCGGAGGCGTGAATGTTTCTGTTGTAAAAGATGGCATGACAAGGGATGTTCTTGTAAGAACGCAAAATGTAAAGGATTCTGCAAAGCTCATTAACTGGATAAAGAGCGAGGACGGCCACAGTTTCCTTGCGCATGCCTTTTCAAAAACAACAAAACACGGAAAACTTATAGAAGTCAGGCCATACACAATTGGCAGGGATGTGCATATGAGATTCAAGGCCACAACAGGCGCTGCAATGGGGATGAACATGGTTACAATAGCTGCAAAGGCATCTGTAGATGAGATGGTGCAGCATATAGAAAAAGAGCTGGGCATGAATATAATAGTTCTTAGCGAGTCAGGAAACCTCTGCTCTGACAAGAAGCCTGCATACATAAACATAATAGAAGGCAGAGGCGTGTCTGTTATAGCAGATGCAACACTGCCAAGAGAAATAGTCCTGCAGAGGTTCAGGGCAGAGCCTGAAATGATTGCTGAACTTAATAGAGTCAAGAATTTACAGGGTTCCGCACTTGCAGGCTCCCACGGCTTTAACGCCCATGTAGCAAACATACTTGCAGCAATGTACATGGCATACGGCCAGGATGTTGCCCAGATAGTTGAGGGCTCCCAGGCCATAACAGACGCGGCAGTTGTAGACGGGAATTTGTATGTCTCCTGCTTTTTGCCGGCCATAGAAGTGGGAACATATGGTGGAGGAACAAAGAGGGAAACACAAAAAGAGGCCTTAAAGCTCGCAGGTCTTTACGGAGAACATGATTCAGAAGGCAAAACAAGACTGACCTTGGCTGAAATAATAGCGGCCACATGCCTTGTAGGGGATGTTAATCTGCTCGCAATCCAGGCCGCAGGCGAGCTTGCAAAAAGCCACGGTCAGATAAAGAGAGGGTAAACGAAAACAAACTATTTTTCTATCCTACAGCCTTCCACAGCCAGTTCTGTCTCTATAGGTTTGTAACCAAGATTTTCAACAGTATGAACAAGTTTGTTTTTATCCTCATGCCAACATAACATTATTCCCCCGCCGCCTGCTCCGCACAATTTTGCTGCCCCGCCTATTTTTCTCACGGTCTCTGCAATTTCATCTATTTCCTTTATAGAAACACCGAGTTCTGCAAGATTTTTATGCGTATCATTAATTATCTCCTTCATCCTATTGTAATTTTTGTTTTTCAGAATCTCTCTCATTTCATGTGCAAGCTTTCCTATATGTTTCATTCTCTTGTACCTAAAAACGTCATCAAGATTTCTAACCTGCTGGACAAGCTCCCCTGTTGTCTTTACAGGCGGTTTTGTATAGACTAGAACAAAATTTTCAAGTTTGTGTGGGATTTCATCCCTTAAAGGCATAATTATATTATTTGGGCTTCCTTTCTGGAACCAGAGCAGGCCGCCAAAACAGCATGCAGAATTGTCCCCTCCTGATGGAGCCCCATGCTTGAATTTTTCTATTTCATATGCCAGATTATTCACTTCTTCATTGCTTAAATTTTTGCCGTAAACCCCAGAAACAGCCTTTGCTATTGCAACTGCCAGCGATGCAGAAGAGCCAATGCCTGAGCCTATTGGAATTTCAGAGGAAATTCTTAAATAAACTCCTGATTCAATTCCTAATTTATCCAAAACAAAACCAATTGCTGCTTTTTTAAAATCATTTCCCTTCACAAAGGAGAATACCTCAGAAAAATCCTTTTTCTCAAAGCCAGCCTGCCATAATTCTTGGGCCTTTTTAGCTGCATCCTTAACCTCTTTAACAGGCCATTCTATTTTGAAATCCATTCCTGAATCTGTCACAGAAATATTTTCTGCTTTTCTTGCCTCTATTGTTGTCCTCTTCCCAACAGCAGCGATTATTGCAGGCTCATTATAGACTACAGCATGCTCTCCAATTAAATGGACTTTTCCAGGAACTGAAACCTTAATCATATTAGTCGCTCCTTTCAAATAACCACTCGTTTATGCAATCCTCAGAATCCCAACCATTCTTTGTCATTGTTACAGAATAATCAGGCACAAAGAATTTTCTTTTTGTTTCCACATAACCAAGTGTGCTTATATTCTGATATTGTTCTCTTGGTATTTGTTTTTTTTAACTGCGGTAACATTGGGTCTTGTATCCAATAAAGAAAACTTTTCTCACCTATAATTCTTCCTCCAACAGGTATGCCTAGCATCTTATCCCTCTCAACTACATATTTCAAAAAAGCTTCAGGGCCAGAATTTCTAGTTGCTCCTTGTGCAACATATCCTGCACTTAATCCCCTATCCATTATTTCCTGCCACTGCCTTATTCCTTCTTCTCCTTGTTTTCTCAAGGCCAAATAACACCCTGTCATCCAATAAAACATGCCGCTTTTTGCAATCTCAAAATTGCTCATTTAATCACCTGAACCATCCAACTCCCACTTCCTTCCCACAGTCACAGCATTAAGCGTGCTGTCAGGTCTCAGATAAAAAGGATTTGAAACAACAAGCCCGCCTACTATATCTGCTCCATAAGTCCTGAACCCAGTTCTGGACATAAGACTCTTGTAATCCTCTGCAGGCCTGTGGCCTTCAAGAAACCTGAATCTTGGCCTAGGTTCTCCCTCCCTTATGACATTTGCGTAATGCAACCAGAAATTGGCTATCTCAAGGTTTGATCTTTCCTCAACTTCTGTCCCTTTACCAGGCTCTTCTTTTGCCAAAGGGTAAGCAGCATCAAACTGCTCAAGCAATTCTTCCCTTCCGTCAAAGCCTGCTCTCTCCAGCATCATTTTTCTGACCAATGCCGGGTGCTTCCACATGCTGTAAACATGCCAGTCCCCTGTAACAAAATAACCAAGCTCAGAAGCAACCCTGTATATTTCCCTGAAAGGCCATTTCAGATAACCATGCTGATGAAGCGATGCCACACCTACTATAAGGCCGTACTTGTCTTTATCGAGCTGGGGCAGAAACTCAAGATCAGAGCCAACTATAGCATCATCAACTACAGCACCTGCTCCCCTTAATTTCTGAATATATCCTTTTTCTCCATTCCCGCCTTCAAGCATTTTTTTGGATAGGTCTATAGTTGTGAAAGAAACCTTTTTTCTATCCTCAGGAAACAAGCTGCCATAAACTGCTAGGCTTGTATTTCCGCTACCCCCGCCAATGTCCAGTATGTAAACATGACTTGGCAGTTTTGATACAACCCGTGCTCCAACCATTCCTACAGCCTCATTTAATCTTGCATTAATGTCAGAAATCCCTGCCCTCTTTGCAGCCTCGGCAATGTCCTTCAGCCCCGCCTCTCCGCATTCCCTCCACTCATCCAGATAATCCTCTTCCCCCAATCTAAGTGCTTCATCGAAATCAGCTAAGCTGCACTTAAACCAGTTACTCCATCCGTCTGAAGGAACCCTAGAAGGGATTCCTGGCTGCAGTGGATATTTGCTCCAGTCTATAACAGGAATATGAACCATGGCAATCACTGTTTACTAAAATAGTAAGATTTAAAAAGTTGATGTAAGAAAAGAATTAATTTTTTCATGTTATTAACTCAGAAACAAACCTTTCCCTGAATTTCCCCCACTCCTTTATCTGCGCCCCTGCAGCCCTTTTGTGGCCGCCTCCTGATCCAATACCCTTGGCACATTTCTTAACAATCTCACCTACATTTACTTTTCCGCTTTGGTTTCTAACTGAGAGCTTCCAAATGTCCTTTGATTTTTTCCTTACTATAATTGTTTTATCAGGGTATCTCTCAGAGAAATAAGTGGATATTGCAGAAGCAAGCCCGTATTTTGTTCTTATCTCAAATATGACCAAATTAGATGCCTTTATATCCTCTTTCCCCCTTTCTGCCTGATTGAGAGCCTTATTGAATTCCTTTTTAGCCTTTTCCAGGTATTTGTCCAGCTCTTTTATTCCGATCAAATCCTTATACTTATCCGAATTAAGCAGGAAATTAAACCCCTTTCTCGCTCCTTCAAGGCCTTTTATCAGGATTATTGCCTCCAGCATTTCAACCCCTTTCTTTATCCTGCTTTTCTGCGGATTTTTTCCTATAAGGCCCGGATAAGCCTTTCTGCATTCCCTGTACAAATCCGCCACATCCTTTGCCGCATAATCTGCAACACAACCCATTGCAGAAACCCAGGCAAACCCCTTTATGGCCTTGTCAAACCTCTCCATAAGTTTGTATGAAACATAGCTTGCTGGCTGGTAAACATCCCTAAACAAAACAGGATTCACATGTATTATATTCCCTGAATTCAGATTTCTCTCTGGTATGTGGTGGTCTATAATAAGAATTCTTGCTTCAGGCAGCTCTTTCATAAGTTTTTTTAAGCTTTCCCTCTCGTGATCCACTGCCATATCCATAAAAACAAAAAGCTCTGCCTTTGTTCTTATCAGGACCTGCAAAAACTCTGGAGATATTCTTGGCCCTCTTTTTGGCAATATCTCAAATCCCGGAAATATTTTTGATACTAAGACAGCAGAGCAAAGGCCATCGCAATCGCTGTCAAAAACAAGCACTTTCTTGTTTCTGGTTTCCAAAAACTCCCTTATCTTTTCAATATTGTAATGTTTCAGAAAATTGTACATAATACCTGCTTTATGATGGTAATTACAATTAATTTATCTCAATCTCCTCTCCAACTCTTTATATTCCTTGCTTCCTGATATAACTCCTCTTACTCTTCTTTTTCTCTTAGGTCTCTTCTTTAAAACCAATACCAGAACAACAATAACAATAATAACCAAACCAGCTATTGAAACCAAAACCAGTAGACTATTCTGCTCTATTCCAAATAAATAACCAGCTTCCTCTTTACAATCTTGTGGACACGTTTTCCTGCTTTCAAATATCTGACATATATTATCAGGACATGTGCAATCTATATCCTGCTTTCTTTCACAATCTTGGTCGCATTTATTATCTTTCAGGCCATCACAAAATCCATCTGCCCCACCAGATCTGCAGTCCTGCTGGCATAATTTATAATTTTCCCACTCTTGGCAAACACTATCAGGGCATGAGCAATCCAAGTCTATGTTTGCCGGACAATCAGGGTCACAACCCCCATCAAAGCTTACGCTAGCACACACACCATCTTCTGCATACAAAGAGCAATCATTTGGGCAGGAGTAGTAATTCTCATAACCCTCACAAACCCTGTTGATATTGCATAAACTTTCCTGCAAATTAAAAGAAAGCTTCTCAACATTTTCATGGTATACTTTTACATATTTGGCCCTGGGGTCATAAGGCAGTATCAATAACACAGAAGTTTCGTTAAGCTCTTGCGGGGGGTCTGAAAACAAAAAGAAATTGGGGGTGAAACCAGTATAGAATAAAGAACTATTATCTGCTGTAAAGATTTCTAATTTCATTTGCGTTGCATCTAATATATCATATTCTTGCCTTTCGGTTGGTTCGCCCTTTACCATAAAAAGTTCGTAGCGTGTGATTTCAAATATATTATTTACATCTAAATTTATCAAAATACTATAATTGTCGGCATGAACAGTAGCGGAAAATATAACAAACACAGCCATAAATGATATTGGAACTATTATCACTTTCATATTATCAACAGTTTCTTAGTGGACATGTAGCTTGGATAGGATATATGGGATTTTTATCAAGAATTTGAATTCCTTTACTACCACCCATTATGGAATAATAATTAGCAAATAAGCCTTTTTGAGGTGCTGGTGTTATTTTATCGTTTTCGTAAGGCATACCTGCACATACTCCAGACTCTAAAAAACATGATTGTTCTTCTCCATAAGGTATATTGCAACATTCTGGAAAAGGATTAGGACAGCCTCCCATTTGTTTGGAATTCTGAGCTTCCCACGGAGCCTTCTTCCATTCATCACATAAATCTGAGATTGAGTGTCCAAGTTCGTGTGCTAAAATGGTTTTGCCTATCCCGCTAATAGCAATAAAAGATCTGTCTGGAGAAGTAAATCCCCCCCGTAAAGCAAAATTGTCACTCACTAAAACATATCTATCATAATTCAAATCACCTCTATAGATATTTTCAAATACATAGAACCCAACACCTTTAGCAACATCTTGCCAAAAATAGAATTTGTAAACACCTTCTTTAATATAAATAGGTTTTATAGAATTCTCAATTCTCTCGGATATAATTGCTCCAGATTCTGCTTTTTCAAATTTATTTGCTTCGCTTATGCTAAGGAAAAAATCATATTCATCTTTGGCATCACCAAGATTATCTTGTTTATAAGGAAAGAAGATCAATATATATTTTGAAATTACAAGCTCGTCTGACAATTCCTTACCATTTATAGTTACAGAGCATTTAATCTCTCTTCCCCTACCACCAATAAGAGGACTTATATATACTATACATTTTTCATCTTCACATTTAGCTTTTTTTGTAATCGTTCTTTGTGATATTTGAATTGTAAATTCTACTTCTTTCAAATTATCAGCATTTGACAACTTGCAAATAAGCGGATCATAAACTGTAACAATATCATCGTCGTAAGGGTTTAATTCCCTATTCAAAGCCTTTCCGTAAGGATTATCTGGAGTGCGCGGCTCATATATTGCTTGATCTACAGTAAATTCTAATTTGGGTGGAGCGTCGCAAAACCAGTTAGTAACCTTTTCAACAAGTTTGTCTTTTAAAGACTTAACAACATTCAGAAATCCTGCATTATAATTTTCTCTTTCTACCTCACTGCTTACCTTTTCATCTCTTAGCACAGAAAAAACTGCATTACTTTCTAAGCTGCACTTGTCAGCATGGCCTATAGTAAGCTCTCTGGTATTTTTTGAGTAAAGAACAAGCATGTTAAGCTCTTTTGTCCCGCTTTTATCCAGTCCCCGCTCAAAAAATTTTTTTCTTGCCAGTTCCTGTATATTATCTGTTTCCTCAACAGTATCTACAAAAATTATAATATCATACTTGTTATAGAAATCATGTATTATGTTATCAATCTCAGCCTCATTTCCAATTACATTTGCATCATCATGAATAAAATCCGCCTTAATCAGATTTTGCTGAGCTATTAAAATTAGAATGAAAGTCACTGCTAATAGCAATATTTTCATACTAACCAACACCTATCAAGGTTTCAGATATTTTAATCTCTTTTCTTATTTCAGAAGGTGGGCCTGAAGGC
>Ga0213870_1000992_pt1 | contig 13101 bp, 9 predicted proteins | sample WICALVC2017_Meta_FD_160119 | JGI IMG/M metagenome (GOLD analysis project Ga0213870, IMG submission 160119) | Freshwater microbial communities from subterranean cave lake in Wind Cave National Park, South Dakota, United States - WICALVC2017 | ecosystem: Environmental > Aquatic > Deep subsurface >... | reverse complement strand
TCTTGATACCCTGCCATTTCCTGCATATGATGATTTCGATTCTGTAAATATCGATGGAAAAATACAACCTATAGAGAATTGGCCGCTTGTCACATCACGAGGATGTCCGTATACTTGCAGCTACTGCTTTCCTAGTGGCACACTTGTGCATACGAACAAAGGAATGAAAAAGATAGAAGAACTTAGAAATTTTGACGGATTGAAAGTTCTATCACATTCCGGCAGATGGATACCGATAGTAAGATTCTATGAAAGACATTACGGAGCAAATCTTGTTAAAATAAAGGCACGTAAACTCCCAGACATAAAAGCTACTTCTAACCATAAGTTTCATGTGTTGAGAAATGGCATAAGACTTGAAGTACCGGCCGAAGAAATCCAACTGGGGGATTTTTTGACTGTACAATTACCATCGACTACTAAGCTGGATTATATAGATGTTGAACAAATTCTGGAAAACCCACATTTAATGTACGAATATTCTAGAAAAGTCCCATATGATAAAATAAAACTAGCTGCCCAACTACACAACGACGGGCTTTCAACAAGACAAATAGCTTCGCAAACAGGATTAAGCAAGAGTTTTGTTCACACAATCAGTAATAATACTTTTGAAGAGAAAAAACATGTCCGAAATGACCTAGAAACAAAGGATGGCAGAATAGGTTTTAGATTGTCTGTAGGAATTCCTTCCAGACTTGCCGTGACTAAGGGTCTACTTAGATTATTCGGATACTACCTTGCTGAAGGTTCTATTGTCAAGAATATCAAAAGACCCAACAGTTATGAGGTCTCTTGGACATTTAGGAAGAATGAAAAAGCATATATAGAAGATGTCAAGTCTCTTGTAAAGAAGATATTCGGCTTAGATACATTCACCGTAAATCAGGAAAATGTGACAAGGGTTTGTGTTTCGAATGCCCCGCTTGCATTGCTTATTGAAAAATTATTTGGAAAAGGCTCTGAAAATAAATATATATCCGATACAATTCTTAACCTTGAACCAGAATTCTTAGAAGAGCTACTTAAGGGGTGGATTCTTGGGGATGGGGGGATTGTAAGATATAATGGAAAGCGAATGATAAAAGTAACAACAATATCACATTCATTAGCTTATCAGTTCTTTACAATTTCTCAAAAGATAGGATTGTCACCTAGTTTACAAAAGAACTCTACAGGAAACAGTTTTATTAATGGACGAGAAGTAATTTCCTGTGGTTATAATTACCATCTAAACTTCAAATTAAAAGGTGATGTGAAAAAACTTCTAAATAGTATCTTTGGTTTGCCGTTAGACATTACAGAAACAAGTGCTGCAGTGATAAGAAATCCCATAGAAATAAGGGATGCGAATGCTATTTATCTACCAGTCGAAAGTATTGAACTCGAAAAATTTGATGGAACTGTATACAATATTGAAGTAGAAGAAGACCATACGTACACTGCTAACGGATTTCTTGTTAATAACTGTAATGTTCCGGTTGTTATCGGCCGAAAATTCCGTACGCGAAGCGGGGAAAATATACTTGAAGAACTGGCTTATGCAAAGGAGAAATATAAAAGCAAGGAATTCAAAATTCTTGACGATAATTTCACGCTTCTCATGGACCGCGCAAAAGACATATGCAAAATATTTATCGACGAAAAACTTGATATGAAATGGACTTGCCCTAATGGCATCCGTGCCGATCGTCTGGACGAAGAGTTATGTAATTTGATGAAGGAAGCGGGCTGTTATTCAATGTCCATAGGCGTCGAAAGCGGCGATTCAGATGTTTTCGACAAGATTAAGAAAGGTGAGCGTTTGGTAGACGTTGAGCGCGGAATAAAACTGGCCCAGGAAGCCGGCATAAAGGTCCACGGATTCTTTATAATCGGGCTTGTAGGCTCTACTTACGAAGCAGATATGAGAAGCATAGAATTTGCAAAGCGATTAGGGATAAGCGCTTCGTGGGGCATACTGGTTCCTTATCCTGGCACAGAGGTCTGGGAGCAGGTCAAAGCAGATAAAAACACTAGAATGCTTCGCGACTGGAAGGAAGGATTTCACATAGGTGCAAGGCCTAAGCCTGTTTTTGACACACCACAATATACCGCAGAAGAGCGTGTGCGCGCCTATTATAAAGCTAATATGTCGACGATAAAGAAACGTGACATACCGCGCGCAGCAAAGATGATAATAAAAGGCCTTATAGCTGGGAAATAATTATGGTTTCTACCTATAACGAAAAAAAGAGACACGTCAGGATTAATCTTGGTTGCGGTTGGAATAAACTGAAAGGATACATAAACTGCGACATGGACACTCAAGTTAATCCTGACAAGATAGTGGATTTGTCAAAAAGACTGCCTTTCAAAACAAATTCTGTAGACGAAGTTTTCACTTCCCACACATTAGAGCATATTCCCCAAGAGATACTCGTCAATGTAACGCTGCCCGAAATCTGGCGCGTATGCAGGGGGGGGGGCCAAGGTAAAAATTGTAGTGCCGTATATGGACGCTCAGCCCGTGCTGAATCACTACGTCAGATTCAGCGAAGATACATTCAACAATTGGTGCAGGCCTTGCTACCAAACTGATGTTAAAAATAGCGATACATTTCCATTCGAGTTCAGCTTTCATGTTGAGAAAATAGAGCTTGGCAAAAGCGTTATTTGGGGCTGGCTATATTCGCTGATACCTCTGAAGGTTTGGCGTGGCTTGTGGGCCCATCTTATAGGCGAAATAAGGGCGTGCTTGGTTGTTAACAAAGATTCTAAATACGAAATACACCCAATAGTCAGCGGTAGAACAAATATTGGTATAGTTAAAATAGAGAAATAGGCATATTTTGTTAGTAATTTAAAATTCTAAGGTTTTACTAATGGGACTGAACAATATAGCCAAAAGCAGCGGTATTGTACTTTTACTCTCTTTCGCGGCAACAACTATAGGATATTTTCTCAGGCTCTTCCTTGCAAGAAATCTATCCTTGAGTGAGTACGGTCTTTTCTACGCCGTGCTTGTGTTTGTTGGATTCTTTGCAACGTTCCGCGACCCAGGTCTTGGCACGGCATTGACTAAATTCATACCTGAATTCATGGTTAAAAAACAGCTAGGACGCGTTAAGGCATCGATATTTTTTGTTTCAACTGTTCAGATACTTTTGGGTCTTGTAATTGTTGTGCCGATATTTTTGTTTTCTGATTGGATAGCAATAAACTATTTTGGCACTGCAGACGCTACACTTCCCATCAAACTTATTTCACTATCGTTCCTTATTAGCATCGTGATGTCATTGTTGCAAACCGTTTTTCAAGGGCTTGAAAGGATGTTTTATTTCGCGATGGTCGAGCCGCTGCGACTTTCTCTTGTCTTGATTATTTCGTTTTTGCTTATTAGCACAGGTCTTGCAGGACCTGCATACGGCTATTTGATAGCCCCGATAATTGTTTCTGTCGTTTTGTTTGTTGCGCTTCTGAGGGCATCACCACTGCTGAGGGTGAAGGCAGAAGTAGACAAAGCACTTATCAGAAAACTATTCTTCTTCGGCCTGCCGCTGTTCGTCGGCGGATTAGGATCAGTACTGATAAGCTACATGGATACAATAATATTGACACTTTTCAGGTCTCTGGATGAAGTAGGCCTGTACCAAGCAGCGCTGCCGACTTCACAATTGCTGTGGTTTTTCATAGGCGGCATAGGCTCTGTCCTGTTACCTGCGGTCTCCAGCTTATGGAGTGCCGGCAGAAAAGAAGATGTAAGCGACGGCATACTAATACTTACAAAAATTCTTTTTATGATTATAGTACCGCTTGCAATTCTTTTTGTTGCATTTTCGGAGATTATACTGCGCATACTGTTCGGAGAAACGTTTGTAGCTGCCAGCCAGAGTTTGCAAATACTAGCCGTAGGTTCAATATTTTACACATTCTACTTTATGTTCACTTTGATTTTGATAGCCATAGGAAAGCCAACCACATATACAAAACTGCTGTTTAGTGTAGGTGGCATAGGAATAATCCTGAATATTATTCTGACACCTATATTCGGAATCACAGGGGCCGCGCTGTCAACAACTATTTCCTATACTTTTGGTCTGATTCTGGCAGTTGTTTATGCGAAAAAATTTATTGAAATCACGTTTCCGCTCTCCGGCATGGCGAAAGCCCTGCTGGGCGGGATTATAGTGCTCGTCTTGATCTCGGCTGTTAAGGCGTCCTTGGATTTAGACCCGCTATTAGAAATCTTTATAGCAGGAATAGCAAGCGTGATAATGTACACGGCCTTTGCACTAAGATTCATCATAAATAAAGGCGATTTAAAAATATTGTCGGCAATAGGTATCAGATTGCCGTCGCCTCTTAATAAAAGGCTTGAGAAGATGCTAAAATGAGTGTATCTCCATGAAAACATTTGTGACAGGCGGAACAGGCTTTATCGGATCGAAGCTTGTAGACAGACTTATTGAAAGAGGCGACAGTGTAACTGTCTACGATAATCTAAGCTCCGGAAAAATCAGGTTTATTGAAATGCATACGAATAATAAAAATTTTACATTTGTTAAAGCCGATATTCTTGATTTTGACATGCTAAAAAAATCTATGAAAGGACACGATATTATTTTTCATCTGGCCGCCAATGCGGATATACGCTACGGCACGGAACATACTAGACACGATATTGAGCAGAACTTGCTCGCTACATATAACGTTATTGAATCTATGAGACTCAACGACATTAAAAAGTTGGTATTTTCGTCGACATCCGCTGTCTTTGGGATGCCCAGTATCATGCCGACGCCGGAGGACTACGGTCCCGCACTGCCGTCCTCGTTGTACGGGGCGAGCAAACTGGCATGTGAAGCTTTCGTCTCGGCTTACTCGAACTTATACGGCATTCAATCATGGATTTTTCGGTTCGCAAATGTTATAGGACAGCGCGTGACGCATGGGATACTTCACGATTTCCTGCAAAAACTAAAAAACGATCCAACAGAATTGGAGATTCTTGGAGACGGCGAGCAGGAGAAGTCGTATATTTACGACGAAGATTGTATAGATGCTATGCTTTACGCTATTGAAAAATCCAAAGAAAAAATATGCATATACAACCTGGGCTCGAATGACACGATAAAAGTAAAGCGGATAGCGGAAATTGTATGCGAAGAGCTCAATGTAAAGCCAAAATTTAGGTTTACCGGAGGTCCTGTTGGTTGGAAAGGAGACGTGCCGCGAATGGCATTGGATACAAGAAAAATAACCGCGCTTGGCTGGAGGGCAAAATACGGCTCTGAAGAAGCTGTCAGGCTTTCTGTGCAGGGGCTGAAGAAGACGTTTCTTCTTTGACGAAATCTATAACTTGAATATAATTCGGCATCGGAACATACAACATGTACCAGCCGAACATCAGCGGGACTTTTCTAAGGCCTTCTTTTCCAGGCACAGGCGTCCCCAGATTTGGATAAAGCTGCACAACCTTGTATTTGTCGTGAATTATATTCATTAAATCAAGAAGATGCGTGTCCTTAGCGCCTTCAGATACCTCTTTTGCCGTCATTGAATTGAATTCGGCATATTTCTTTTTTGCTTCTTCTGTAAGAATTATCATATCATCAACTACTGCTAATAGATTTTTATATGTATGTCTACTAGTTAGCTCATGAAATTTCTTGTAACGGGCGGCGCAGGCTTTATAGGTCGCTGGGTAATCAAGCGCCTTATAGAAGAGGGCCATCACATAGATGTTCTTGACGATTTATCCAATGGTAGCAGAGCCAACCTAGCCGAGTTCGATGGTACAGAATGCCTCAAGAATCTTGTAGTTGCGGACGTCTGCGATAAAGCTGCCGTTGAAAAGATGTTTGACAAAGCCCCGGATATTTGCATTCATCTGGCTGCACAGATAAACGTGCAGGAGAGCATAGAGAACCCGCAAAAGGCTTTTTCTGTGAATCTGGAAGGCGCTAGAAACATACTCGAAGCTGCCAAAAGGCAGAGCACAAAAGTCATTGTTGTAAGCACGTGCATGGTTTACGATTCGGGCACGGCTATAAGCGAGACACACCGCGTAAATCCCAAGTCGCCTTACGCCGAGTCCAAGCTGCGCGCAGAAAAGCTTGCTTTAGAGTACTGGCAGAAATACAAGTTGCCTGTAACCGTGCTGAGGCCATTCAATACATATGGTCCTTTCCAGCGCACCGATGCAGAGGGGGGTGTTATATCTATATTTTTAAAAAACTGCATCAACAACGAGCCGATAAGCATATTTGGCTCAGGCGAACAGACGCGCGACTTTCTATTCGTCGAAGACTGCGCCTCATTCATTCTTGAAGCGGCTCTGTCGAACGATGCAGTAGGCGAGATAATAAACGCAGGCACAGGCCGCGAGATATCGATAAACCGTCTGGCTAAAATGATATCCCCTCACAAAATAAGATACACACGACATCCGCATCCGCAGAGCGAGATAATGCGTCTTGTTTGTGATTATTCCAAGGCGCGCAAGCTATTGGGCTGGAAGCCGCAAACGCCTTTAGAAGAAGGGATAAAGAAGCTGAATGATTGGCTGCGGAATAATTAGAAATTTGTTCTAGATAATGCTTATATATATCATTAAAAGAAAGTGTAACTATGAAAATCTTGCTGGTAAACGCTATAGACGAAAGAGACGTCATAGACGCGCCGCACCTCGGTCTGGGTTACATAGCTGCCTATGCCAGGGAACATGGCGGTTATACAGACATCAAGATAATCGAAAGCAAGATAATGCAGACTCTGGAAGAGTATAAGCCCGATGTTGTTGGCATAACTTCTGTTTCCCAGAATTTCGACATTGCAAAAGGCATAGCTAAAAGAGCAAAGGAGCTAGGCGCTGTAACTGTCGTAGGCGGCGTTCACATAACATTGTTGCCGTTATCGCTTGACAAGAGCATTGACATTGCGGTCCTCAGCGAAGGCGAGATAGCATTTCTGAAAATACTGCAGACAGTCGAGAAATACGGCCTTGATAAAGAGAAGCTCGCAGAGATAAAAGGCATAGTATACTGGGATAATGATCAATTGAGGTTTACGCAGAACGGCGAGCTTGTGCCGGATGTTGATACGCTTCCTTACCCTGCGCGAGACCTAATCGACTATGATTGGATAATAGCGACGATGTTCACTTCCCGTGGCTGCCCGTTTAACTGCGTCTTCTGTTCGTCCACAAGGATTTGGGAGAAAGTACGCTACCATGCGCCCGAATATGTTGTAGGTGAAATTCGTCATCTGGTAGAAACATACGACACAAAACACGTAACATTCAACGATGATTTGTTCATTGCCAATCCCAAGAGGGCTATTCAGATTGCAGACCTTATCGCAAAAGAAGGACTGGACGAAAAGGTTACATTTAATATGTCTTGCAGGGCAAATCTGGTCACAGACGAAGTCGCAATCGCGCTGAAAAAAATGAATACAGAGCTCGTATCAATGGGACTGGAATCCGGGTCGCCGACTATACTTAAATTTGCCAAAGGCCCTAACATAACCGTTGAGGATAACATGCGCGCAATAAACATACTAAAGAAGTACGGCGTGATGACACATGGCACTTTCATCATCGGATTCCCAATGGATACGCGCGAAACGGTTATGGAAACGCTGAACTTCATCAAGAATAGCAAGCTGGACAGCTTCGAGGCTTATATTCTTGCGCCTATGCCGGGCACCCCGGTATGGGATTACGCCCTGCAAAAGGGCTTTGTTAGCGAAGATATGGAATGGTCGCGCATAGCTCATCGCAATGAATATGATTTCATGGAGAAAATTGTTCTTACGGAAAACCTGACAAAACAGGAGATGTTCGAGCTCTATAACAAGTTTGTGGCTGAGCGCAAAAAGAGAAAGGCCGTGCACATGCTTAGAAACGCAATAAAGCACCCTTACAGGATACCTCATTACATAAGAAGCAGAATCATGCCCAGAGAGCATGAAATGATAAAGGTAAGGACGGTGCATTAGTGCTGCAACTGTTGCTCCTTCTTGCACTCGAAAACCAAGAAATATGCGAGTGATGGAAATATTTCTGCCAGTTTATGCATTGAAAAAAATGGCAGTGATATCGTGTCCCCTTTTATTCTTTTGACTGTAAAGCCTGCTTCTTCGACGAGCTTTTTTAGTTCACTTACCGTAAAATAATGGTCTGGGTTATCAACGGCATTTTCGTTTGTTTTTAGTTTTCCAATGATTTTATGCATTGGAGAATTGCGATTGCGTTCAATAATGCAGAGCTGCCCCCCTTTCCTCAAGGTTCTATGCAATTCTGATAAAAACTGGCCGCGCTGGTTGGAATATATAAGCGTGCCCATGCAAAGCACGGCGTTGAATGTATCGTCCTTGAACGGCAAAGATTCGCCGCGGCCTAAGGCAAACGTCCCGCCGAAGCGTCTTTTCCCTTCAGAGACCAGTCTTTTCGAGGCATCTACGCCAACGACGTAGTTTCCAAGACTTCTAAGAAAATTAGAGTAAATGCCAAACGCACATCCAACATCTAGGACAAGACCAGCTTTGCCAATATGTTTTTTAAGAAGGGTGGCCCGCCTTTTATTCACGCCTGCTTTCAGGAGGTCCCAAGGGTCCTGGTCTTTCTCTACATAGGTTCTGACATCCATGATACAAACTATACAGATTACCTTAAATCCTAAATCCACTGATAAGAATTCGCAGGGGCCACATCAATGAAATAATCTGATTGTATTATCTCTGCGAGTATTTCGAGACCTGTTACAACACGAGGACCAGGCCTGCTGAAATACGAATTACCATCTGCAATGTACGCCCTGGAATTTCTGACAGCGCTTATCTGGTTCCAGCCCTTTACAGATTTAAGCAGACCTATTTCTTTTATGGTGCGCGGTATATCAAAACCGCATGGCATTACAATGATGCGTTCAGGGTCGGCCTCAATAACGCGCTCCCACGTTATTTCTACAGAGGTCTGACCTGTCGCTCCGAAGGAATCTACACCACCCGCTATCTCGACCATCTCCGGCACCCAATGACCCGCAGCGTAAGGTGGATCCATCCAGTCTAAACAGAGTGTTGTAGGACGAAAATCAACATCCTTTGTAATCGCTTTCACGTTGTCTATGCGCTGTTGCAGCTCTGCAACCAGCTTTGCAGCTTCTGCCTGTCTGCCGGCAATCTCGCCAACAGTTTTTATATTGTCCAGTATATCTCCAAGTCTCTTTGGCTCTAATGAAACTATTTTAGTATCGCTATCAAGGATGCGCACGGCCTTTTTCACTTCGGAAAAGGAGACAGCACAAACCTCGCAAAGCTCCTGCGTGAGTATTAGATCGGGATTAACTTTCTTGAGCAACTCCTGGTCTAGATGATAAATGCCAATGCCCTTATGCACCTTCTCTTTCACCGCAGCGTCTATCTGCCTGCTGGGATATGCCGAATTTATTTCTGCTTTTGTGAGAACACTCTTTGTCTTTGCCTCTGGAGGGAAGTCGCACTCATGGGAAACGCCAACAAGCTGTTCACCAAGGCCAAGGGCGTAAACTATTTCGGTAGCGCTGGGCAGCAGAGAAACTATCCTCATAAAATCACTATACGCCGCTAAAAATATTTATTCTAATGACCCGCATAAACGTGGCGCAAGATTGCCCCGAAACCTTTATTAGCCTTATAAACAAAATAAAAGCCATGACAGCACCAAAGGTTCTACTCATATGGCCTCCATGGCATCGATTGCAGAATTCTGAACTCAAAGCCTATCCCATAGGATTATGCTATCTTGCCGCTGTACTGGAAAAGGCTGGAGTACAGGTAAAAGTAATCAACGCGGATTATAATGAAGGGAAGGAGGCATTCCACAATTCAGAGCTCATCAATTCTTACGATAAGTACAAGACCGTTGTCAACGACATCAATCATCCGATATGGCACGAGGCTGACGAAATCATAGAAGATTTCCAGCCTGACATATTAGGGTTTACTGCAAATACTGGAAGCGTAGGTGCCGTACTTAATATTTCCAGAAATGCAAAGAAAATAAACCCTGATATAAAAGTCATTATGGGCGGAGCACATCCGACTGCTCAGCCAGAATCTACACTAAAGAATCCTGAAGTAGACTATATAGTAATTCGCGAAGGCGAGCAGACAATAGTCGAATTAGTTAAAAATTTTGATTCACAGAGCTTTGGTGACGTTCTCGGCATGGGCTATAAGGATGACGAGGGCAACATAAAAATTAATCCTACAAGGCCATTGATAGATAATCTAGATGAGCTTCCGTTTCCGGCAAGGCACCTTATAGTAAACAAAGAAACGTTTCCGCCTGATGCGTTTGGAGGCATATTCTCATCCAGGGGATGCCCATTCTCCTGCATCTACTGCTCCTCCTATACATTATGGGGAAAGAAGGTTCGCTATAGGTCAGTGGACAACGTAGTAGAGGAAATAAAGCAGGTACAGAAAGAATTCAAGACAAAACATTACTTCTTTGTTGACGATACATTCTCACTTAAAATAGACAGGGCAATGCAGCTCTGCGACAGGATGGTCGCAGAAAATTTGGACGTGGAATGGCATTGCCAGACGAGAGTGGACTGCATTACTGAAGAACTGGTAATGAAGATGAAAGCAGCTGGATGCAACTGCATCCTTATTGGCGTCGAGACAGGGGATCCGGAGTCGATGAAGAAAATTAAGAAGGCGATAAGCCTTGACAAGGTCCGTGCGGCAGCATCCATATTCAAGAAATGCGGAATGCCTTTCAACACGTATTTCATGGTAGGATTCCCGTGGGAAACTATGGACCAGATAAACAACACGCTCTCGTTCATGAAAGAGATAGACCCTACTGACGCATCCTATGCAGTTGTAACGCCGCAGCCAGGCACCGAACTGTATGATATGGTAAAGAAAGAAGGCCTTCTAGAATCAGAAGACAGGATAGACTGGTCAACCTTCCACCACCAGAGCATGGACATGTTCAAAACACATAAATTCACCAACGAAGATAAGAAGAAGATTATTCAGATGGCAGAACAGACATTTGATGAGCAGAAACACAAAAAACTTAGGGAGAAGGTTAAAAAACATCCCGCCGAGGTTCTAAAGCGCGTAATAGAAATGGGCTACTATAAAAACCCAATTGCGCTTGCCAAGATGGGCAAGGACGTACTCTTCCCGAAAAAGCCAGAACTTAAAATAATGATAAACAAGCCTGTGCAAGAGCTCGTAACAGACAAGCCAGAAACGCCCCTGCCTATTGTTCAGACGAATGATAAGTGAACCCTTTCTTTGACATTAAACCCTCTATAAATTTTGCCATGCGCTTGGTAGCTTTGCCGTCAAGTAGATACACGTTGTCAACAAGGAATGGATGCATTTTCCTGCGCCTCTCTGGATAAAATTTCTTATCATATAGTAGTTTCCTCAAAACAGGCAACAAATTTTTCTTTTTGTAAACTCCAAAGGCTGCACCGCCTTTTGCGTAATCTACGCGGTCCGGCTTGCTAGTCAAGTTTAGTAGTATAACTGGTTTGTCAAATATCATCGCCTCGATAGCCGCCGTGGATAAGTGCGTTATCATTACGTCGCAGGCATCTAGCAATTCATACAAGTCTATATCGCGCACTATTTCTACGCCGCTCTTCATTTCAGCCGCAACCCTTTCGTAGATAGCGAACTCTTCGCTGGGGTGCAGTTTTATAACGAGCTGTGCGTTCAATCCTTTAGCCGCCTCAATAACGGCTGTTGACATTGTCTCCGTATCCCCTCTAGGCACAGGAGATGTCACAAAAGCTATTATTTTTTTGTTTTCATCGATACCAATGGTTTTGCAGAACTGGCTTTTATTGAATTTACTCCTATCAATGATAATCCTATCGAATCTCTGCGAACCTGTAACGGCAACGCCCTGGCTTGGATAATTCCCTTTTAGAAGCATCCTTTTGTATTTTGGACCGTAAACAAACGTTTGTGTCGGTATCGGGCAGTTATCGGGCAATGTAGCCCCAATACGAGATTCACCTTTTTTATGTATGCATGCCAGATAATTATTGAACACACCGTGTTGTATTCCTACAGAAGGTATCCCATATAAATTGCATAAGTGAAATAAGGTCCTCCCAAATTCACTTGTTTCGGCAGGGTATACGACTATTTTTGGATGCTCGGCTTCCAACATAGAGTTTATTAGTTCAGCATCCCGTATATGGCCGCGCAAGCGGGAATAAAAATATGCTGAAAATTGGTTTTTTACAAGAGGCCAGATGTTTCTGCCCATATACTCAAAAGAATTAATGAAGTTGTTTTCGCATTTCAGATTATTCCATATATTTAAAATAGTCCTGACAGAGACGTTGCACCTTTTCTTCACGGTTTTATTGTAGTATTTCTCAAGAACCTTATACTCAGGGCTTTGTGAATTGTTTAACAGTTGTTTGAGGCCTAGCAGCCTGCCTACAGGGATATTCACTGTTATTATACTACGACCCTTCAACTCAGAAATTATAGGATCGATAAACGGATCGTAATTGACGTAACCGCCTCTCTTCCTCTCCAGTCCCCATTCGTATGTTGATATAAGCAATATCTCCCCTCGGGCTTCTTTGAGAAATTGACGCGTGACATCCCAGAGAAATTTTCTTACGCCGAAGCCAAAATTTATAAAATTTCTTATGAAGAAAACCTTTGTCCTACGTTTAGTGTTGTATATAAACTTAAACATTTTCATCGGAATTATTTTTCTTTTGTAGTCGGTGAAAAGTTTCAGTATTTCTGAATTAATTTTTCCATCGTCCACGAAAATGATCTCGTCTGGCTGCTCCTGGTTAAGGATTGTATCTAAGATTTGCATCGACAGAAGAATGTCCCTTAAAGAATCGAAGTAAACAGTGCTGTAGTAAAGCCAGTTCTCCATTAACCACCAAACAGACAACTTATTGTGAACAATGGACTGGATAAATGGTTTTCCATTTAATTTTCTGTGCGGCCATTCTTTCATCCATTTTAGTGCATCGTCTTCAGATGGCTGCGGGTAGTCCTCCAGACATTTGAATTTTGCTTTTTTTGACTGTAGAGCATCTGCAATCTCCCGTTTCATGGATACTACGGTAT
>Ga0213870_1000991_pt1 | contig 13102 bp, 9 predicted proteins | sample WICALVC2017_Meta_FD_160119 | JGI IMG/M metagenome (GOLD analysis project Ga0213870, IMG submission 160119) | Freshwater microbial communities from subterranean cave lake in Wind Cave National Park, South Dakota, United States - WICALVC2017 | ecosystem: Environmental > Aquatic > Deep subsurface >... | reverse complement strand
GCTCAAGTACGGTAAGGTTATGTAGTTGCTCTCCCTCTTCGCTGATTGCCTGATCTATCTCTCGCAGCTTGAGTGCGAGCTCTCGCATCTCATTCTCTTTTTCTCTACCCTCCTCGTTTGCAGGGACTGGAAATTGTCTCATAAGTTTTTCTTTTCGCGGTTGAGTTTCTACGCTCTCTTGTTCGTGCTCAACGGAGACATCTTTTGCATTACGCTCGTTTATGATTGTAGCTTTTGCAGGATCGAAAACTACATACGAATCGTGCAACCCTATATCTTCCCCTTCTCCTCCTTCATATGCCACAACACCTTCATACCCCAAGGACCGTACATGGTCGGTAAATAGACTGCCTAAGTTAAAACCAACCTCCCGTATATTCCCGGCACCTATTTCTCCACGCTCGATAGCCTTGATGGATTTTTCCAAATTCGCCGCGTAATACCAGGGAATGTTTGGCTTTTGAAGCTCCGCCTGGAGTCTGGGCTTAAGGCCTTCCATAACTTCCAGAACATTCTTATCTTCTCTTAAGTCAAGCACTTTTACATTCTCCACGGACGACTCGTACACCACAGGAACACCATCCTTGGAGCGCCGTGCGCGCCTCTCCGCATACCCGATTGCATCTTTGGGTTTGGAAGTAAAGTATACGCCCTCTCCTATAGTTGTCTCTTCGGCTTTGTCAAAATTTTCGATACCAGGGGTTCCGGAGCCATGGTAAAGAGTTTTCTTATGTACCAAAATGCCCCTGCCGTCGTCGATGGACTCTTCTTCGGGGGTACCTTCCACCGCAGCTTCTTGGTCGGTTCCCCCATGTAAATCTTGAACCTCTTGACCAGGAGCTTCTTTATCAAAACTATTTCCTTCTCTTTCTCCGATCATATTTTTCTTTTTCTTAATGACTAAGATTCTGTTCGAGTCCTAGGGCCCTAACACTTCGGCAAGCTCAGTGCAAGCCATCCGGTAAAGTTATCTCTTGGTAATTCACAACAATACTCGGCTCTACCACCTCTATCCATATCTTCCCCTGCATAAACTCAATCTCCTCGCCCCTTTCATTATAAAACCGCAACACGTCCCCTGACTTTTCTTTCCTCCATACACCACCTACCCCCTCCCCATTTCTGTAGACGACTGCCTTGCCACTGCCGAGTATATCGACGTCATTATATCCTCCCCCAATCTGGCGCGATTTTGCGCGCATGACCACTACATTCTTCGCCTCAACCTGTTTGTTCGTCAACCTATCAATCTCCTTCGCCCCCCCGCGCCAGCGAACATACGAGTTTGTCTCGGCAATATACTCGTATTCTACATTGTATGGGTATTTATAACCTACGCTGATCTTCGCGTTGTATCGTTGGGATGTGGTATTTGATTTTTGATTTTTGCTAAATTGGTATCCTTCAAATTCCGTTGTCATTCTATACCCTAATTTCTCCGCAGCATACACCATTCGCGCCATAGAGGTAAAACCGTTATGGGGCGCCGCAAGCCCCTTCTTTCTCCAGAATGTTTCGAAATAATTTGGCATCGCATCAAGGTTATCCACAGCGCCTTTTTCAAGTTCCGCCAATGCAAGATCCGATCCTCCCCAGTGCACAAAAATTGCATCATACCCTTCTACTAAAGGTATGAAATCGTGCCGCGCAGATCGTATCGAACCTAGCTCTTGTGGGTCTTCGCACGCATACACCGCAAGCATCCTTGTTATGGAACCTGTAACCACGGGCATCTCGACCACCAGGTCCGCAAGTCCTATTCCCGAAAGCGGACGGGACTCACGATCTTCTGCGAGGATTACCGCGAAGGGACGCCTTGCCGCGTTGGGGCAGCTCACCCCCGTAAGAACACTTACGGAAGAAATATCCTCTTCTTCAAACTTGTCTCCGGAGACGTTCGCAGTCAACCCAGATGGAGCTTCGTGCCGAACCACGGTCGTCGTCCTGCCACCTATTCCACTTAAATAAAATAAGCCTAACATTCCCATAAGAAGTAGGCAAATCGCCATAAACAAAACAGGCGATATTTGACGAACAGGAGTCATAATAGCTTCTCTATTTCACTAACTCTTTCACCTTTCCCACGATTTCCCCGGGAGTAAAATGGGCTTTAATCAGGTAATCCTCTGCTCCCAGTTTAAGCCCCCGCTCAATGTCGTCTTTCTGGCCAAGATTTGAAAGGATGACAACCGGAACATCAGATATATTTTTGTCTTCCTTGATCTGCTTTAAGACTTCGAACCCGTCGACGCCCGGCAGTATGAGGTCCAAAAGCACAATGGCGGGCTTGTTCTCTCGGATAATCCGTAGACCCTCTTCCCCATCAATCGCCTGTAGAGTTTCAAACCCCTCTTCTTCGAGTTTTCGTATAATAAGGTCGCGCAAAAATTGATCATCCTCAATAACAAGCACGTTTCTTTCGCGCTCGGATGCTGCTTTTTTCGCCTTACTCGATGAGGCGGCTTGCTGACCGCCTTTGTCCTCTTGCCCCGTGTCTTGAGGTTCCCTTGACTCTTCATGGTCTTCAGACGAAGTGTCGCCAAGTAGACGGTCAACTTTGTTGACAACCTCTTGCGGGTCAAACTCTGCTTTGATTAAATAATCCTTCACGCCAAGCGCTTTCGCCTTTTCGATTTCAACCGGCTGACCGGAATTGGAAATAATCACCACGGGTATCTCGTGAAGTTCCTCGTCTTTATACATTGCTTCCAGTACCTCGAACCCTCCCATCTTTGGCATAATGATGTCGAGCAACACAAGGTCCGGATGTTCTTCTCTTACCTTTCGGAGTCCTTCCTCGCCATTCTCGGCAGTTGAGACTTCGTATCCTTCCCGCTTCAGTTTGTCGGCTAACATTGAAAGTAGTGATTCCTCATCTTCTATTATAAGAATCTTTTTCATGAATGTCGCGAAGTTGACACACAACTTCGCCGCTTATGATCTGCGCGAAACTATGGACACCACACCATGAAAGTGAATTGAGACGCACTTTCCTTACCTCTATATTATTTATATTATTCGAATTCCTTTATTACGTCTAGCCCTCCCCACGAACGACCGGTGGAAACGTCAACTCGCAGAGGAACCGAAAGTTTATACACATTTTCCATTATACCTTTTATACGCTTTGCTGTCTCCTTTATTATATCATCTGGTATTTCAAATAGCAACTCGTCGTGAATCTGTAAAAGTAGCTTCGTACCGATAGCTGATGGCGTACCACTATTAGCCGTAAGCGCTGAGCTGATTCTCACCATTGCCATTTTTATGATATCAGCAGAGCTCCCCTGTATGGGATGGTTGATTGCCATGCGCTCTGCCTGGGCGCGCAGGTGCGGCGCCGAAGAGGAAATCTCCGGAACATACCGTTTTCTCCCCAGAATCGTCTCCACATACCCCTGCTTTCGCGCAAGCTTTTTCGTACGTTCGATATATTCGTAAATCGCGGGAAAGCGCGCAAAATAATCATCAATAAAATGCTGCGCTTCCTCCCGAGAAACACCGGCGCTCTTTGCAAACCCCGTTGCTCCCATGCCATACAATACGCCAAAGTTAAGTGCCTTTGCCCGGAATCGCATCTCTTTTGTCACTGCCTCCGCTCGAACTCCGAATACTTCTGCGGCAGTCATCCGGTGAATGTCCGCTCCTTGCCCAAAGAACTCCTTCATCCGTTGATCGTCCGCTATGTGCGCGGCAACACGAAGCTCCATCTGTGAGTAATCAAACGAAACAAACTGATACCCATTCTCGGCAACAAAGCCCTTACGAATCTCTAGTCCCCACTCCCCCCGTACCGGGATGTTCTGCATATTGGGAGACGAGGAAGAGGTGCGACCCGTTGCAGTGCCCAGTTGGTCAAAGTGGGTGTGAATCCTATCTTTTTGATCCGCAATCTTCGGAAGCGGCGTGATATATGTCGAATATAATTTTTGCAGTTCCCTATAGGTAAAAAGTTCAGAAATAACAGGATGCATGCCTTCGAGTTTTTCCAGTTCCGATACCGCGGTGGAGATGACCCGCCCGGGAGTTTTTTTAAGACCCTTCGTGGCAAGACCCAAGTCTTCAAATAATACCACAGAAAGCTGCTGAGGTGAATTGATGTTAAATTCTTTCCCGGCAGTCTCATAAATCTTTCGTTCCAATTTTTTGAGCTTCGCGGCAATGCTTTTTGCGAGTTTTGAAAAATGATTTCTATCAATCTTGATGCCTGCCTCTTCCATGTCCTTTATGATGGGCACCAATTTCTTTTCAAGCTCATACACCTCTTTTGAAAAAACGCCGTCTTGGTGTAAGCTCTCTATTTTCTCATACACAAAATCACTTTGCACGCCAGATACGCTAGAGGCAGGAACGCCTAATCTCTGATCGGAGATTCCTGCCTTTATACTCGGCAATCTACTAAGTAGGGAACGAAATTCCAACTTGCGGAACACTTGTTCCACCTCGCCTCTGTCAAAATTTCTCCAGGCAAGGTCATGCAGTCGAAATGTAATCGGAACATCTCTCCGGATCGTCGCAAGCTCCCTGCTAAAGAACGCCTGTTCTTTACCCTCAAAAAGTTTCTCGGCAAGCTTTGGTCTAACGTTTCGCGAAGCCCTGTCTTTTCCGAGCGTTTCGTATAAATTATCGAGAGAGCCAAAATCACGCAGCAGCTGAATCGCGGTTTTCTCCCCAACTCCGGCAACGCCGGGAATATTATCGGAAGGGTCTCCTTTCAACCCTTTGAAATCCACCATCTGCCCGGGCCCCAACCCTCCGAATCGTTTCCGTACTGCTCCCTCGTCGTACAGGACCGTATCGTGAAGTCCCTTCCGCATGGTGTAGACTTTTGTGCGCTTGTCCACGAGCTGAAGAGTATCCAGGTCCCCACTCACGATAACAATTTCGAGCGCCCTCTCTTCTTTATGAGCTAGCTTAGCAACAGTCCCAATGACATCGTCTGCCTCAAACCCTTCTTTCTCATATATGGAAATGTTCAATGCTTCAAGAACTTCTTTTACGCGCGGAATCTGTTGATACAGCTCATCTGGCGCCTTGACTCGTGTTGCTTTATAGTCTTCGTACTCCTCGTCCCGAAACGTGGGACCTGCGACATCAAAGGACGCTGCGACATATTCTGGCTCAAACTCTTTCAACACCTTCAAGAGAATAGAAGTAAAACCGTACACCGCGTTCACCAACTCCCCCTTCGCTGTTCGAAAGTCGCCAAGCGCGTGGAACGAGCGGTGGACAAGAGCATTGCAGTCGAGGATTATGAGAATTTTTGCATTCGCCATAGAAGGTTTAAGGTTTAAATCTTAAATCTGTATGTGATGCGCCTCTTCTCCTCCCCTACACACTCAAACCTCACTTCCCAATATGGCCGTGGAACAATATCGAGGATCCTCTCTGCCCATTCGATGGCCACAATTGCCCGCGGACTCTGAATGATTTTGTCTATTCCAATCTGTTTTGCGTCTCCACTATCGTACACTCGATAACAGTCAATGTGGAAAAAAAACTTTTTGCCTCGTGCATCTCGCAAAGCAACTTTCGTCTGCCGCGGCACGCGGGGCAGGCCCTCCTTCGTCCAGGGGCTACGCTGGGCCCCTCCGAAGCTCGACGGAGCGGAGGGGGGGACGGGCAAGCCATTACGGGTCCCAGGAATTATCTCTCCTACAATAAATTTTTTCATCAGCACAAACGTCGGGCTCGTAATGCCTCTTACTCCCAGTCCTTTCCCAATGCCCTTTACAAACTGTGTTTTCCCAGCCCCAAGCTCGCCAATAAGGCAAAAAATAAGCGGCTTTTCTTTCTCCGCCCCCTCCAATGCCTTTTTTAAAAACACTTCTGCGAAGGCAATGGTCTCTTGTTCGGTTTTGGTGAGAATGGATGATTTCATTTCAACAACCCCAAAGAACTATTATCGTTACGGTGAGAATCGGGGGTGTGATCCCGATACTCTCCTACGTTTCGGGGTCCCCATTTGGTGGGGTGATCATTTCGGTGGTTTCCATGAGTCATATTCTACCAATATAGTAACAAATAACCCCCGTTCCTGCAAGGAACTTGTAGTTCCATCGTTTCTTTTGTTCTCTGGCAACACCTTCACTCTCCCCATTTGACCGCAAAACTGAAATGCGCTACATTACTTGGATATACAAATCAGCTCACGAATCGTACTCACGAATATTCACGAATCAAAGTCCGCGGAGGAACGGCTATTCGTGAAAATTCGCGATTCTTATTCGCGATTCAATTCGTAACACACGTGGCACTCGACGCATACCAACAAGCATATCGGCATCTTGGAAACAGCAAGAACATTTTGGTTGTCGCGGGACACAAAGAAATCGAAGATACCTTTCCTGCCTCCATCGCGCTCGCGCGGGTTCTCACCAAAAATAAAAAAGAGATAACGCTTTTTTCTTCCGGGAGTATTCCGGACCATTTCTCATTTCTCGAAAACGAATATATGCTCCATAAAGCCATCGACTGCGCTCAAGACATTGTCATTTCTCTCGATGCCTCAAAAAAACCCGTAAAGCAAATGAGCTACAATCGCGACGCTGGCCAACTTCACATCCACATAACTCCCGAATCCGGTACCCGCATCGAGGAACAGGATGTCCACATAAGCTTGGCGAAATTCAACTACGACCTCATTGTCACCCTGGGCCTGGACGATCTTGAGTCGCTCGGGGAACAATTTGAGCGCAATGCCTCTTTCTTCTTTGAAACTCCCATTATCGCAATTGATAAAAATTCGTCCAACGAACGCTATGGCCAGGTGAATATCGTAGAGCCAACTCTCTCCTCGTGTTCCGAGATTACTACGACTCTTTTAACAAACTGGAGCGAGGATCTCATTACAAAAGAAGTCGCAACGCCACTTCTTGCGGGGATTATTGCTACAACAAATAATTTTCAAAACGCGCGCACCAAACCAAACACACTCCATGAGGCAGCGCGCCTTATGTCCCGCGAAGCTAACCAACAGGAAATTATCAAATACTTGTTCAAGATGAAATCCTTTGAATTTCTCAAGCTCTGGGGTATCGCCATGTCCAAGCTCCAGTATCGCGAGGACTCAAAACTCGCCTGGTTTACCCTCGAGAAAAGTGATTTCCAGGATTCGGGAACAAGCCCAAAAATAATCCTCTCTGTCCTGGCCGAACTCAAAAACAATTTTGCCACCCCAACCGTATTTGTTCTTTTCTGGGAGGCCGAAAACTCGTACTCCGCGCTTGTCCACACCCCCCACGAAGAACAACGTACCTTAATTGCCAAATCGGTTGGAGGGGAACGACATGGAAACAATCTGGTTCTTGCCCTCGGCTCTCAAGACGTTTCCCGCCGCGAAAAGATAATTTCCGACATCTCTCGTGTGTTGGAGGAAAGTGGGGTATAATTACTGAAGAAAGGGTTATGGCATATGGCAATACAATTCGAAACTCAAGACGTCCAAGAACGTCAAATTGAACTCGTCCGCATCAAGGAGGAAGAAGAGGCTGCAAAAAAAACTGCTGAGCGTTTCGGTTTGCCGTATATGAACCTCGCGTTCAAACCAGTGCAACGCGAGGCAATTGAGATAGTGCCTCAATTTCAAGCAACAAAAGCAAATCTTGCCGTTATCCTCAAAAAGGGAAACTCGCTTGCTGTGGCAGTACGAGAACCGGAAAATCCCTATACAAAAACCGTTCTTCAGGATCTTAATCAACGTTTCGGGGAGATTACCGTTCTTGTCGTCTCGTCACATAGCCTCAAGAAGGCATGGTCGGTGTATCCAAGGCTAGGCGAAAAAAAAACAATCGTAGGACAAGTCGCGGTTTCGTCTCAAACCCTTCAACAGTTTCAAGAGCAAATCTCCACACTCAGTGCCCTTGCGGCAGCCATCCAAGAAGTAACCGTGCAAAAAAACGTTTCGGTTATTGTCGAGCTGCTACTCGCAAGCGCCTTAAGCCTTGATGCTTCCGATATCCACGTGGAGCCAGAAGACGAAACCATAAAACTCCGTCTTCGCATTGATGGTCTTATGCACGACGTTGCGTATCTCGATACTCACGCCTATCACCTTCTTCTTTCCCGAATCAAGCTTCTCTCCAAAATGAAACTCAATGTCCACAACGAGGCACAGGATGGCAGATTCTCTGTTGTGCTTGGGGGAACGGAAATACAGATCCGTTCTTCGATCTTGCCCGGAGAGTATGGCGAAAACATCGTGCTGCGGGTTTTGAATCCCGCCTCTCTTCTCTCCGTTGAGGCGCTCGGGATTCGAGAAGATCTTTTACGTATCATTGAAGAGCAGCTGGTCAGACCGAACGGCATGATCCTAACCACCGGGCCGACCGGTTCTGGAAAAACGACCACCCTCTACGCGTTCTTGAAGAAACTTCAGCGGCCAGAGATGAAAATAATTACGGTCGAAGACCCTATCGAGTATCACTTACAAGGTATTTCCCAAACGCAGGTTGCGCCAGAGCAGGGCTATACGTTCGCAAACGGCCTTCGGGCAATCCTCCGCCAAGATCCTGACATTATCCTCGTGGGTGAAGTGAGGGACCTGGAAACTGCGGACACCGCGCTCCAGGCAGCTCTCACCGGTCATTTGGTGCTCTCCACGCTTCATACCAACGATGCGGCCGGAGTAGTCCCCCGAATGAGTGATATTGGGGCAAGTCCTTCCACTATAGGGCCGGCTCTCAATATGGCTATTGCCCAACGGCTCATGCGCAGGGCGTGCAGCCAATGCACGAATTTCCGGAAGGCAACCGCCAAAGAGCTCACACTACTGGGGAGCATGCTTAAAAATCTCCCCCCAACCGTGAAACCGAAAAAGGAAATAGGCCCCGATCTTGAGATAGCAGAGCCAAAAGGGTGCGAACTATGCAGTAACTCCGGCTACAAGGGGCGAGTTGGCATCTTTGAGATTCTCGTTAAAACTTCAGAGTTTGAAAAGTTTATCCTGCAAAGCCCCTCCATCAAAGAAATTCGGGATTTTGCCGAAAGCCGCGGCATGACGAGCCTGACGCAGGATGGATTTCTGAAAGTGGTCGAGGGGATAACAACTATTGAAGAGGTGAAAAAAGTAACGGGCTGAAGGCCCTAGGGTCTATAGGCTTTGCAAAAGTGACGCTACTGCGTAATTAAAACCGCAATAAGACTGTAGGCAAGCCTCTAGCTTGGGAACCAAGAGTTTAGGATATATCCGAGGAGACGGGAGGCCGAAGCTTCCCGATCCATATGACTAAGATATACCCCTTTGTCCCGACTAGGTCGGGACATCGCCTACAGTCTTATTGCGGCTCTAAACTAACCATCCTAGCAGAAATAACAAACTATGTCAATACCTATCACTGCTCCATCCCAAAAACGCGAGGATTACTCCCTTGACATGACTCTGCGGCCAAAAACCTGGGATGAGTATATTGGCCAGAAAACCATCAAGGCAAACTTGAGAATTTTCATTGACGCAGCGAAGCAACGACGTGAGCCCCTGGAACACCTCCTTTTGTACGGCCCGCCGGGTCTGGGGAAAACCAGCCTCAGCCATATCATCGCGTCAGAAATGAGCACAAACATGAAGGTAACCTCGGGCCCGGCTATTGAAAAGGTGGGAGACCTTGCCGCAATTCTTACGAATCTTTCCCCCCATGACATTCTTTTCATTGACGAAGCCCATAGGCTGAACCGGCAAATCGAAGAGGTTCTCTATCCCGCGATGGAGGATCGGGTGCTTGACATTATCATCGGGAAAGGCCCCTCGGCGCGCACCATACAGCTTGACCTGCCCCCCTTTACCCTGATCGCGGCCACCACCCGCATCGGGCTTCTTTCCTCCCCTCTTCGCAGCCGTTTTGGGGTTACATTTCGAATTGGATTCTACAACGTCGAAGACATCAAAAAAATACTTCGCCGTTCCGTGACTATTCTTGGGGTAGAGGCGGATGAGAAGGGGCTTCAGCTCATTGCTCGCTCCAGCCGCGCAACTCCGCGGGTTGCAAACCGACTTCTCAAACGGGCAAGAGATTTTGCTCAAGTCAGGGGCGATGGAATAATCACCGAGCAAACTGCGTCCGAATCTCTCGGCATGCTTGAAGTTGACGAACTCGGCCTTGAGCCCACCGACCGTAAAATCCTGGAAGTACTCATCAAAAAATTCAATGGCGGCCCGGTGGGTATCCAGACCCTGGCTGCCGCCACTTCAGAGGAAGAAGATACCATCGAGGGAATCTACGAACCCTATCTTCTGCAACTGGGATTTCTACAAAAAACCCCTCGCGGCAGAGTGGCCACGCAGGGAGCGTATCAACACCTCGGGCTTACGCCGCCAGACCAGATGCGCCAGACTCTCTTTGATTCATGACACTCGCATAAAAAAGCGATCCGGTAGGTTGGATCGTTTTTTTTTATGCGAGCGTATTCAAAAATACTCTGTGCTCGACAAGGCTGTGGATCAACATCCAATACAAACATTTGTTGTGCTCGCCGCCGTTGCCTTTTTGATAATTAATCAGTAGAATAATTATACCAAGAGACCCCTGAAAACGTATTGCTGCTGCGGGGGTCTCACCAATCGTTCCTTCCCAACGGAAAGGAGGTAGGCAATGGGTGAAATTGTTGGAGCAACTCTCTGCGCGCACGTTCCGCGGCTTATGATGTCAGATGAAGAAAAAAAAGCGTACATGGGCTCGAAAGTAAGCACACTGGATAAAGCGCTTGAACAAATGCGCGAAGATCAGATCAAAGATCTTGCGTTTGATACTTTTTTGATTTTTGACACGCACTGGCCCACAACCACGAATTTTTACATCGACAGCCGCGAGTGGCACGGAGGTTTCTACACTTCAGACGAAGTACCGGAAATGATTCATGACTACGAATTTCTCTACCTTGGCGATCCCGAACTCGCTCAACTTATTGTTGAAGAAGCAGATCAAGGACCGCTCAAAGGCAGGGTGCGCAAAACTGAAGGTGGAAAACTAGGACTGATGACGCGCCATTACCCGACTCTTGTCACGATGCGTTACCTCAACCCAGATCCGGGACCCAAAAAGCTTGTCCTCCCGATGAGCATCGCTTATACTTCTTCTATTCAAAACGAGCTCGACTACGGGGAAGCTATCGCGCGCGCCGTAAAACGAAGCAACCGCAGGGTAGTCCTTGTCGCAACCGGCGGTCTCTCGCATAAATTTCATTCGTTTGATACTATCCCCTCAAGGACATCCCCAGATGCGGCAAATATATATGACCTTGAACACCTGGCGGCAGATGTTGAGGTGCTATGGCTACTTGAACATGGAATGCATGAGGAGCTTTTACGAAAGGCAGAAACATTCAGGGAAAAATCTTCTCCTGAAGGCAACTTTGCTCATTACCTGCGCATGGTCGGAGCCCTTGGCGGATACGATTGTGAAATCAAGGCTATCCAATACGGCGAATATGAGTCGGCCATCGGCACGGGCCAAGTTGTATTATGGTTTCCCGTACAGCGCACCGACAACAAAACTATAGAGGATAAGGAGGTGCATGATGCGACAAATTCCTGATGGCGTCATTTCAATGATGGTTACGCCGATGCTTGAAGGTGGCACAGTCAATTATGGAGCGTTCTACCAAGAAATCGCCTGGTGCGCAAATCATGGAGCGCAAGGGGTCGTTGTTACCCCAAGTATTGGCGAGTTTGCCACGCTTAGCGAAGACGAGCGCCGGGCGTGCCTGATAACATGCAAAGAGTACCTGCGAAAAAATTTCCCCCAGCTATTCACTATCGCCACAATAGCCACAACCAGCACTGAATCCTCAAAATTCTACGCAAAATACGCGCACGACTTAGGCTACGACGCCGGCCAGATTAATCCGCCATATTACTGGGTACCGAGCGAAGAGGGAGTATATAGGCACTATAGCGAAGTGGCTGAAATGGGCTTGCCGCTTGTTGTGTACAATAACCCTCGCCTTTCAAAGTTCGACATCAAGCCAAGGCTTATGGCGCGGCTCGCAAAAATTCCCGGAGTAATCGCCGTGAAAGAAGTTAAAACCGATGGGCATAACGATCTTGAACCGCTTCTTCAAGCTGTAAGAACGGCGAATCCATCAGTAAAAGTCTATACCACCTACCGCGCGTTTTTATACGGCATACTCCTTGGGTGCAACGGCGCCTTCGCCAATGTCCAAACTACGCCATTTTGCCGTAAGATGTGGGATCTTGCCGTGGAAGACCCCGATTGGACCAAAGGCAACATGAGGCACATGAAAGAAATCCATCTTCTAATGAATGAAACGTTTCCGCGCGGAGGAGAAGACAACCCATATCATGTAGCTACAACCAAGATGTACGCGTCGCTCGTAAGCGGCATACCTATGGGCAACGCGCGAAAACCGGATGGTTTCCCTCCCGACTTTCCATTTCATGTATACGAAGAACGACTCCGGGAAATATTACCGGAGCTCTACAAACTCATCCTTTGATAATCTCTCGATACATAAAATAACCCCGCAAAACGCGGGGTTTTTATATCTCCCCTCCTTACGAAGGGTTGCTGGAGACATAGTAATAAGCGCTACAGATCATTTTTGTCTGCGTAAACGACTGCCGGCTCCATTCGCCGCCCTGGCGGCCGTAGCCGCTCTGTTTCCTACCGCCAAATGGCGCGCGCAAATCGCGCAGGAAGTGGCCATTAATCCAAATCATCGCTGTATCAAGTTTAGCGGCAACGCGCATTGCTTTCTCTGTATCCATTGTCCAGATGTTTCCGGAAAGACCGAACTCTGTGTCGTTTGCAAGCGCAACTGCTTCTTCTTCGGTTTGGAACGAGCTTACAACGAGCACGGGTCCAAAAATTTCTTCCTTCCAGATTCTCATGTCGGTTGAAACTCTGTCAAATATTGCCGGTTCCAAAAAATTACCGTCGGGCAGTTCCCGCGGCCGGTTGCCGCCGGCAAGTAACCGCGCGCCAGCGTTTATTCCGGAGATAATATATTCTTCAACTCGCTCCCTGTGCTCGCGGGTGATAAGCGGCCCGATCTCGGTTGCCGGATCAAGCTGATTGCCGATTTTCAGACATCGCACGTGCCTGGTCAACTCTTCCAGAAACTCAACGTATATGGAACTATCCAAAAT
>Ga0213870_1000990_pt1 | contig 13105 bp, 11 predicted proteins | sample WICALVC2017_Meta_FD_160119 | JGI IMG/M metagenome (GOLD analysis project Ga0213870, IMG submission 160119) | Freshwater microbial communities from subterranean cave lake in Wind Cave National Park, South Dakota, United States - WICALVC2017 | ecosystem: Environmental > Aquatic > Deep subsurface >... | reverse complement strand
GATTCAAGCGATCACCGGCTTACCCATGCGAGTGAAGGCCGATGCCTATCCGAAACGGGCCACAGACAGTTCGTATTGGTGCGCCGATCCAAGTAAGGCATACCAGATGCTTGGCTGGAAACCCCGCCATAGCATGGACGAAGGACTACTGAAAACATGGGAATGGTTTCGGGACGTGGGCCACGGCCACTTATATGATGATAGATAGGGTACAGTTTGTAGATGAACATCCGCGTTTGTTACCATGCGCGTTGACGGTTGTGGTTCCGGTTTACCGCAATGCCGACACATTGGCTGAACTGACACAGAGACTCCATGCCGCATTGGATTCAAATGGGATCGACCATCGGATTTTGATGGTTGATGACAATAGCCCTGACGGGTCATGGCAAATCCTAGACAAGCTCTGTTACAACGATAACCGTCTCGCTGCCGTGAAGCTCTCGGCCAATCTCGGCCAGCAACATGCCCTCTTCATCGGCTTGTCGCTTTCCACAGACTCCGCTTGGGTCGCCGTCATCGACGCTGACCTCCAGGACCCGCCCGAAATACTACCGGCAATGTATGAAAAGGGATTGTCGACAGATGGCCCTGTGTTTGCCGAACGGTTCGGAAAGTATGAGCGTTGGGATAGGATGCTCTCTTCGGTGGTATTCAAATCGTTATCTGGCCTGATTAGCGGTTTACCACATCGTTGCGGAACATTCTTCATTGCCCCAAGACATCTGGTTGCCTGTGTGCTTGATTTTCCCGTGGTGACGCCACACCTGCCGATCATGATGCGGATTGCCACAGACCGCTTCGCCACTGTGCCTTTTGTCCGCTTGTGTCGGCCTCGCGGAAAATCCGCCTACAATTTTTATCGCAGGTGTTGCTCCGCCTACGACTGTTTGCGTTGCGCCATAGCCTGTAGGCTAAAAAAGAAGATAAAATTGCCTGTGACGAACCGACTCACAAGCAAAATCAGCATGACATGTGGCTATGGTTGGGCGACATGATAAAGATGACGGGGATCGCCTGGGCAAAAAAGACTGAGGCAGCCTTAATCGCGGGGGGATTCCTTTTGTATGCCTCGCTGGCATCGAAATTAAGCTTCGGTCTGGGCGATGAAGGTTATGTCTTGTATATCGCCCAACAAATACTGGACGGGCAGAGACTATACGCCGACATCGAATTGTTCGCTTACTTACCTGGCCTATTCTACCTATTCGCAGGTTTATTACAATTAGCCAAAGGCGAGATTACAACACTCAATCTGTTGACTGCATTCCCGCTTACACTCAACGTATGGCTCGCGTTCCGTATTGTAAAAAATCATGCCGGATTTCTAATGGGACTGGCTGCAGGTGGGGCGTTGCTGTTATGTCCCGGTCCTTTGTATCGGTTTTACATTCCCACATTAAACCTTGCCATCCTCTTTTGCGTGTCGCAATATTGGTCCACTTTTCAAACCCGTTGGTTAGGCTGGTTAGGGGCCATTACGGCCATCGGGTTTGCGATCAGAATTGATGCCGCTGCTTGCGGTTTGGCGATGTTGATCGGCTGCATCATCATCGGTCCGATATTAACCCCTTCCGTCCCTCGTCGGAAGCTGTTGCGGAAAGCCGGCATCGGATTCGTATTAACACTAGCAGTGACAATGAGCCTTCTGGCGAGCGCCGGAATTCTGGGCGACTATCTGAATCAACTGCGTGGCTTGGGCGCGCACATTATTGAGCGTTCAACGGCAGATACAAAAATGGCGCCCCCTACTCTAAAAGAGCTTTGGATGCCTATGCCCCTTAAGGCGATAAGCGGTGATGGCGATTCAGGCAGCCTCCCTGCCCTAAAAGAGCTTTGGATGCCTATGGTTTTTGCTTGGCAATTCTACCTTTCTCTATTTATACCTGCCGCACCCATCGGTTTGCTGGCATGGTACTGGCGTCGGCAAGAGAAGGAGTGGTATTTTTGGTTGTTGCTGTTGGTTTGGGTGGGATTTAACCTGCCCCAGTACATGATTGAACGGCCGGACGTAACCCATTTAAGTCATCGTTTCTTCGCCCTGCTGATCGCCGCCCTGATATCCGTACATCGCTTGTTCGGGCTTGCCCAAACCGATCTAACGAAGTTCCGCCGCATCGTGATTTCTTGTGTCATGGTCGTAGGATGCGCTACCAGCTTTATATTCGTCACGCTTTGCCCGGCATCCTTTTTATATGATTTATTTAGAACAGGCCAGACCGTTTGTTTGTCAAAGGGCCGGTGCTTCCGATATAATAGCGATGCCATGGCGGTCATCCCACTTCTTAAGAGGGTATCTGAAGATAAAATGCCCGGTGATTCGATCTCTGTTCTCCCGTTTGCGCCAGGCATAGCCTTTCTGCTAAAAATGCCGATGTCCGGAAGTCAAGTCTACTTGCTCCCCATTTCGCTAAGCCGTCCAAATGCGGAGCGAAGATATCTGCAGGACCTGCTTAGATCAAAAACACGATATGTCTTACTGGATGCCAAGATAAACTATTCCCAAAGTGCGGGATCCAGTTTGGACGCCTATGCCCCTTATCTATACCGGACGCTCCGAAAATGTTTTATCATTGCTGAAGAGCAGAAGAATTGGCAACTTCTGCGCCGTATTGAAACTTCCCCAACAGGAGAATGCGATGGAACACAATTGATGGGAGAGGGGCAGGGTGAGGGTGCAGGATCACCCAATAGGTGACTCCCCACCTCATCCTCCCCCGCAAGGGGGGGGACGGGACCATCCATTTCCATCTCTTGTGTCTTGGGTGCAGCTAAAAACTTGACAGGCCCTGCTATGCTGTTGTAGTTCTACAAGTCGTTTTCCCATTTGACGAAGGGTTCGCTTGTTTGTTATGAAACAGGGAAATGAAGCCGCACGATGCCCACATAAATAACAGTCGGATTGCGGTTGTTATTCCTTGCTACAGGGTTCAGGGGCGCGTTCTGAACGTTATAGCCGGCATTGGAAATGAGGTGTGGCGGGTATACGTTGTGGATGACGCCTGCCCGGATCGGTCGGGAAAATACGTTCAGGATCATTGTCTGGATCGGCGCGTTCAGGTTATTTATCACGAACAAAATCAAGGCGTGGGCGGCGCGGTGATGACAGGTTATCAGTCGGCCATTGCAGAGGGTGCGGACGTCATCGTTAAGGTTGATGGCGATGGCCAGATGGATCCCGCGTTTATTCCTGCATTCATCGCCCCGATCCTGCGCGGCGAAGCAGACTACACCAAGGGTAACCGCTTTTTTGATCTCGAAAAAATTCGCGCCATGCCCAAGGCGCGTTTGTTCGGCAATGCCGTCCTATCGCTGATGAGCAAACTCTCATCGGGGTACTGGAATCTATTTGATCCAACGAACGGGTACACCGCGATCCATGCCGATGTTGCGCGGCGGCTTCCGTTTGGAAAAATCAGCCGCCGTTATTTTTTTGAAACCGACATACTGTTTCGGCTCAATACGCTGCGCGCCGTGGTGATTGATGTGCCGATGGCTGCCCACTATGACAATGAGGTGAGCAGCCTGAAGATATCCAAGATCATTAGCGAATTCTTCTTCAAGCATCTCCGTAATTTCGTAAAACGTATTTTTTATAACTATTACCTGCGTGACCTTTCTCTCGCTTCAATTGAACTGCCGTTGGGTCTACTGCTTTTTATGTTTGGCTTGATTTTCGGTCTATGGCACTGGGCAATATCAATCCGTACAGGGGTGACCACACCGGCAGGCACGGTCATGCTCTCCGCGTTGCCTGTTTTAATGGGGCTACAGTTGATGCTCGCCTTTCTGGCGTATGATATCGCCTCGGTGCCACGGCAAGCCAAGCACCCGATGCTCATGGACAGAGATATCTAAATCTGCTTTACTGCACTTCGCCATTTTTAATGATGCCGTTGGCATTTTTACATCTCGCTTAAATGGAGGATCTTTGATCTCCCGGAATGGAGCCTCAAAAGGAAAATGATCGGCTTAGGACGATACAGCTTAGTGTAGAATGGAGGCTAGACATGGGGATGGGATGGGGAAGAAAAGGAGGAGACGTTATGAAACAGGGCAGAGGCGTTGTGATGTTTATGATGATGATGGCAGTTCTTCTCACGGGACGGCCATCCCATGCCGCTCTCAAGAAAGGAGAGATGGCGCATGGTTTTGCCGAATTAAAGGCAATGCAGAAAAAACCAATGGTGGTTCTTTATTTCTTTAAATTTAATTCGAAGCCGTCACAGGAAGGTCTCCGTCATTTTTACGACCTATATCGCCAGTATGAAAAGGCGGGTATCGGCTTTCTTGCCATTACACAAGACAGCGAGGAGGAAATAAAGAAAGTTTTGAAAAACCCCCTTCCATTTCCCTTCGTGAGGGATGATGGAACGATCTTCCGTCAATATGAGGTTCAGGTTATTTTGCCAACGACTTATGTGTTAGGGCCTGGGGGCCGCATTGCCGACATATTCGAAGGGGGCGGATCTTCGTCCTATCAGATGCTCATGGCCGTTGCGCAACGCGGCCTTCAGCTTGGAAAAACAGAATTCTCAAAAATGTTATTTGAGACGGCCTTAAAATCAGACGCCAACAATGTCATGGCGAAGGCCGGTTTGGCGCGTTCCTATCTCAAGGCGGGAGACCTTTCGCACGCCGAAACGGAATTTGCGAAGATCGCAAAACGGGACGATCCCGATGCCGTTTTGGGAAAGGCAGGATTGGCCGATGTCTATGTTGCGAGAGGGGAGCACGAGAAGGCCCTTTTAGTGGCGGATGAGATACAGAAGAAGTATCCGGGGAATGGACTTGCCCATCTGATTAAGGGCAATGTACGCGCGGCACAAGGGCATCAACATGAGGCGCTTTCCGAATTTTCTAAGGCAACGGAGGGCAAATTAAGCAACGATTGGCAAACGGCGGAGGCCTATAATCGTTCCGGTCAAATCTACTCGAGTCGAGGCGAATATGCCTTGGCGGAGACGATGTACCAAAACGCGGTGATCCAAAACCCTTTCTCGCCAGATATTCTGTCTAACCGTGGCGCCCTGTACGAAAAAAAAGGACAGCCTCAAAAGGCAATGGTATTTTATCAGGATGCCGTTACAGCCGATCCGAACGATGAGATTTCCAAATCCTTGATGAAACGGGTGGAGCGGTCCATTGCCTTTAAGGGAGATATGGAACGGCAGAAGCGGATCAACACGTTAGTCAGTGATTTTGCAAAGAGATATCGGGAGGGGAAGGTTTCGGAAGGCACGGAACCTGATCCATGGATGGCCAGACCATTGACCGTTGCCCTCCTGGGGCTGAAGGTTGTTGGTGTGTTCCGCGAGGGGGTTGTCGAGATACTTGAGGATGAAATCTCCCAGAGGCTTTCGGAGGGCGGACGGATGATCGTCGTTGAACGGGAGATATTAGACAAACTCCTCGGGGAGCTTTCGATCGGCGCGTCTGATCTTGCCGATCAGGAGACCGTGCAGTTGGGGCGGCTTCTGTCTGCCCGCCTTATTTCAACCGGCAGCCTCGTTCATACACCAGAGGGGACCCGCATCAGTTTGCGTCTGATTGATCCAGAGACCTCCGTCATCAAGATGACTTACACCGATAGGGTGCAGCCCAATCAAGGTATTATTCCGTTCGCGCTATCAACGTCTGCGGCGTTGAGCCAAATGATTCGGGGGGAATATCCGCTCAAGGGAAGGGTTGCATCGGTCGATACGGAAGAGGTGATTGTTAATTTAGGCGCGCGCCACGGGATGACGGTCGGGACAAGGCTTCTGATTCTTGATGATGGAGACCCGATCGTTGTGGATGAAAAAACAATCGGCTATCAGCAAAAGAGGGTTGGGTTGCTGCAAGTTCTGAGGGTTTCGGACGGGCTTTCTTACGCAACGGTGTTGGAACAGGGGTCAGCCGTTCAAATCAATCAAAAGGTCATAGAGGAGATGGAGGAGGGTGCAGATCAGGATGATGAGGGAGGGGATTCGACTTCGAGAAGGTAAACGGCGACGGGTACATCTTCTTAGTTTATCCGGTTGGTGGGGCTCTTTAGGCGCGTCGTAAGGGGCTGGGCCCTAAAACAGGGGTTAAAAAACTAGGAAGCCCCATTGGCTATTGGGTTTCGAGCGAGTACAATACTCACCTGTACAGAAAGATTTAAAATCTGCTTTACTGCGCTTCGCCATTTTTATGATGCCGTTGGCATTTTTACATCTCGCTTAAAGTGGGAAGAAATTGCAGGGCATTGTATCGTGAAAGGTGTCTTGTGATAGGCTACACCCATAGAAATTGGTCTTAGGGTAGAGAGTGAACTTGACGATGAAATTGAATTATGAACCTTTAGAGAAGATTAGAGTAAAGATGCCCGGGAACAGGGTCTCACTTATTGTGGCTCATTGCCACGACAAAATTGTTCTTGACCTGGGATGCTACGACGAAACGGCGTTGTCGAAGAGAAATACAAAACAATGGCTTCATCAAGAGATCGCCTCTGTGGCAAGGTTTGTTCTCGGAATAGATAATTCACCCAAGATACCCAGCGAAGGCATCCGTGTTAATGAAAAAAGCAAAATAATCAGAGGAGACGCCCTGAACCTTGATCATGCGCAGTTGGGCTTATATGATTTTGATTTAATAGTAGCCGGAGAACTTATAGAGCATTTGCCAAACACGATAGATTTCTTTGTGAAGCTAAAAAGTGTTTTTCATGGGAAACAGCTAATATGTTCAACTCCTAATGCAACATCCTTAAGTAATGTTTTACTGGGCGTTCTTAATAGGGAATCAGCCCATCATGATCATTTACAGGTTTATTCTTACAAAACACTCAATACACTATGTCTAAGGGCGGGGTTTGCTGAATGGGAGATCATTCCATATCACGTTTATTTTACGGAAATGATTCTTATGTCAAGTGGCGTAAAAAGAATCGGCATTCAAGGCATCGAACAACTTATCAATGTGTGCGAAAAACTGTTCCCCCTCTTGTCTGGAGGACTCATTCTCAATGTTGCACGTATCTGATGGTTTGCGGCTTATAGAACATCAAGCCCTGTTGATATATTGAGTTGTTATACGGTTTGCAGGTTGGATGACAGGGGAGTCTATGCCAAAGCTTGTTATTAGCATTTTAAGTTATAATGGCGAATCCTATTTACCGGATTGTCTGCAAAGTTTAAGCGGGATTGATTATCCCAAAAACGGATATGATGTTATGATACTTGACAACGCGTCTTCTGACACATCGGTGCGGTTTATTAAAAACAATTATCCAGAATATAAACTCATTGAAAGCAAGGTCAACACAGGTTTTGCGGGCGGCCATAATATCATTTGGCAAAAAGCAAAAGAATTAAAGGCGGATTATCTTGTATTGCTGAATCAAGATACTATTGTTGAACCTGATTTTTTATCCAAACTGGTTGGCGCGGCAGAAACGGATTGCACGATTGCTGCTTGCCAGTCGCTGATGATGCTTTGGCCAAAAAAAGATTTGATTAATAGCGCTGGAAATGTCTTACACTATTTGGGTTTCGGATACGTGGGCGGATACTTGTCTCCAAGGTCGGAATGGCCCGTCATTCCATCGAGTCAGCTCATAGATGGGTATGCGAGTGGGGGGTGCGTGCTTTATAAAATGAGCGCATTAGAAAAAGTGGGGCTGTTTGACGAGGCATTTTTTGCTTATCAAGAAGATTTAGATCTGAGCTGGAAGTTGCGCCTTGCCGGCTATAAAATCGCGCTCGCGCCCTTATCCGTTATATATCACAAGTATGATTTTAGCCGCAGTGTTGAAAAATATTATTGGCTGGAAAAGAATCGCTTTATTGTATTTTTGACAAATTATAAATTATTAACGCTGTTTTTAATGATGCCGCTGGCATGCGTCGCGGAACTGGGCATTTTTTTATTTTCTATCAAGTCCGGCTTTTGCATTCAAAAATTAAGAGCCTATTTATTTTTTCTAAAACCGCAATCGTGGAACTATCTTATAAAACGAAGAAAATTCATTAACAGCATACGTATGACGACGGACCGGAAGATACTGTCATACATGAGTGATAAGATGTTATTTCCAGATATCCAAAATCCGCTTTTAACTTACATTTTTAATCCGTTTTGCAGTGTCTATCTCAAATTACTAAAAAAAATAATTTGGTGGTAGCCCTGTTTGACAAGGAGGTGGCCGTGGGCAGATTCAAAATATTCTTCATGTTCGCAATCATCACACTGACAGTTACAATGACCTACTCGAACCATTTTAATAATGAATTTCACTTCGACGATAGCCATACAATAGTAGACAATATCTATATTCAAAGCATCAAGAATATCCCTCGATTTTTTAAGGACGCCACGACCTCCAGTTCTCTTCCGGCCAATTCGGGCTATCGGCCGGTTGTCACCACGACCCTTGCGATCGACTATTGGCTGGGTCAGGGGAGAATCCCATTCTATTTCCATCTTTCTACCTTTATTCTATTTATTATTCAGGGATTCCTAATGTTCTTTATCTACCTCAAGATATTCAACATATCCGATTCCAACAGATCAAATGATATGCTTGCCGCTTTTGCCGTCTTCTGGTATTTGCTGCACCCGGTGAACACGGAAACCATTAATTATGTGATTTCGCGTTCCGACTCTCTTTCAACGCTGTTTATTGTGATTGCATTCGTGCTCTATATCTATTCGCCCTTTTGCAGGAGATGGCACCTCTATCTTATTCCGATTGCGATCGGCGCCCTTGCCAAATTGCCCGCCGTCATGTTTGCCCCGTTGCTTTTCGTCTATCTGGCCTGCTTTGAGAGGCCGATATCCCTGTCGGATATCGCAAGTAAAAGTGAGCTTGCAAAGTTGAAATCGATATTCATAACGACATTACCTGCGTTTTTATTGTGTGGCTTCATGTTCATTTTTGTAGATTTGATGGAGGACGTATCCTTAAGCGTCGCAGGGGGTGGCATACCGCGATCTCATTATTTAATGACCCAGTCTTATGTGATCCTATATTACTTCACCCGATTTTTTCTCCCCGTCGACCTGACGGCCGATACGGACTGGACTGCATTTAATTCCGTTTTTGATCTTCACGTTCTCATCGGCGTTGCATTCGTTCTGCTTTTGGTTTTTATAGCAAAGATCACCTATGCGAACGCAAAACATCGGCCCATCTCTTTTGGCATTATCTGGTTCATGCTTGCACTGCTTCCTTCATCCAGCATCATTCCCCTTTCAGAGGTATTAAATCACCATCGTCTTTTTTTCCCTTACGTCGGCCTAACGATCAGCGTTTGCTGGTCTATCCACTTAATGTTGACGCGGGCTCAAAAATCATTACAAGCGAAGGCGCTTTTTAAGCCCCTTGTTCTCTTATCGGCAATCCTCATTCTGTCAGGCTCAGCTTACGGAACATATCAAAGAAATGAGGTTTGGAAAACAGAGGAAACCCTCTGGTACGACGTAACCCTTAAAAGCCCAAAAAATCCCAGAGCACTGATGAATTATGGACTGGCGCTGATGTCCAGAGGTGATTATGCGGGGGCGGAAACATATTTCGATAGAGGATTAAATCTAGTGCCATACTATTCAAACCTGCACGTCAATAAAGCCATCGTGAAGGATGCAATGAATCAGCCGGCGGAAGCCGAGAGATTCTTCAAAAACGGGGTTGTTTACGGCAGTGATAAGCCGGTGTCTTATTTCTTTTACGGCCGGTTTTTGAACAAGCACGGCAGAATACCTGAAGCCGTGCAACATTTAAACAAGGCGCTTGAACTTACGCAGGCATATTTACCCGCTAGGTCTCTTTTAATGCGCATTTATTATGAGCAGTCGGAATTTGAGAAATTAGCCTTGCTTGCCAATCAAATGTTGCAGATCGTTCCAAATAATCAAGAAGCAGTCAACTATTTGAATTTAAGCAAGGGAAAATCAAGGCTGGATATTGCCATGGAAAATGCTAGGACAAACAAGACACCTGAAAATTTGGTAACGCTTAGCCTTGCATACTATGAAGCCCATCAGTTTGAAAACAGCATTGATGCCGCCCAGTCGGCATTAAAATTGAGGCCTGATTACGCGGATGCTTATAACAATATCTGTGCCGGGTACAATGGGCAAAAAATGTGGGATAAGGCAATTGATGCATGCGAAGAAGCCGTCCGATTAAACCCTCATTTTCAATTGGCCAAGAACAATCTTGCATGGGCCATAGGCCAGAAAAAACAGTCTGTCGCGCCTAGCCCGTTATAAAAACATCGCGTCGTCCATGCGCTACATGGCCGCCTCACCTCTCCCTGAGCGAGTCCTCCCATCGGGATTGAAACTGATCGTATGAGATTGAGAGGGTCGAGGAGATCGCCGCATCAATCGTCCCCTTCGTTGCGAGATCCTCTAAGAGCATCTTGAACCGCCACATTCCATATTCATCAATGAGAAAAGAAACGGCCGAGAGGCTTTCCTCGTATGCAATGGCCGCCTGTATGGTGTCGAGCCCCATGAAAGAGCCATGCAATGCGCTCAATTTTATAAAAACGCCCCGCTTGATCCGCTCCTTGATGAGTCTGTTGACCTCGTCGCCTGTTCTGGATATCTCAAGATATTGGGCGATTCCCTCATTTAACCATACGGGCACCTGCACGGATGTCCCCCCTTTTTTTCCATGAAGCCCCTGCTGTGTTATTTGATACACAACGGAATGCACATATTCATGTGTCAGTATCCTTTTTAACGCATCCAGTTTATCTTCAAAGCCTTTTGCCGGAATCCTGATCTTTCCATCAAATATGCCGCCGCTCCATGCGGGCGCACGGGTCACATCAAAAAATTGCCGGTCGGTATAAAGATAGACAATCACCTCCCTGCTTGGAAAATAATGGAGCGTGCGGCCAATCTCTCCGTATGCATTTTCGAGAATGCCTAAAACGGTTTGATAAAGATGCCGGTTCTCGGCCCCGTCAAATTTGATGGTAAAATGCCGGGTCATTTCATGTGAAAAACCGGCATGGGCGCCTGCCTCTCGCCGCGCCTTCTCTAGATTTTCCCGCACCAGTTGATTAGACGGATCGGCCTTCATCACCTTTTCCCATACGGTAATCGCCTCGTTGAGTTGGTCCTGCTTGTAGTAAAGCGTACCGAGCAAGGTCATGGCGTTTAAATCGTTGGGCGTATTTTTAATGATTTGGTTCAGGAGTCTGATCGCCTCATCCAGATTATCTTGCTGGATGAGGAGCAACACCTGTTCACGGGGCGGCACGGGAGGCGATGTATGGCCGTCTACGGATGATAAAAAAAGGACGAAAAAAAAGAGAAGGCGAATGCGTAACGGCCCCAAATTAGACCTTTTGATCGAGTGAAGCGCGGTACTGTTTCATGAATCCCTCTATAATGGTGTCATCACATCGAATGATTTTGACCATTTGCCGCAGGTAACTCCGAACATACACCTCCGCGGGAAGATATTCAAACTTGCCTTTCTCAATCGCAGACAGATAGTTGATATTAATCCGTGTTGTTTCCGCAATTTCTTCAAGAGAAATCCCTTTTTTCTCCCGCAACGACTTAATCACCGCCCCCGTTATCTCTCCCGCAATAGGCTCCTCAATGGGAGGTGGCGTTATATCGGGTTGAGGCGGGGCAATGTCCGGGCGGGATAGGCGCAAGGCCTGATCATACTGCTCCTTTTTTTTCGCGTCGCTTAAGACCCGGTAGGCCTCTTCAATCTTCCCTAAAATCTCTTCCTGATCCCCAGACTCAAAGAGGGAATAACTGGCCATTGCGCCCTCTTTATAGGTCTTCTTTGCCAATTCATACGCGACTTGAATCTCCCTTCGTGTGGCGCTGCAGGATATTTCTAATAATGCGTAATAATTTTTATTTTCTTTATTGTCCAAGGCGGCTCCTCTATGATCTAATGGTTCTAAAAACGTTTTCAATTTTCACATCTTCCCTGCGAAGTAGATTCGATATGGTTCGTTCAATGCATCGCGATGCGGTGGAGCGGGGATACTCCATGACAAGGGGAGTCCTTTTCTTGATCGCCTGCACGACATGCTCATCGTATTCGACGTATCCCATATAATCGACTTTAATGCCAAAATATTTTGCGCAAGAGCTTCGGATAGAAAAACCCAGCGTGATATCATCGCGAGATCGAATCTGATTCACAATAACCTTTGGAGAAAGGGAAAGCACCGCCTCCTTCATCTCTTTACCCGCGTTGCTATCGAGAGAGGCGACATGGTTGACCAGATCGTAGGGGGTTTGTATCCCGCGCGCACTTTTCTCGTGCATCGCATCCGTGATCAATTTTTTGACCCAAGGATCCTGCGCCCATTTTTTAAAATGCCGGTAAAATGCGCTTTTAATAAACCGATACGCATTCTCAATTGATGTTGGCTCCGGTAAAACCGATAATATCCCCATGTCGGCCGAGAGGAAAAAATCAAGATTATTCGATGCCGTTCCCGCCCCAAGGTCAAGGATAATATACTCAAACTGTAATTGGCGTATCTGTTGTATCAGTCCAATCTTTTGAATATGTTTTGGATTGGTGATTTCCAGAATATCACGCGCGCCGGAGAGAAGAAAGAGATTGGGAAGATTTACTTTTGTAAGCGCCTTCTCCAGGCTGTCTACCTTTCCCTGAACAAAATCGGATAAGGTCATCTCCGGTTCCACGCCCAAAAAGGTATGCAAATTCGCGCACCCAAAATCAGCATCGACCAGCAAGACCCGTCTACCCATTTTGGATAACATGACCCCCATGTTGGCCGAGAGTAAACTCTTCCCTGTCCCCCCTTTTCCGCCGCCGACCGCCCAAATCTCTTTCTTCGGAAGATCAATGTCCTCGAAGAGGTCACGGTTTTGCGGGCCGCTTGGCATCATGAAGCCCCTTTTTGTCTGCCCGCGACAGTCATTCTGGAAATTTTAAGTGTGGGGGATGCGACCCGCTTCCACGGACACAAATCGTTTCCTACCTGCTCAATCTGGAGAAACATCTCCTTTAAATTACCGGCAATCGTTACCTCTTCTACCGGAAAGGCGAATCCCCCCTGGTCAATCCATATCCCCGCCGCCCCTTGAGAATAATCCCCCGTAACCGTATTCACGCCAAACC